>OHWH01001221.1_pt1 | contig 10557 bp, 9 predicted proteins | sample 1579701 | NCBI WGS metagenome assembly OHWH01 (sample SAMEA3882515, study PRJEB24775) | human gut metagenome | biome: human-associated habitat; feature: intestine environment; material: feces | place: Netherlands | collected 2009/2010 | reverse complement strand
GTCTGTATACAGAATGATATCCGCGTGGTATTCATTTTGTATGGAGAGTTGATTACCATCCCGGATATCGTGCAGCGGTTAAAAGATGCCGGAAAGTTTGTCATTGTACATCTGGATCTGATCGGGGGGCTTGCGGTCAGGGAGGAAGCGGTGCGTTTTATACGGTATGGGACGGCGGCGGACGGTATTATTTCCACAAAGCCGGAAATGATCCGTTATGCGAAGGAGCTGGATCTCTGTACGGTATTTCGCATATTTGCGATTGATTCCAAGGCGATTGGAGGACTGGAACACCACGGTATGGAGTTTGCAGATCTAATCGAGGTGCTGCCGGGCATTATGCCTAAAATCATAAAGCATATAGCAGGGCAGGCAGCAGTACCGGTGATCGCAGGAGGTCTGATCTCGGAGAAGGAGGACGTCATGCGGGCACTGGATGCGGGAGCGATTGCGATTTCAACGACAAACCAGGCAGTGTGGAAAATGTAACGGATACAGTGTATCAGGAGAAGGGGGTACGGGTATGTGTTATTCAACTAAGAAAAAAATTGCGGATTGTGTCAGGCAGCTGATGAAGCGCAAGGAGATATCCAAAATTACGATCGGGGACATCATGGAGGCAACGGGGATGAGCCGCCAGAGTTTTTATTATCATTTTAAGGATATTTATGATGTGCTGGAGTGGATCGGCTGTAATGACTTTAAGGATCAGCTGCAGGGACAGTATGACAGTATGGAAAAGTGGGCATGCGATCTGATGGAGGTGCTGCAGAGGGAGCGCAGCTTTTATGAGAAGCTGGCGAACGAGCTCGCGTGGCCGATGATCGTGCGTGGTGTACGCATGGCGTTGGATGCGCAGGTGCGCCGTCTGCTGCTTGGCGAGAATCCGGGCATGTTTGAAAAGCATCCCGAGGAACTGGAGGCGGTGACGAGCTTTCTTTCCACATCCATCTGCTACTATATGATTGATTTTGTATATTACAGAAAAACGTTATCGGGGGAACAGGTAAAGCGGGATGTGCAGTTTATGATGCGGGCGATTGCAAAACCGGACGCGGGGCTTGCCGTATTGCTCCCGCGCACCGCAGTATTGTAATGCTATTCTGACAAAATTAAAAAGTACCGGTAAGCTGGTCTGGCTTACCAGTACTTTTTTACTTTTGCAGCTGCATCTGCGGTTCTAAGAGAGAACTTCTTTGGTGGCGATCAGGTCGACGCCGGTTCCTGCAATATCTTTCAGCAGGACATCTCCGATGTGTACCGGAGCCGTCACCGTCAGCGCGTTGATATATTTCATGATCTCGAAGATCTTTTCTTTGGGAATATCCTGTGCGGTCTTGACGGATACCATCGGGATGGAGCCGCCGCGGACACAGACGGTGCTTGTGACGATGCGCGTCGGATGTGTGACTTCCTTTGCGGCATAGTCAGAGCCGCGCTTGCAGGTATTTCCGGTGATGGAGACAACATTTCCGCCATCCATGGTAACTGTGATGGCACAGCCCAGCGGGCAGCCGATGCATGTAAGATTTCTTGTTTCCATGTGTTACGCCTCCTCTTCTATTTTGATGGTAATGTGATCCAGGTCACTCATTGCTTCCAGAACGGACTTCTGCAGCTTTACCTGCTCCATCTCGCCGGGAGCCATGACAGGACGCTTGCGGCAGATGATCCGCTGGTCGTTTAAGTAGGTGGAAATATAACAGTTCTTGTATACACCGCCGACGCGGAAACGCACGGTCAGCTCGTCGTCCATATTGGCGACATGCAGCGTTTTTGGAACGGTATAGCGGACGCCGTCGGTTGCGACGATGGGGATCTCTTTGCCGGAATCAGCATGATCGCCCCCGCACTTGATATATTTTGCGGCGTTCTTTCCGGCAACGCCGGCTTCCTCGGATACATAGTCCACGAGATCATGAACGTGAAGAACATTACCGCAGGCGAAAACGCCCGGAATATTTGTCTCAAGGCTTTCGTTGACAGAAGGACCGGAGGTGACCGGATTTAGCTCGACGCCCATAGAGCGGGAAATCTCATTTTCCGGAATCAGACCGCAGGAGAGCAGCAGTGTGTCGCATTCGTAGTCTTCCTCCGTGCCGGGAATCGGCTTGTTGTGTTCATCCACCTGTGCCAGTGTGATTCCCTCCACGCGCTCTTTGCCGCGGATGTCAACGACAGTATGGCTCAGCTTTAACGGAATACCGAAATCGTCCAGACACTGTACAATGTTTCGTTTCAGACCGCCGGAATAAGGCATCAGCTCGGCGACGACTTTGACTTCGGCGCCCTCTAAGGTCATACGGCGTGCCATGATGAGGCCGATGTCTCCGGAGCCGAGGATCACAACCTTGCGTCCCGGCATAAAGCCCTCGATGTTCACCAGGCGCTGCGCGGTTCCGGCAGAGTAGATGCCTGCAGGACGGTAGCCCGGGATATTTAAAGCTCCGCGGGAACGCTCGCGGCAGCCCATGGCAAGAATCACGGTCTTTGCGTTAATGTGGAACAGCCCGTCGGTGCGGTTCATAGCCGTCACGATCTTATCGGAAGAGCCTTCTGCCAGAGAAATATCCATCACCATCGTGTTCAGACGGTATTCGATGTTCAGATCGAGAGCCTGATTGATAAAGCGTCTGGCATATTCCGGGCCGGTCAGCTCCTCCTTAAAGGTGTGAAGACCGAAACCGTTGTGGATGCACTGATTTAAGATGCCGCCGAGTTCGCGGTCGCGCTCGAGAATCAGGATCCGGTCGATGCCGTTATTTTTGGCGGAAACGGCTGCCGCAAGACCGGCGGGACCTCCGCCGACGATCACAATATCATATGAAGTCATAATAATCCTCCTTTTTCCTTCAGGTTCTGTCTTTGCTCAGACCGACGACCATGTTGGATGAGCCGCCGTTTTTCGTGATTTCAAGCTGGGAGATACCAAGCTCACGCGCCAGGATTTCCATGGTGCGCGGCGAGCAGAAACCTGCCTGGCAGCGTCCCATGCCTGCACGGGTACGGCGCTTGACGCCGTCTAATGACCGTGCGCCAAGCGGACGGTGAATGGCGTCTAAGATTTCTCCCTCGGTAATCATCTCACAGCGGCAGATAATATTTCCGTAAGCTGGATTTTCGCGGATAAGCGCCGCATAATCTTCCTCGGAGAGTGTTTTCGGATTGAGAACGCCCTTCCGGCTGCCGTTCCATGCCGGGTTTTTCTGTGCGTGAAGCAGTCCGGATACAATCTGCGCTACGCGCTCGCCGATCGCCGGGGAACTGGTGAGTCCCGGAGATTCGATGCCGGAGCAGTCGACAAAGTGTGGAGCATCCGCCAACTCTTCAATAATGAATTCATGGTTGTCCTCATGGGCGCGGTTTCCGGCGAAGGACGTGATTACCTGACGGACCGGAACGGAAGGCACGGAGCGTCTTGCTGCGCTGCAGACATGGTCAAGTCCCTGGCGGGTGGTGTTGGTTGCCTCCTTATCGTCGTGATCGTCTGCGGTAGGGCCGATCAGCGTATTGCCGTGAACCGTCGGGGTTACAAGAATGCCCTTGCCGTATTTGCCCGGAAGCTGGAAGATGGTCTTGTCGACCAGACCGCCGGTTGTTTTGTCGAGCAGGCAGTATTCGCCGCGACGCGGGGTAATGTGGATCTTCTTGCTGCTGACCATGTTGTGAAAAACATCTGCATACACACCGGCAGCGTTTACCACGCAGCGGGTCAGGATGTAACCGCGGTTGGTGGAGAGTTGATAGCCGTCGTCCTTGCGGCAGATGTCTGTCACTTCTGTGTTAAAACGGAATTCGACGCCGTTTGTGGCAGCATTTTCTGCGAGTGCAATGTTCAAACCGAACGGGCAGACAATGCCGCCGGTCGGACAGTAGATGGCAGCGACGACTTCCTCGGAGAGGTTCGGCTCCATCTCATGAACTTCGTGTGCATCTAAGATCCGGATATCCGGGATTTTGTTGGAAATGCCCTGCTCGTAGAGGGCTTCCAGCTTCGGGCGGTCCTCCTCGGAGAAGCAGACGATCAGGGAACCGTTTCTGCGGAATTCAAAATCCAGCTCTTTGGAGAGCGGTTCCATCAGTTCATTTCCCCGGACGTTCATCTCTGACATCAGGGTTCCAGGTTTACAGTCGATACCGGAGTGGACGATGGCGCTGTTGGCTTTGGAAGTGCCGCAGCAGACGTCCTCCTCTTTTTCCACAACACAAATGGAGAGATTGTATCTGGAAAGTTCACGTGCACAGGCGCTTCCAGAGACGCCGGCACCAATGATCACTACATCATACATAGTTTTTCCTCCTTAAAAGAGCCATGCAGATCATACATCATTTCTGATGTGTTTTCTGCCTGGCTCTCTTCTCTGACATTCAATCTATAGTTTTAAAAAATAAGTCCATATACCAGTACGGCAGCCAATGCGCCGAGGATCGGTCCGACGATCGGAACAACGAGTCCGTATCCGAAATCAGAGGAACCTTTTCCCTGAATCGGAAGCACTGCATGTGCAAGACGAGGACCCAGATCTCTTGCCGGATTGATTGCATATCCGGTCAGACCGCCCAGAGACATACCGACAGATACGATAATGGCGAATACGAGAAATTTTCCGGTGCCGTCCGCCAGATCCGGAACCTGTGCCAGACCCTTGATGGCAAATACGAGTACAAAAGTGCCGACAGCCTCGCTTAAGATATTGCGCGGGATGTTGCGCACTGCAGGTGCCGTACAGAACACGCCGCGCTTCGTTGCCGCGTCTTCTGTTGCGTCAAACTGATCTTTGAACAGCAGATATACAAGGCATGCGCCGCAGAAAGCACCAGCCAGCTGTGCCACAATATATCCCGGTACCATGCTCCATGCAAAACTGCCGTCAGCAGCAAGCGCGATGGTCAATGCAGGGTTAAAGCTTGCGCCGGATGCCGCGCCGAAGATAAAGGCGGGAACCAGTACGGCAAGACCCCAGGCAAGTGTGATCTGGACTGCACCGGCACCTTTCATGCCGGATTTGTTCAGGTTGACATTGGCAACAACACCGTCACCTAACAGGATGAGGATCATGGTGCCGACAAACTCTGCAATATATGGTGTCATAATAAATACCCCCTCTTAGATATGAAATTGTGTGTTAGTCTTCCTTCGCCCAGTTGAACGAATAAGTAACGGCTTTCTTCCACATGCGGACTTTCTTGTTACGCTCCTCGTCGGTGATCTCCGGTGTGAAGGTGCGGTCGATTGCCCAGTTCTGAAGAACATCCTCTTTGCTTGCCCAGTAGCCGACTGCCAGTCCGGCGAGATAGGCAGCACCCATGGCTGTGGTCTCCACGCACATCGGACGGTTGACCGGAGCATTGCTGATGTCCGCCTGCATCTGCATGAGCAGATTGTTTGCGCTTGCTCCGCCGTCTACCTTTAATGCTGCAAGATCAATACCGGAATCTGCTTTCATTGCAGCCAATACATCATTAACCTGGTAAGCGAGAGACTCTAAGGTTGCACGGATAATATGGTATTTATTCACACCGCGGGTAATGCCTACGATAGTTCCACGTGCGTATTGATCCCAGTACGGGGCACCAAGACCGGTGAAAGCAGGCACGACGTAGCAGCCGTTGGTGTCTTTGACTTTTCTTGCCATGTATTCGGAATCCGGAGAGGAATCGATGAAGCGCATCTCATCGCGAAGCCACTGGATGGAGGCACCTGCAACGAAGATGGAACCCTCGAGTGCGTAGTTTACTTTTCCGTCGAGACCCCATGCGATCGTGGTAACCAGTCCGTTCTTGGAGAATACAGGTTTTTCGCCGGTGTTCATAAGTAAGAAACAGCCGGTTCCGTAAGTATTTTTTGCCTCACCGGCGGTGAAACAGGTCTGACCGAACAGAGCGGCCTGTTGGTCACCGGCAGCACCGGCAATCGGAATCGGGCCTCCGAAGAATACCGGGTTTGCTTCGCCGTACACGCAGCTGGATGGCTTCGGTTCCGGCAGCATACATTTTGGAATATTCAGTTCTTTTAAAATATCTTCATCCCACTCCAGGGTATTGATGTTGAACATCAAGGTTCTGGAAGCGTTGGAGTAATCAGTTACGTGAACCTGACCCTGTGTCAATTTCCAGATCAGCCATGTCTCCACGGTTCCGAAGAGCAGCTCGCCTCTCTCGGCTCTCTCTCTGGCGCCTTCAACGTTGTCGAGCAGCCATTTTAATTTCGTTCCGGAGAAGTAGGCGTCGATCACCAGTCCTGTCTTCTGGCGGAAGGTATCAACCAGTCCCTTGGCTTTTAAGGAATCGCAGTATTCGGAAGTACGGCGGCACTGCCATACGATCGCGTGATGAATCGGTTCGCCTGTGTTCTTATCCCATACGATGGTGGTCTCGCGCTGATTGGTAATTCCGATTGCCCCGATATCGGCTGCAGTCGCGCCCACATTTGCCATTGCCTCCTTGGCAACTTCAAGCTGTGTGGACCAGATCTCCTCCGCGTCGTGCTCTACCCAGCCCGGCTTCGGGAAATACTGTGTAAATTCTTTCTGGGCAACGCTGCACATTTCACCCTTCTCATTGAAAAGTATGCAGCGGTTGCTGGTGGTTCCGGCATCGAGTGCCATGATGTACTTTGCCATGTAAAGTCCCTCCATTTTCTTAGTGTGGAAACCGGCCCCACCCGGTTCCCCTCTGGTTGTATGAGTGGCGGTCTGATGTGCCGCTCACCGTTTGTGGCTTTAGTGTAACTGCGTTGCGGGTGAATGTCTTTAGACAGACTTCTGTGATTGTAAAAGAGGAGTCCTGCGTTTTTACATATATGCAATATTGACAAAAAACATGAATAGATTGCTAAATTATTAACAAATATAGACGATTAGTGGGGAATATACGATAATAAAAGAAGTAAGCACAGGAAGGAGTCGGATAGGTATGAAAAATGTGAGTGTACGTTAGAAGATGATTATTCCTATGAGGAAGCGGAAACACGCGGTGCAGATCTGCTGCGGGAACTCAGGTACGGGAACGGCGGATACTTCTGGGCAGATACCTATGATGGAGAGAATGTGGTTCTGCTCGGAAGCGCGACGGAAGGGACGAACCGCATGGAGACGAAGGATGCGGATGGTTACCAGATGGTAAAAGAGATTATCCGCGTCGGGCAGGAACCGGACGGCGGATATACGGATTATGTATTCCCGAAAGAAGGTGAGACGGAATCTTCTCCGAAGAGATCCTACAGCAGGGCATTTGAGCCGTTTGGATGGGTTGTTGGAACGGGCAATTATATCGATTATATTGATGAGACTGTTGCCAAAGAGACACAGGCAATGAAGGAGAATGTAAAAAGTGCACTGCTTGCGATTATCGGAATGGGAAGTTTTCTGGTTGTGATTGTTATGGCGGTCTGTCTTTATATGGCGTTTTCACTGAGCAAATCATTTCAGGTTGCACTCACGTACATCGGTTATATTACAAAGGGTGATTTTTCGCAGCCGCTGCCGGTACAGCTTGAGAACCGCAGGGACGACTTTGGTATTCTCGGCGAGCGCCTTGAGAATATGAAGTGCCAGATCAGAGATCTTATCAGAGAAGTGAAAAATGAGAGTTATGTAATCGGGGAGGTCGTCGATACGGTCAAGACGAATGTGATTACGCTGAACGGCAATATCGAGGACGTTTCCGCAACGACAGAGGAACTTGCTGCAAGCATGGAGGAGACCGCGGCATCCTCGGATACGATTAAGAGCATGTCTCTTGAGATTGAAGAGGCAGCAAAAAATATTGCAAATCGTTCGCAGGATGGGGCACAGCAGGCAGCAGATATACACGAGCGGGCATCAAAGGCACAGAACGATACCAGAGAACAGCGTGAGCATGCGAGCCGGATCCACAATGAGATACGGGAGAGCCTTACAAAGGCACTTGAGGCTGCAAAGGTAGTTCAGCAGATCGAAGTGTTATCATCGGCGATCATGGAGATTACAAACCAGACAAACCTGCTTGCGTTAAATGCTTCGATTGAAGCAGCACGCGCCGGGGAGGCAGGCAAAGGATTTGCCGTTGTGGCAACAGAAATTGGCGGACTTGCAGATCAGTCCAAGCAGACTGTTACCCAGATACAGAAGGTGACGGAGGAAGTTACGACTTCTGTCGCACAGCTTTCTTCCGATGCGGAGCAGCTGCTTGCATTTGTGGGAAATGATGTCGTGGCAAGCTATGACATGTTCGATGCGGTGGCTGATGCATACAACCAGGATGCAGGAAAGATTGATGCACTGATCAGCGATTTCAGCGCGACATCGGAGGAACTGCTGGCATCAATCGATGGAGTGCTGGATGCGATGGAGGGAATTGCAACGGCAACCAACGAAGGTGCAAAAGGAACGACAGATATTGCACAAAAGACCGTGGAAGTCAAATCCGAGGCGGATACGGTCACAGATGAAGTTGGCAGATGCGATCAGACGGCACAGCGTCTGACACAGGATATCTCAGTCTTTGTTGTGGATTAGAAAACAGTTCATTTTATGGGAAAGATATGATATAATTCATTTTAGCGACATCGGAGCATAGGAAAGGATACTTATAAGATGGACGAGAAAATGACAATGGAGATTACCAACGATAGATTAGAGGAAGCGATTAAGCAGTATGCGGCGGAGCGCACCAAGGAGAACCTTACCACGGTGTTAAACCTGCTTCGTCCGACCAAGCTGTATGTGCCGGCAATGCTTAAGGCGCCGGATCAGCCGACCCCGTGTTTCCTCAAGAACAACAAGGGCGAGCAGTTTTTTGTGGCATATACTTCCAAGGAGCAGATGCCGGAGGAGCCGAAGAGCCAGGCACTTCTTTTCATGCCGTTCCCGGCGTGCAACAACATCGTCGTGAAGCCGGAACTGGAGCTGACCGGGCTGGTCATCAATCCGTTCTCGGATAACCTTGTATTAAAGACCGAACTTGTACGGAAGCTGCATGAGGCAGATCAGAAGGCGGCACAGATGCGGCAGGTGAAGATGACACCGCAGCAGTTTAACGTGTTTGTGAAAAAGCAGGTGGAGTTTGGAGTTCTGCCGAAGCGCCTGTATGCAGAGGGAGAGACGTTTGTCCAGAAGCTCTGTGAGGAGCGCGAGGCGTTCGTGAACCAGATTTTTGCCGAGACGTATAAGGAGCCGAAGCTCTATCCGTACACAGAGGCAGACTATTCGGTTATGGCGCTTGACATTGCGGAGGATCTGACACTGATCCGCGTGGATCTGCCGGAGAAAGCACTGGCAGCCCCGCTTTGCTATCGTATCTATATTACGTTTAATCCGCAGACGAAGAAAGCGGGTTACTACACGATTGAGATGACGGCGGAGAAGGAAGTGCGCGCATTGGGACAGATCCTGCCGGATGGCAGGCATGAGAGTCTGGGCGAGGCGCCGGTTGAGGGAGCGGAGCTTCAGAAGATCATGGATCTGGCACGTTATGACGGCACAGAGATGACAAGCTAAGGCATACCGAAGCGAAGGCATATATGTCATATCGAAACGAAGGCATACATAAAGATACAATAAGAGACGCATGTCCGGCGGGAATCGGGGTGCGTCTTTTTATGGAGAAGGAAGCGCATTATTTCGATGCGATCCTGATGGATATTGTGATGCCGAAGATGGACGGCTTTGAGGCGGCAAGGCAGATCAGACGGGTGCCGCACAAGGATGCGCAGATGATTCCGATTATCGCAATGAGCGCGAAGGACGCGCGCGAGGATATGGATGCCTGTAAGGAAGCCGGAATGAACGACTATCTTGCAAAGCCGGTGGAGCCGCAGAGACTGTACCAGGTGCTCGCGGAATATCTTGAGAATCCGATGTGAGTTTTTGGACAGATTGCCGAAACGGTCAGATGTAAAATAAAAATAAAATAAAATAAATGACGTGTATTGACTTTTAAAAAGAAGTTGATATATTAGTGTATTAGTACTAAGGATATACTAAAAATAAGCGAAAGGAATAAGAATCCCATGATATCACAAGAGAGTATGAAGAAGAAATTGGAAAACATGCATTTAAAGGAAAGGATAGACTATGGCTATAGAAAAGTCATTACAATGATGTTGATCTCTGGTCTGCTTTCTGTTGTAATTATAGGGGTATTGTTTGCCAATATGATGCATTATGTTGAGAATGTTAATGTAGCAGACCAGGCAGTAAAAATCTGCAGGATTAACGTTAATGCTGCAGCAAGAAATATCAGAGAGATGGCATTAAATGAGGATACATCCTCTTATGATAACTATGAACAAACAGTAAAAAGACTGCTTTCAGAAGTTGATTCTGAACTGCAGATTTTAAAGAAAACGGAAGTCCTTTCCGATGAAAATTACGAGGAATATTCATCGGCTCTTTCTGACTGGGGAGAAATTGGTTATTCCATTATGGAAGAAATAAAAAACGGAAACGATGAGAATGCCACAGATGCAATTCTTAATGATTGTACCCCGGCTTTAAATAAAGTAGTAGAAATTGCGATAAAATTAGATGAACTGACAGATGAGGCAAGCAGCGAGACAGTCAGAAATATAGTAGT
>OHWH01001216.1_pt1 | contig 10596 bp, 10 predicted proteins | sample 1579701 | NCBI WGS metagenome assembly OHWH01 (sample SAMEA3882515, study PRJEB24775) | human gut metagenome | biome: human-associated habitat; feature: intestine environment; material: feces | place: Netherlands | collected 2009/2010 | reverse complement strand
CTCATGTACGGTTCTTAGGGGAGAAGGGGGCAGCAATGCCCTTGACTTACCCGATATACAGAAACAGGGTGACTTTTTCGTGGAATCCCCGATTATCCTGCTCGCTGCCATTATCTGGTACTTGCGGATTTATAAGGATGGCCAATATTGCACTTTCCCTCACGCCATAGAATTTCTGAATAAGCCATACGCGGATATATTTACAATCCTGACCTCATATCCATCCCTTGAAAACTACCTTTCCCCCTTTATGGATGCCTGGCAAGGCGGAGCACAAGACCAGCTTCAGGTGCGCCCATAAGGGCATATAATAAATATAGCTTTGGCAAGCTATTAGGTTCGTGTTCTTTGAAATAATAACCTATCACCAGCCGACTTATCCATTCAACGAAAGACGATGGGGAGTGTAGCATGTCGGCAAAGCCACGAGTGGACTAACTGTCAAGTCTTGACCGAGTGGCGAGGTGAAACGATAGATATGAGGATAAAGCCTATACTGGTTGAACGATAGTCCGAGCGGCTCGATGGTTAAGCCTTAACGGAAGACAGTTACAGACGTTATGCTGTGGCACCCAACTTCTCCTTGCAGGTCGATTGGGCAAAAGAACTTGTCACAGAGCAACTACATAAATAGTAAAGGACGAAAGTCGTATCCGACAATCTATCAAGCCAAATAGTTATTATATGTCTAAATGGGGATTGCCTAAGTGGGGCAACCCATATGGCAACAGAGCTTCCGTAGTAGTCCGAGCAAGGGAAAACCTTGTACATGGCGAAGGGAAGCAGCCATTATCGTTTAATGTTAATTTTGGAAAATGTGAGAGACATGAAAAGAAATCCAGAAAAGATATTAAACAGTCTAACACAACATAGTTCCGACTTGGAATACAAGTTCGAACGTTTGTATCGGATACTGTTTAATGAAGAGATGTACTACATAGCCTACCAACGCATATATGCCAAACAAGGCAATATGACAAAGGGAGTTGACGGAAAAACCGTTGACGGCTTCAGTATATCCCATATTGAGCAGTTGATTGATACGCTCAAAAACGAGACGTATCAGCCTAAACCCTCACAGCGAGTTTACATTCCGAAGAAAAACGGAAAGATGAGACCGCTGGGTATTCCGTCATTTATGGATAAACTTCTGCAAGAGGTTATCAGAATGATTTTGGAAGCTGTCTACGAGGGCAGTTTTGAAAACACTTCACATGGTTTCAGACCGCAACGAAGTCCTCAAACTGCACTTTCAAGCATTCAAAAGTCGTTCAATGGCACAAAGTGGTTTATCGAGGGAGACATTAAAGGATTCTTCGATAACATAGACCATGAAGTATTGATAGCCATTCTTTCAGAAAGGATTTCCGATAACAGGTTTATCAGACTTATCAGAAAATTCCTGAATGCGGGATATGTTGAAGATTGGGTATTCCACAAATCATACAGTGGTACTCCGCAAGGTGGTATTATAAGCCCTATATTGGCGAACATATACCTTGACAAATTCGATAAGTATATCAAGGAGTATATCACAAAATTCAACAAGGGGAAAAGACGCAAGGATAATCCGATTGCAAAACAACTCGGACATCGTAAAGCCAAGTTAGTTGAAAAACTACGAAACACTGTTGATGAAACGAAACGTAAACAATTGTTTGCAAGAATTAGAGAAACAGTCAAAGAACGACTGAAATATCCTGCCGGTGATGAAATGGATGACAGTATCAAACGACTGAAATACATAAGATATGCAGATGATTTTCTAATTGGAGTAATCGGTAGCAAGCAAGATTGTATCCAAATCAAAGAGGACATAAAACAATTTATGGCTGATAAATTGAAACTGGAACTATCTGACGAGAAAACTCTGATTACCAATGCAAGAAAACACGCTAAATTTCTTGGTTATGATGTCTTTGTACGAAAATCCAATGATACACGCAGAGATAAGAACGGTCATTTGACAAGGCCGTTAGACCACAAGATAGTACTATATGTGACTACCGAAATAATGCGAAAGAAACTTCTTGAATATGATGCTGTTAAAATTACCGAGCAGAACGGGAAAGAAGTTTGGAAGCCAAAAGGTCGTTCATATATGAGATGTCTTGATGATTTGGAGATTATAAGTCAATATAACTCTGAAATCATGGGGTTCTACAACTATTACTCGATAGCAAACAACAGCCCCGTTATTGACTCTTTCTACAACATTATGGAGTATAGTATGTACAAGACATACGCCGCAAAATACACTACTTCCAAAAAGAAGATTATTGCGAAGTACAAGAAAAACGGTGTATTCTCCATACCATACACAAACAAGAAAGGGTATGAGGTCAGACGTGAGTTTTATGACAAAGGTTTCAAACGCAAGGAATTACCGAACCGTACTTTGGATGACAGATTACCTAACACAGTCGCTATAACGGGTGGCAGAAATGGATTAATTACAAGACTAAATGCACGTGTATGTGAAAACTGCGGTGCAACCGATAATCTTGAAATGCACCATGTTCGCAAACTCAAAGACTTGAAAGGTAAAAGTGATTGGGAAATAAAAATGATTTCTCGTAACCGTAAAACATTAGCAGTATGTTCAGTATGTCATCACAAAATACATTCGGGAAAGTTAGACTGAATGATAAGGTGGAGAGCCGTGTACGGGGAGACCTGTATGCACGGTTCGGAGGCGAGTGCTTGGAAACCTACCATTGTAACAAATGGCAAGGCGCTGGGTGCTTAGCCTATGGCCAGATAGCAAGTGCCAAAATTCCGCTTTCAAGAATGATTTCGCCACAGCTTTACTGGGTCATGACAGGCGATGACTTCACGTTGGATTTGAATAATCCTGAACATCCGAAAATCCTATGCGTGGGAAATAATCCGGACAGACAAAACATCTATTCGGCCGCATTGGGGCTATACAACTCCCGTATCGTGAAACTGGTAAACAAGAAAGGACAACTCAAAAGTTCTATCATCATAGACGAATTGCCCACGATATACTTTCGCGGCATCGACAACCTGATTGCCACCGCCCGAAGTAACAAGGTGGCGGTCTGTCTCGGCTTTCAGGACTTTTCGCAGTTGACGCGTGACTATGGTGAAAAAGAGGCGAAAGTGATCCAAAATACAGTGGGCAATATCTTCAGCGGCCAGGTGGTAGGCGAAACCGCCAAGAACCTGTCAGAACGTTTCGGCAAGATACTCCAGCAGCGGCAGTCCATTTCCATCAACCGGCAGGATACATCCACCTCCATCAACACGCAGTTGGACTCGCTGATACCGGCATCCAAAATAGCCAATCTCTCGCAGGGAACATTCGTGGGCAGTGTGGCGGACAACTTCGGGGCAGAGATAGACCAGAAAATCTTCCATGCACGGATTATTGTCGATAGCGAAAAGGTAGCAGCGGAAACGAAAGCCTACAAAAAAATACCCGTTATCAACGAGTTCAGGGACGAGGACGGCAACGACATCATGCAGCAGCAGATAGAGCGGAACTATTCACGTATCAAGGCGGATGTGATGCAGATAATCGAGGATGAAATGGAACGTATCAAAAATGACCCTGATTTAAAACATCTGATTCCACAGGAGGATAGCGATAAGGAATAATATCCGACAGACCGCTTTTTTATTTCCGCCTGCAAAGGTCGTCCCGTGCCAGACTGGATTGAGCAAGGCCAGGCCCTTACGGGTTTCCGCAAAAATCTTCCGCGCTACGCTTGCGGTATTTTTCCGGAAAGTCTTGCTCAATCCGGCACGGGACAGCGAGGCAGGCAAGAAATAAAATATCGGCTCACGAGCCGCGAAATGTTTAACTCAAAAATAAAAGGTATGAGCAGAAGCAACTTCACCCCGATGAAAAGATTCCACGAAATCATTGGACGTTATGGTCTGAGGCTGATGGAAGTCGGAACAAACCACCTGAGAGTATTTTCAGAAGGACAGAAATTATTCGATTATTATCCGTTAAGGATGAAATTGTTCGACTATCAAAAATGGCAACAACTGACCTATCCGTCTCTCCTTGAAGGCACGGACAAATGGGAAACGGAACTTGACGGAATCATCCAAGAACTAATGGTAACACCACAATAAACATTCCGGTTATGAAAGACAGCAATTATACAACGCTCGTTTGGGACAATATTCCCGAATGGGCGATTTTCGCTTTGGAATACGGCATTGAAGAGGAACTGTTCTTGACGGATGAAGACCTGAAAATGATAAGCGGTTTCATTACCGAAAATCTCCCGAACGGGTACACGATGAGCGTGGATTGGAAATCATACAAGGAATTTGACAGCCATCCCACCTTCGGGAAACCGTGCAAGACCTACAAGGTCAGTTTTGTAATACCTAAATAATATTGAATATGAGAAAGATAACATTGAGTGAATACAATGCCATCCCGGAAGACTATCGCGTGATTTGGACAGTGGAACGCTGGGACTTGCCGAACTGGACGGAACTGCGCGAAAAGCATATCGGCAAACGTACCATGATGGTCTATGACAAGGGTACATGCCTGTTGGTTGAAGGAATGGGCTTTGAAATCGTGGATGACAGTTCATGGAAAAAGCCGGATGAAGTCAGACAAGAAATCGGCGGTCTTTATCTGAAATTCTACAGCAGACAAGGACATGAACCGCATTATGCGGATTGCGTCATCCGATGGCGTGACACGCTGGAAACGGAAGAGGCAAGGATTGCTTTGGCTATGGATTCCGGTACGGAAAAGGACGACGAGATATTCTTCTATTGCGACAGCCTAGACGATTTGAAATCGTTGGCTGACAAAGGCAGGGAGGATTTTACCGTTGCCGGATGCCTCGGTTTCGGGATATACGAAGAACTGTTACAAACAACTTAAAATAATCGGATATGAAAATCAAATGTCAGGAACACTACGACAAGGTGGTAGAATATGCCAAAAGCATTGGTGACACAACCTTGCATAATTGTATAGAACGCCTCAAACAATGGGAGAAGAATTCCAACGGCAGGTATGAAATTGAACTTTATTGGGATTTTGCTCCGTATTCATTCGGCTTTGCGGAAATTGCCGCAGATGGAAGCAAAGGCGTTGTGGGTGGATTGCTTTACCACGGCAGGCCGGACGAATCCTATGCTGTAATAATGGAACCGTTCCACGGTTGGAGCATACATACGTAAAATTCCTACACCACAAGTTAATCTGTAATTGCGTAAAAACGGTGCAGAGGTAATCAATATCTGATTACTTTTGTACTATTTTACACACTATTATGCTACATATTATGGTGGATTTGAAATAAAAAAAGTCCATAAATCGCCTGTACAGTGATATGTGGTGTGGGCTTGATTTGTATATACGATGTGTCAAAGATGAGAAAGTAGTGAAAATTATCAGTATTATGGTTATTCTATTGGAGAAAAACGGGAAAAGGACAAATTTTCTCCAATAGAAGGCGGATATAAGCGAATGTTCATTATTTGCTCGCGTTCATTAAAAATGAACAGCCGAAAATGAGTGAACAAAAATATTTCATGTATTATCATTTTGCGTAAGTAATCAGAAAATGATTACTTACGCAAAATGATTGCAGTTTTCTTGTATCAATGTATGGTTGCATACAGGTATAAAAACAAGAAATCCCAGTCATAATGACCGAGATTTCTCTACTTCCTTTTTATAGTGCAGATGCGACGACTAAGCTCGCACGGGCACTTTTACTGATGCAAAGGTAAGCATTATTTGCTATTCTGCCAAATAAATGAGACTTTAATATTCGATTTTAGAAGTTTGTGCTACAATTTCTTGAGTCTCAGGTGTCTGAATGGAATTGACAAGATTATGAATTTCATTCTCCAATTCCATTTTTCTGGCCTTTGAAATGCACCCCAACATATAACTGACAACATCTATGCCACCTTTTATATTATGTCTGCAATCAGCAGAAATGTCAGCCGGTAAACGCTTGATACCTTTAGGGAAGTCCATACGGTAAATGCAACCTCCGTGTGCGCACTTGTTGCGTAGTACACGTATGGTTTCCATATAATTGTAAAAAACACCTCTTGAACAGCCATAGGCATTAGCCACCAAATCCTTTGCTTCCGGTTCTTTCAACGAATCATATAGTGTTATGATATTGCCGATTGTCATAAACTCTATGGTCTTCCATGCAGGAGCATATATCCCCGGATGGTTTGCATGATGGTGCTGGATTATGGGGTTCTTGCGCATGGAGGCATAAACTTGTTCCTCAAAATCATTGGCGAATTTAGAAACCACATACTTGCGGTTCACAAACCAACAAGGGTCATCTATATACAAGAGCGATATATTATAGATGAGTTTTGTACGGATATTGACCTCTATTCGGTCAAGGGCATTAAGCAAAAGTCTTCTGAGTTTGGTATCAAACTCATAAAGATCATAAACGCTTTTGAATGTAGTGCCCGGTTTTAGTTTATGGTCACGATATTCTAAACATGGAAATTTTATCTCGAATGGGAAAGAATAGAATCCAAGTCGGTAATAGCCGACATCAAGGAGAATTTCTTTTGCTTTCCCCTCATCATCAAATGCCATACCGTTTGATTTCAGTCTGGCGATTTGTTGGTCTATCGTATATGCTTTCTTCATTAAAGTTTGAATTCAAGTGCGAAGTTACTCATTTTTTTTGAAACAAACACCCATCATGTATATTGATTTATAGAAACATATCCCGCATCAGGTAATTTTTCCATATTCCTCCATAAAAATCCATCTTAAGCCACGCTTCCCTTGACAAGTCCCTTCAAGAAGATAACTCGGAGGACGATACCATCCGCGTTCAAGCCTGCGGTTTTCGCGCAAAAAATTCCCTACGGTAATTTTTCACCCGAAAAAACGTTCCGGTATCGCCGTCCGAGTTGTGTAAACGGTCGGGACTTAGCAAGTGAAGCGACCTACGACGCATAGGACAAAACCAAAAAAACAGTTGTCGGCGGTATTTTGCCGATACATGATGTCCCAATGGATACTGCCATCCTATAGCTTCCACACTTTCCTTGCTGCCGGTCTTATAAAGTACCCCAAGGAAGCGGGGACTAAAGACAGCTCGCTCCCAACTCTGCATAATACAACTTTTTCTTTGTCGGTTTCGTGCCGTTCCTGCCGCTTTCTACCGTTTCACTTTCCGTCCCTGCCGTTTTTTCCTGCGTGGAGTTTTCCGTTTGCGTGCCTATGCCCTCTTTTACCCCTCGGATTCGGTGCTTTTCCTTGCTTTTGCCTTTGCATTTTCCATTTTTCCGCCCTGCGTATTTCTTCCTGCGGTGAAACACGATGACAAGTGATGAAATATATATCCTAACTCATTGCAAACTAATCATTTATCAAAATTTCTCCTATATATTTGCACTGACAATTTATAGTTACCAACTCTAAAAACCAAAATTATGGCAAAGAAAAATGGAAGGGGCGATCCCCCTAAACCGCAAGTCTCCGAGAACGAACAGATGAGCGACATCGTGTTTATCCTCGACAAAATGGAACTGATTTTACAAGCCGTGTCCGAAATCTCAAGGGACGGCAGGTACAAGACGGTTCCGGCAGACAAGGAACACCAAAATTCCTTTCTGAAAATCGACCGCTACGCCAATATGTTCGAGAATTTCCTGAAGAACTTCTGGAGCCAGCTCAAAGACCCGACACGGTTCGGCATCCTCTCCGTCAAGGAGGACACGTTGGACAACCCGGAAGTAAGGCAGGCGGTCGAGGACATCGCGGCAGGAAAGCAGACCAAAGCCGTGGAGGAATTTCTCAAGAAATACGAGATTGTCCCCCGCGACAAGGAAAACCAAAGTATAAACCATCAAAATCAAGAAGAAATGGCAAAGAAAAATGAGACCCCGCAGCAGGCAGCCCAGGACGGTGGCCAGCAGCACCCCAAGTACCGTTACAACGAGTCCATGATCAACTGGGAGGAACTGAAGAAGTTCGGGCTGTCCCGCGAGTATCTCCATGAGCGCGGACTCCTTGACCAGATGCTCCGTGGCTACAAGACCAACCAGGTCGTGCCCATCAGCATGAACTTCGGCTCCGCCGTATTGCGTACCGACGCACGCCTGTCGTTCCAGCAGTCTGTCGGCGGACCGATTGTCCTCGGCATCCACGGAATCCGGCAGAAACCCGAACTTGACCGTCCGTATTTCGGGCACATCTTCTCCGAGGAGGACAAGAAGAACCTGCTTGAAACGGGCAACATGGGACGTGTCGTGGAACTGAAAGGGCGCAACGGCGAATACATCCCCTCTTTCGTCAGCATCGACAAGCTCACCAACGAGATTGTGGCCATGAAGGCAGAGAATGTGTTCATTCCCAATGAAATCAGTGGGGTGAAACTGACCGAACAGGAACAGAATGACCTGCGCGAGGGAAAGAAAATTTACGTAGAGGGCATGATCGCCAAGTCAGGCAACGAGTTCGACGCCCACATACAAATCAATGCCGAACGCAGGGGCATCGAATACATCTTCGAGAACGACAAGCTCTTCAACCGCCAGAAGTTGGGCGGCGTGGAACTTACCCAGAAGCAGATTGAAGACCTGAATGCTGGCAAGGCCATCTTCGTGGAGGGCATGCAGCGCAAGGACGGGGAGGTATTCTCCTCGTATGTCAAGCTGGACGAGGCTACCGGCCGGCCGGCATATACCCGTTACAACCCGGATTCCCCGGAAGGCGCACGCGAAATCTATATCCCGAATGAAATCAACGGCGTGAAAATCACTGCCGAGGAACAGCAGCAACTGCGGGAGGGAAAAGCTATCTTCCTAAATGACATGGTGAACCGCAAGGGCGAGGAGTTTTCGTCATTCATCAAAGCCGACCTGGAAACGGGAAGACTCAGCTATTCACGCACGCCGGACGGGTTCGAGCAGCGCGAGCAGTTCAAGGTCCCCGACAAGGTATGGGACGTGGAGCTGAGCCGGAAACAGCGAGCCGACCTCCAGAGCGGCAAAGCAGTACTGGTAGAGGGCATCAAGGGCTACGACGGCAAGACCATCTCCCAATATGTCAAGGCGAACTTCAACCAGGGCAGACTGGACTTCTACAACGAGAATCCGGACCGCAAGCGTGATGCCTCGCAGCGCAACGTGGTGGCAAACGTACAGAAGCAGGGCCAGGAACAAAGCAGCCGGAAATCCAAAGGCGCAAGTATCGCATGATGCGTGAATCAAACGAATGTGGAATCCTAAAAAAATCGGAAATATGGAAATGAACAATGGAAACACCACGCCTTTCAAGGCGGAAGATGTGAACTGGGACGAGCTGGCAGGCATCGGCATATTGAAGGACGAACTGGAAATGTCGGGAGAACTTGACACGTTGCTCAGGGGAGAGAAAACGAAAGTGATGCCGCTCAGCCTCGTGCTCCTCGGCGTGGACGTGGTGATGGACGCCACCCTGCAACTGGTACGCAAGGACGGCGGGCCGCTGATTGAGATCCTCGGTGTCAAGCCGTCGGCATAGCGGCACGTTACCGGTCAATCCGACGAGTTAAAATTAAAAAATGTCAAACCGCCGTTTCCTGTTTTCCGGTTCCGGTCACGGGGAACGGCTTAAATTTTATCCTAACATGAAAGCAATCATAGCAGAAAAACAGAGTGTGGGTATGGACATAGCCCGTGTGGTCGGCGCAACGGAAAAAAAGGACGGCTACTGTACAGGCAACGGGTACATGGTCACATGGGCGTCTGGACACCTCGTGTCGCTGGCACTGCCCGACACATACGGCTACACAAAGGCTGTTGCCGAAGACCTCCCGATGATACCGGACCCGTTCCGGCTGGTATCCAGACAAATCAGGACGGACAGGGGGATGGTGACGGACATTGCCGCCTCCCGGCAGTTGAAGGTCATCGACGAGGTGTTCTCCAAGTGCGACGACATCATCGTGGCAACGGATGCAGGCCGTGAAGGGGAACTTATCTTCCGGTGGATATATGCCTATCTGGGTTATACCAAGCCGTTCCAACGCTTGTGGATCTCCTCGCTCACGGACGAGGCCATCCGCAAAGGCATGGCAAACCTCAAGGACGGAAACGATTATGACAGCCTCTATGCCGCAGCGGACAGCAGGGCAAAGGCGGACTGGTTGGTGGGCATGAATGCCAGCCGCGCGTTGGCGATAGCCTCCGGATCGGCAAACAACTCCATCGGAAGGGTACAGACCCCTACACTCGCCATGATATGCGCACGCTTCAAGGAGAACCGCAACTTCATTTCCACTCCCTATTGGCAGCTGCACATCACGCTGAAGCAGGGAGAGGCGCACCGGCAGTTCATCCACCCGAAGGAGTTCAGGGACAAGAAAGCGGCAGAGGCGGCATACCGAAAAATATCTTCCGAATCCGTTGCGGCAGTCACCAAGGCGGAACGCAAGAGGGCATTCCAACAGCCCCCGCTTCTCTACGACCTGACAGCCCTCCAGAAGGACTGTAACATTCATTACGACCTTCCGGTAGACAAGACCCTTGCCATCACACAGTCCCTGTACGAAAAAAAACTGGTTTCATATCCGAGGACAGGCAGCAGGTATATTCCGCAGGATGTCA
>OHWH01001203.1_pt1 | contig 10811 bp, 7 predicted proteins | sample 1579701 | NCBI WGS metagenome assembly OHWH01 (sample SAMEA3882515, study PRJEB24775) | human gut metagenome | biome: human-associated habitat; feature: intestine environment; material: feces | place: Netherlands | collected 2009/2010 | reverse complement strand
ATGATCAATGAAGCTGCAATCCTTGCTGTCAAAAATGGCCGCAGAGCTGTTTCGCAGAAAGATCTTCAGGAATCTGTTGAAGTTGTACTTGTTGGTAAAGAGAAGAAAGATCGTATCTTAAGCCCGCAGGAAAGAAAAATTGTTTCCTATCATGAAGTTGGCCATGCGCTTGTCAATGCATTACAGAAAGATGCAGAACCTGTGCAGAAAATAACGATCGTGCCGAGAACCATGGGAGCACTTGGTTATGTTATGCAGGTACCTGAGGAAGAAAAATATCTCAATACCAAGAAAGAGCTGGAAGCTATGCTGGTAGGCTATCTTGGCGGACGTGCCGCAGAGGAGATCGTATTTGATACAGTTACCACGGGTGCTGCCAATGATATTGAGCAGGCTACCAAGGTGGCCAGAGCCATGATCACACAGTACGGTATGTCCGACAAGTTCGGACTTATGGGTCTGGCTACACAGGAGAGTCAGTATCTAAGCGGAAGAGCAGTTTTAAACTGTGGCGATGATACCGCAACAGAGATCGACCATGAAGTTATGAAACTTCTCCATCATTCTTATGAGGAGGCCAAGAGGATTCTTGGAAGCCACAGAAAAGAGATGGATAAGATCGCGGAATATCTCATTCGTAAGGAAACCATCACCGGCAAGGAATTTATGAAGATTTTCCATGCGGCAGAGCGTGGAATCGAGATTCCGGAAAATCTGGATGATCTAGTAATTCCAGAGGAAAAACAGAATACAGTAACGCTGGATAAGCCAGAGATTCAGTGATACAATAACAGAGTCGGAAACGAAATAATTTCCGGCTCTGTTTTCGTATCACAGGAAATTACGCTGTAATATCTCATGGATACGAAAAGCATTCAGGGCAGGATTTTTTTGTATAGAGGAGAGTTTATGTTTCAGATAGAAGAAGAACTGAAAAAACTGCCGGGGAAACCCGGCGTCTATCTGATGCACGACGCGGACGATACAATTATCTACGTAGGAAAGGCGATTTCGCTGAAAAACCGTGTCCGCCAGTATTTCCAGACGAGCCGCAACAAAGGGCCGAAGATTGAGCGGATGGTCACGCATATCGCCCGCTTTGAGTATATTGTGACGGATTCCGAACTGGAGGCGCTCGTGCTGGAGTGCAACCTTATCAAAGAGCACCGTCCGAAATACAATACGATGCTGAAAGATGACAAGGCGTACCCGTACATTAAGGTGACCGTGAACGAGGATTTTCCACGCATTCTGTTTTCCCATCAGATGAAGAAGGACAAGGCGAAATATTTCGGCCCGTACACGAGCGCCGGAGCTGTGAAAGATACGATCGAACTGTTGCGGAAGCTGTACGATATCCGTTCCTGCAATAAGAGCCTGCCAAAGGAGATCGGCAAGGACCGCCCGTGTCTTTACTATCACATCCACCAGTGTAAGGCGCCGTGCCAGGGATACATTTCCAAAGAAGAGTACGGCGAGCAGATCAAAAAGGCGATCAGTTTTCTGAATGGAAATTACAATGACATTATCAAAGAGCTGACTGGAAAAATGACGGAGGCGGCTGAGGAGATGCGGTTCGAGCAGGCGGCGGAGTACCGTGATCTGATCGACAGCGTGCGCAGGATCGGCGAGCGGCAGAAGATTACGAACAGTGACGGCGAGGACAAGGATGTCATTGCGCTTGCGATGGACAAAGAGGATGCGGTGGCGCAGGTCTTCTTTATCCGGAACGGAAAGCTGATCGGGCGGGAGCATTATTATCTGCGGATCGGCGAGGAGGAGCAGAAAAGCGAGGTGCTGCTCACGTTTATGAAACAGTTCTATTCCGGCACGCCGTTCATTCCGCGGGAAATCATGATTTCCGAGGAGATTGCCGAGCAGGAGCTGATGGAAGAGTATTTAAGCAGCAAACGGGGCCAGAAGGTCCGCATCCGCGTGCCGAAAAAGGGCAGCAAGGAAAAAATGGTGGAACTGGCAGAGCGGAACGCACAGATTGTTCTCGACCAGGACCGCGAGCGGATCAAGCGGGAAGAGGGTCGGACGGTCGGTGCCGTAAAAGAGATCGCCAGATGGCTGAACCTGCCGTCGATCGACCGTATCGAGGCGTACGATATCTCCAATATCAGCGGTTTCCAGTCGGTCGGCTCGATGATCGTCTACGAGAAAGGAAAGCCAAAGCGCGCCGATTACCGAAAATTCAAGATCAAATCCGTCGAGGGACCGAACGATTACGCCAGTATGAAAGAGGTCTTAAGCCGCCGGTTTCTGCGCGGCATCCAGGAGGACAGCGGTTTCGAGCGGCTGCCGGACCTGATCATGATGGACGGCGGACGCGGCCAGGTTAACATTGCGCTTGAGGTGCTTGAAGAAATGGATCTTGCGATTCCGGTCTGCGGTATGGTAAAGGACGACAAGCACCGCACGAGGGGTCTGTATTTCCGAAACGTGGAAATCCCGATCGACCGGAACAGCGAGGGCTTCAAACTGATCACACGCGTGCAGGACGAGGCGCACCGCTTTGCAATCGAATACCACCGCCTGCTGCGGAGCAAGGGCCAGATCCACTCGATTCTCGACGACATCCCGGGCATCGGGCCGACAAGAAGGAAAGAACTGATGCGCCACTTTCAGGGAATTGATGATATCAAGGCGGCAACCGTGGAAGAACTTTCCGGACTTCCGGGCATGAATAAAAAGGCGGCGGAGCAGGTTTACACATTCTTTCACGCACCTGCACAGGAGGAAAATGAGGATTCGTCAAAATAGTTAAATTTCTAGGTTGCCCGTGATGCTTTATTGTGCTAAAATCATAGAAGAGACGGATTTAAAAAGACGTCGAATGAAGTCGGAGGACAGGAAAATGAAAGAAATTGAAATGACCAAAATGGTGGAGGAAATGGATCTCCGCAACCTGACACCAGAGGTTGATATGACAGATCTTGTCATTGCCACACCGGATATCAACCGTCCTGCACTGCAGCTGACCGGTTACTATGAGCATTTTGCCAATGAGCGTGTGCAGATCATCGGTTATGTAGAGTTCACGTATCTGCAGCATCTTGAAGAGGGCGAGCGCGTCCGCGCGTTTGAAGAGTTTGTAAGCCGCAAGATCCCATGTGTCATTTTCACCACGAAGATGATTCCGGGACCGGAAATTCTGGAGCTGTGCAATCGTTATCAGGTACCGGCCTTTGCGGTAGACAAATCGACTTCCGTTTTCATGGCTGAAATCATCCGCTGGCTGAATGTCCAGCTTGCTCCGATGATCTCCATCCACGGCGTGCTGGTCGATGTATTCGGCGAGGGCGTTCTGATCATGGGCGAGAGCGGAATCGGAAAGAGCGAGGCTGCACTGGAGCTGATCAAACGAGGCCATCGTCTCGTCAGCGATGATGTGGTCGAGATCCGCCGCGTCAGCGATGAAACCCTGATCGGTTCGGCACCGGATATCACGCGTCACTTTATCGAGCTGCGTGGTATCGGTATCATCGACGTCAAGACGCTGTTTGGTGTCGAGAGCGTAAAGGATACCCAGTCTATCGACCTTGTTATCAAGCTTGAAGAGTGGGACAAAGAGAAAGAATACGACCGTCTGGGCCTGGAAGAAGAGTATATTGAGTTCCTTGGAAACAAGGTTGTCTGCCATTCCCTTCCGATCCGTCCGGGCCGTAACCTGGCGATCATCGTAGAAACCGCTGCTGTCAACCACAGACAGAAGAAGATGGGCTACAATGCCGCACAGGAGCTGTACCGCCGTGTACAGGCTAACTTAGTGAAAAAAAGAGAGGAGAAGTAAGAAAATGGCAAACTATGTATTTGGAATCGATGTTGGGGGTACTTCAGTAAAATGCGGACTGTTCCAGACAGACGGAACTCTGTTGGAAAAATGGGAAATCCCGACCCGCACCGAAAACGGCGGAAGCGAAATTCTGCCGGATATCGCAAAAAGCGTAAAAGCAAAAATGGGTGAGAAGGGCATCGCAGCAGATGATGTTGCCGGTGTCGGCATCGACGTACCTGGCCCGGTTAATGACAAAGGTGAGCTTTCCATCGCAGTCAACCTGAACTGGGGATATAAAAATATCGTAAAAGAGCTTTCCGACGAACTCGGCGGAATGGCAGTAAAAGCAGCAAACGACGCAAACGCAGCAGCTCTCGGTGAGATGTGGGCAGGCGGCGGAAAGGGAAGCAAGAACCTGGTTATGGTTACCCTTGGAACCGGTGTCGGCGGCGGAATCATCGTGGACGGCAAGATCGTAGCAGGTGCTCACGGCGCAGGCGGCGAGGTTGGTCATGCATGTGTTGATCCGGAAGAAGAAGCGGTCTGCAACTGCGGAAACCACGGATGCCTCGAGCAGATGACATCTGCAACCGGTATCGTTCGTCTGGCAAAGAAATATCTGGCATCCCATGATACTCCGTCTTCTTTAAGAGAAAGAGGAGAGTCCATCAGTGCAAAAGCTGTCTTTGATGCATTAAAAGAAGGCGATGCAGCAGCAGAAGCAATCGTTCAGGAGTTCTCCGCGTACCTCGGAAGAGCACTTGCAGTATTCGCATGCGTTGTTGACCCGGAAGTTATCGTAGTCGGCGGCGGTGTATCCAAAGCAGGCCAGATCCTGATCGACGGCGTAGCTAAATACTACCGTGAAGCAGCATTCATCGCATGCAAAGATACCCCGATCGTACTCGCTTCCCTTGGAAACGATGCTGGTATCTACGGCGCAGCAAAAATGCTGATTGACTAATTGATTCAGATGGAAAAAGAAGTATAGAAAAACCGGTCCTGCTGGCATATGCCAGAGGGCCGGTTTTTTGTGCATAGACTGACTGAAAAAGCTATTCGGAAGAGCCGCTCTCTTCGGACTGCGGCTGTACTTCCGATGTCTCCGCCGGGGTATCCGGTTCTGACGGTGCATCAGGGGTATCCGGTGTGTCGGGAGTTTCTGGTGTATTAGAAGGCGGATCGGCAGGTGTTTCGGGCGGAGCCGGAGTTTCCTGCGGTGCCTCCGTCGGTGTCGGGGTTGCCTGCGGAGTTGATGCTGCAGAAGGGGTTCTGGTCGGCGTCGGTGTTGAGGTCGGCGCGGTGTAGTGGCCCTTGCAACGCTCGGTCGGCAGATCGGATACCGCAAAGTATTCGGTGATGGACGGGCAGCTTGAGCGGGCGAGCAGGCCGGTCTTCGTACAGATCGTTGCCTCCTGTACTGTTGCGGAAGTTTCGAAATCCATATCGGCAAGGCCTTCGTGGATTTCATTCATGACCTTTGCCCAGAGACGTTTGTGGAATTCACGGTCGCTCTCCGGAAACTCCGCGTGTGTATCATACGTTGCCCAGATGGCAGCGGTATAATATGGTGTAAAGCCTGCAAAGACGAGATCCTTGGCCTCGTTCGTCGTACCGGTTTTTCCGGCTGCGTGCATATTGTCGAGGCGGGCGGCAACACCGGTACCTTTTTCCAGAACATCCTCCATGGCATTGGTGAGGAGGGAGGCAGTGCTTGCCTTGAAGACCTGCGTTGCCTTGTTTTCTGTGTTGTCAATTAAAACATTTCCCTTGCTGTCGGTAACCTTTGTGTAGAACACCGGCTTGCGGTACTGGCCGCCGTCTGCGATTGCCGCGTAGGCTGCCGTCAGTTCGAGATCACTGACACCGTAGGTGATACCGCCGAGAGCCAGCGGCTGGATCACATCGTATTCCTCGGAGAGTTTGGAAAAACCAAGCTTCTTCAGATAATCAAAGCCGACCTTCGGCGTAAGCTCGGTCAGTACTTTGACGGCCGGGATATTGATGGAATTGATGATCGCCTGGCGGACGGTAACATCACCATGGTAGGTAAGATCCGAGTTCTGCAGCGGTGTGCCGTCACTGTAGTTGAACGGCTCATCCTTAATTACCGTAGCGAGTGTAATCTTTCCAAGGTCGAGCGCCGGTCCGTACGCGGAAAGAATCTTGAACGTGGAACCCGGCTGGGAATAATTATCGGTTGCGCGGTTGAAGGTAAGACTTGCTGTTTTTTCTCCGCGTCCGCCGACGATGGCTTTCACGTAACCGGTGCGCTGATCCATAACGGTCATGCACGCCTGCGGCTGCGGGGTGAAGCTGCTGCGCTCGGCAACAATCGTATCGCCCTCCTGCATGATAGCGGCTTTGTACTGGTCGATATAGCTCTGTGCCTCCTCCTGGGAGTCAAAGAGCAGATCGAAATTCGGATCGCTGTTGCGGAAGTAGAGCTGCAGCATCTCTTTGCTGTAGTTCTGTACCTCGCCGTCTGCCTGCTCTACGGTGAGCGCCCAGTCGAGACCGATCTGCGTGTTCGCCGGGAAGTTCTCCGGATTCTGGAATTCCGTATCGAGAATCGACTGCATGTAGGAATCCTGTGTGGTATAGATTTTGAGGCCGCCGCTGTAGACAACGTTCTTTGCCTGCACTTCGGTGTAGCCTTTCTGTACCATCAGATCGTTGATCAGGTTGGTGATGACTTCATCGATAAAGTAGGAGTACGGCGCGCTCTCCGCCTGGGACTGCGTGTGCATGGCGATGCGGTCATAAACATTGTCGTTCATGGCAATGGTGTATTCTTCTTCGGTGATGTAGCCCTGCTCTTTCATGTTGTTCAGGATCTTGTCGCGGCGCTGCTGGTTTTTCTCCGGGTGGTTTTTCGGATTATATGCCGTCGGCGCCTTTGGAATTGCGGCAAGAACGGCGCATTCAGAGAGCGTCAGATCTTTTGCATCCTTTCCGAAATACGTCTGCGCTGCCGTCTGGACACCGTAGCAGCCGGAACCTAAGTTGATCGTATTCAGATAATTTTCCAGAATAACGTCTTTGGCGTTTTCACCCTCTGCGGTCAGTGTTTTTTCCAGTTTCAGCGCCAGGTACTGTTCCTGGATCTTCCGCTTGAAGCTCTGCATCCGCGTCTCTTCCATCCAGTCAGTGAAAACATTGTTTTTTAAGAGCTGCTGTGTGATCGTGCTGGCGCCCTCGGTAAAATGAAAGCCGTGGCTGACGCCGACAACGAAAGCACGGATGATACCGCTCGGATCAATGCCGTTGTGCTCATAAAAACGGGCATCCTCAACCGCGACGATCGCGTGCTGCATATCGAGCGGAATCTCCTCAATCGAAATCGAGACACGGTTTCCCTGAGCCCCGGTCAGCTTCTGTACCTGGTTGCCGTCAGCATCGTAGATAAACGACGCGTTGCCGAGCGGCATGATATTTGCCTCCGAGATATCAGGGGCACTGTCAATCACGCCGCGGACAGCGCCGATCACAAGTCCGGCACCGCAGACGAGAACGACAAGAAGAAGACAGAACGCGATGCGCAGCGCCGTCACGCCGGCCGTCTTTTCAATCTTTCCGTAATGGGACCGCAGATCTTCACGTTTGTCTTCCAGATGACTTTTTCCAAAGTGCATATAGAAAATCCTCCTTATGTCATGTTCCTGCAAAACTGATTTAGTTCAGTAATCAATGGTGTTCCTGCCCTGCAAAAAGCAGGGTATACTTATTTTTATTATACCAAACAAAGGGCTGGAATAAAAGTATTTCTGAAAAGAATGCTGATTTTTCAGAAATGATATGGTAAGATAGGTACATATTTGGATGAAGGAGTAAGGACATATGATCGATCAGTTTCGGACGGTTTACCGGGGTGGAACCGGGGAAATCGTGGAGAAGAAATCACGTTTTATTGCGACGGTGCGTCTGGTGGAATCTGAGGAGGAGGCACTTTCCTGCCTGGAAGCTCTGCGGAAAAAATACTGGGATGCGCGGCATAACTGTTTTGTGTATATTATTGGAGAAAATCAGGAGACGGTGCGCTGCAGCGACGACGGGGAGCCTTCCGGCACGGCAGGGCGGCCGATGCTCGATGTGGTACAGGGAGCAGGCCTCCGCAATGTGCTTGTTGTGGTGACGCGGTATTTCGGCGGTACGCTGCTGGGAACGGGCGGCCTGGTGCGCGCGTACTCGCAGGCGGTGCAGGAGGGGCTGGCAAACAGTGTTCTGATTGACGAGATCTGCGGCGTGCGGCTGTTGATTGAGACGGATTACAACGGCATCGGTAAAATCCAGTATCTGCTCGGCCAGCGGGGGATTCCGGTTCTGGAATCCGAGTACACCGATCAGGTGAAAATCCGCGTTCTCGTTCCGAAAACGGAGGTGGACCGTCTCTGCGCGGAGATTACCGAGGGGACGAACGGAAAGGCAAAACTGGAAAAAGAAGAGGAGCTGTACTTTGCGCAGAACGACGGAGAGCTGATCTTCGGGGATGAGCTGACGCAGTATAAAAATCTGGAGGCAGAAGAATTAGGATAAAGGAGGATGCGACATGAGGTTTCCGGAAAATCTGAAAAAGGGCGGAACGATCGGCTTTGTGGCACCATCGTTTGGATGCACAACAGAGCCATACAAGTCCGCGTTTGCAAATGCACAGAAAAAATGGAAAGAGATGGGATATCAGCTGGATCTTGGGCCAAACTGCTATGCGGACCACGGCATCGGCATCAGTGCGGCGCCGGAAGAATGCGGAAAAGAACTGACGGAATATTATGTCAGTGAGAAGAATGACTGTCTGATATCCTGCGGAGGCGGAGAGCTGATGTGCGAGGATCTCGATTACGTGGATTTTGAAAAGATCAGAAAGGCACCGGCGAAATGGTATCTCGGCTATTCTGACAATACGCATTTTACGTATCTTCTGCCGACCCTCTGCGATACGGCGGCTGTTTACGGTCCGTGTGCGAGTGATTTCGGCATGGAGCCGTGGCATAAATCCGTAGTGGATGCGTTTGGCGTACTGACGGGAGAAGTGCGTACCGTCCGCGGCTATGAGGGATGGGAAAGAGACGATGCGAAGGGCAGAAGCGAGGAAAATCCGTATCTGCCGTACCAGATTACAGAACCGCGCGTTCTGCGCCGCTTCCCGGATGCGGACAGTGCATTTGAGGGACGGCTCATCGGCGGCTGTCTCGACTGTCTCGTCAATATTCTTGGAACGAAGTACGATGGAACGGTTGATTTTGTGGAAAAATATAAAGAGGACGGTTTTGTCTGGTTTCTGGAAGCGTGCGATCTGAACGTCTTTGCGATCCGCCGCGCAATCTGGCAGATGGAGCACGCCGGCTGGTTCCAATATGTGAAAGGCTTTCTGATTGGCCGCCCGCTGCAGTTCGGACAGAAATTCGGGGAACTCGACCAGTACCGCGCCGTGACGGATCTGCTTGGAAAATACAACGTGCCGATCGTGATGGATCTCGACATCGGACACCTTCATCCGGCGATGCCGCTGATCGTCGGAAGTTATGCGAAGGTGGCCGTGGAAGGAAATGAGATTGAAATTAAGATGGAGTGCCGTTAGAACGCTTTTGAAAAATATTTTCTCGAGCGGCAGGGCAGAGCCTGTGGGAAAATGTTTGCGCGCGTAGAAGAACTATCGGCGCATCCGGCAGATGCCGCGGAGCTTTTTGACATCGAGAATCGTGACCGTGCCGCGGGAGAGTGCGACGATGCCATCTTTCTCGAACGACTTTAAGGTGCGGGAAACGACCTCTCTGGCACTGCCGAGGTTCCGCGCGATCTGCTCGTGCGTGGTGGAGAGCACCGGGGAACCGGTGCGGATGCGTTCATCCTCGAGATATCCGGCAAGGCGCTGGTCAAGCCGCGTAAAGAGAAGCTGGCCCATCGCCCACATGACTTCGGAAAAATGCTCCGTTGTTTCCCGGTAAATGTAGTTTTCAACGTAAATATTCTGATTCAACAGTCTGCGGAACGTGCTGGCCGGAGTGATGAGAACTTTCGTCTCCTCCTCGGCCTCAATCAGAATATCAAAGCTGATTTCCTGCATCGCACAGGAGGCAGACAGCGTGCAGACTTCGCCGGGACCGGTGGTAAACAGGGTAATTTCCCGCTGCTCGCCGGACTGGATAAAGATGCGGAGCTTGCCGGAGAGGACAAGCAGAACGCCGAGACAGTCATCGTCACAGCTGTAGAGAAAATCGCCGCGCTGATACGTCGTCAGGACGGAAGAGAGCACGAGTGTCTGCTGTTCATCGGCGGTAAGCTTTGAATAAAATGGATAATGCTCCTGAAAACAGGATTCCAGAAAAGATGACATAAATAAAACTCCTTTCGGAAGAAAAACGTTCTTTTGTAAACTACGGCAGCAGCCGTTTCTTCCATGATAGAAAAGAATAGAAAGAAATGCAAGAAAAAACGTATCGGTTTTTGTGCCGATACGTTTTTTCTGCATTTCCGATATTACGCTGTTTATTTTACAGAGTTAATCAGATCTTCCAGCTCCTCATAGGAAACGGCGCCGACGTTTTTCTTTACGAGCTCACCGTTTTTGAAGAAAGCGAGGGTCGGAACGCTCATGACTTTAAAGGATCTTGCCAGCTCCGGTGCTTCGTCAACGTCTACTTTGTAGAACTGGATCTCCGGCATATCCTCAGCTGCTTCTTCGATGACCGGGGCGAGCATTTTGCACGGTCCGCACCAGGTAGCAAAGAAATCAACAACGGCAACGCCAGGTGCTGCCTGCAGAGCTTTTTCGAAGTTTTTGGATGTAACATGAATTAATGACATAATAGAAGTCCTCCTTTTTATTGTACGGGTAATTCCCGGTAACTGTTTTTTTGTTGTGACTGTAGAATATCACAGCAGAACGGGAAGTTCTGTGACTAAGTCACAAAGTGATTTCTTAGTTCTGTTTCGGTTCTTTCCCCTGGCGGAAGCATTCGATCATCTCACCGGTCAGGCTGATGAGGTTCGGGGTCTCCGGGAGGGAAGCACGGTCAAACCATTCGGCAAC
>OHWH01001188.1_pt1 | contig 11084 bp, 4 predicted proteins | sample 1579701 | NCBI WGS metagenome assembly OHWH01 (sample SAMEA3882515, study PRJEB24775) | human gut metagenome | biome: human-associated habitat; feature: intestine environment; material: feces | place: Netherlands | collected 2009/2010 | reverse complement strand
ATATAAAGAATCACTTTTTGAGTAAAAAGGATATCCTATAAATGGGGTACAGAAATTCTGTTCTTTAAATTTTCCATTTTCAGTGCCCGCATAACTCCAGGCACCTCCAAAATAATCCTCCGTTCCTGTACCACAGATTGTCGGGTATTCAACATCTCCGTCAAGGTAAAATTTCATTTCACCTTCTCCCCACCAAGTAGTTTCATACGCCTTATTGGCAAAGATACCCAAGCTTACCCCCAAAAAGCGCCCCCTGCCCGATAGTTGGGGAAGAACAGTATAATCCACTCCCAACTTGGTGGATTTGTCTTCACGCCAGACAGCATGAAAATAGCTCATCTCCGAATCCCATTCCGGCAATTTAGTAAAGTTAATATCATAAAACAAGTGTGTCAGGTCCTCATCCGAGGTATTCACAAACACCACTTTGGCACCGGTGCGGTAAGGCATCGGAATAGAACAGTTAAAAGAACGCTTCTCCGGATTAGAAAAGAAACAGTTCTCAAAACGAGATGTACGTGACAGCGGATTCCCAAAAAAATCTCCCAATGGGACATCCACTGCCGGAACAACAGAATTATCCCAATAAAACTTGATACGCAACGCACGAAGCATCTTAGGGTTACGTTTGCTGACTGTCAGCCAAATACGGTTAATGATCCCGGGTCCTTGCTGAGACAACAAAACACAGCTGTCTCCCGCCATGATTCTGCCGAAAGCACTTCCTTTTGCACCTTTATTGACTTGAGCTGCCGTTCCCTTGGCACCGGTAGGATTTTCAAAACTTGTCCACCGCGTTTCATGACCTTCAGGCACTTTCCATATTTGGGCATGCCCCAAAAGAGTAAATGCTAATAAAACAGATATAACTAATAATGTCTTCATTTCATATCCTCCAGCAATTTATTCATTTCCCCAAAGGTCAGCCTTATTCCCTTTATTCTTTCTCCACTCATGACGCCATTTGTGCATCATCACATTGTTTACCATCGGCTTCAGCTTACGGCCCGCCTTGTCGGGTATGGTGGGAACAGCCGTCGTCTTGTCCTGATACCAGTAAGCAACGGTAGCCAGGTCGAGCGTCAGGCAATTGTTGTGTCCATGCTCGATGGTGGCTTTCAGCCCTTTCTCGAAGAAGACGGGATCTTGAATAAAGAACCGATAGACATGTGTACGCCCCAAGAATCCGACATCATTATTCACACGTGGATAGCCGAAGTAGATATGCTGGTAGGGCTCTTTCGGGCACCAGGCGGTGTTGAACAAGTCTTCCGTACCGGTGCCTATCAAGGAAGCCTGTTTTTCACCGTCGATGAACCACATGTCATCGCCTTCACCATACCACATGGGGGTAGGGCACTGTACATAATAGTTCAATCCCACAAAATGGCCCTTTCCCTTGATATCGGCAAACACATAATTGTCGGCTCCGTCCTTATTCTCCGTCTGCTTACCCACGGAACCCCACTCGGTCTCCCCTTCGGGAAGCGCTTCGGTAATCTCACGGTTAAACCACGCATGGAAACGTCCCATGTCCTTGGGCAGTTCCTTCATCTCCACATAGTCTATGTAGTAGTAGAAGGCGCCGATGTTGACATCCGTCTGATTCTCTATCTCAATGCGCGCACCTTTGGCAAAAGGCATGGCGAAATAGCTGCACAAACCCGTACCACCGTTGGGACCGGAAGAAAGGGCAAAAGAAGCATAGTTATACTGTTCGTTCCATCCCTGGCCGAAAAAGGGACCGATGGGGGACACGACAGAAGGCTCGTCGCTGCCGTCCCAGTACATCCGAAGGATGATGTCGTTACGGGAAAGCTGGCGCGGTCCCGGAGACATCGTTATCCAGATATGGTTGATTACGCCTGCCCCCTTGATGTCGGCCAAGACAGCCGTTTCGCCCGGCTTGATGGCCTTCAGGTGGTCACGGTTGTTGCCCGTACGGTCATAACTGCTGACACGGCGGTTGCGCAAGCCTTCCTTCATCTTGGCAAGGTCATACATTTCACTAGACATATTGGTCTGCGCAAAAGCGCTGCCTACTCCCATCAAAAGGGAGAATAAACCTACAAAAAACTTTTTCATCATGGTATTCTTCATTTTTCAAATTATGTTTTTCATCAATCTATCGGTTGTCACTTTCTTGTGGCATCCGACTTCCTTATCTTCTCCTCCAGTATCCGCGCCAGCCTGCGTGCCACTTTGGGATGCTGTTCATACACATTTGTGGTCTGGTATGGGTCTTCCTCCAAATTATAAAGCTGCACAGAGGGTGCATCCGGCTTTATCCGGGCATTTTCTATATCGCTGTTCACCCGATGGGTGAGCTGGAAAGCGGATGCCCCGCCCAAGTCATGGTCACCGACATTCTTTCCTGTAAATCCACCGCTGTTTTGCGCCGGAATATAGACCCACTTCCCTTTGCGAATGGAAAGATGGCTCTTTTGGGAAGGACAGATAATAATATGGTCCCGAATCATTTTCCCGGGATTTCCGATAAGGGCAGGAAGCATATTGAAACTGTCCGGCCCGTCCTGCTCCTGCAATTCATATCCTGTGAGGGCAGCCAAAGTGGCAAGCATGTCAACATTGGACATCAACTGGTTGGATACGCTGCCCGCAGGAATCCTGCCCGGCCAGCGGACAATCATAGGAATGCGATGCCCGCCTTCCCAAGCTCCGAACTTGAAACCAAGAAGCTTGCCGTTGATATGGTGTCCTGCCTTCCAAGCTCTCTGCCCTCCATGATTCAGCATTCCTCCGTTGTCACTGGTGAAGATGAGCAGAGTATTTCCCGCCAGCCCTTCCTCATCGAGGGTACGCATAATCTCGCCTACCACCCAGTCCAATTCATGGATTGAATCACCGTAAGGTCCTGCCTCACTGGTACCTACAAAGCGTTCGGCCGGTGTAAAAGGATGATGGATGTTGGTGGTAGCATAATACAAGAAGAAAGGTGAATCCTTATGTTCCTTTATCCACTGCACGGCCCGGTCTTTCAAAGTAGTGGCTACAGCCCTGTCTTTGTACAAACGGTGCGCAGCCGTGGCTCCACCAATAGAGTTGATACCGAATTTTTCATCGAACTCCTCCGTTTCTGCCCTCTTGCCTCTTACAAACGGGTCGTTGGGATCATAACCCACCACATGATGGTTCTCCACATAAACAAAAGGTGGATGACTGTTGAGAATAGGCACACCGAAGTAATAATCGAATCCCAATTCAAGTGGTCCGGGAGCCAGTTCCTTGTTCCAGTCCATCTTTTCGTCCGTACGGAATCCAAGATGCCACTTCCCCACGATGGCAGTGGAATAGCCGGAACGTTTCATCACATCCGCAATTGTGGTGCGTGCCGTATCAATTTGCAGAGTCTGATTCAGGAAGATTGCCCCCCAAATATCCTCACGGCAAGGATATTGACCGGTCATCAGTCCATAACGTGAAGGCGTGGAAACAGCCGAGGATGAATGAGCGTCCATAAAGCTACGGCCCTGCGATGCCAGACGGTCTATATTGGGAGTCTTGACCTTGGTGGCACCGTAACAACCAATGTCGCCATAGCCCAAATCATCAACGTTGATAATGATTACATTGGGCTTGACCTCAGTGGAAGCCGGAGATTGCTGCGCGACGGCAGGCAAAGCGCTGAATCCCATCCCTACTGTGAAAGAGAGAGACCCGGTAAGTAATTTGTGTTTCATGTTTCACTCAATTTATCGGTTAATACAACATTATTAAGAATAGAACATCAATGAATCCTGAATATCTTTATCCCATTCAAGAACGTCATCCCTTTCACCGCCTCAAAGTTCACCGTAAGGTTTCCACCGGTTACGGCAACATGCAGTTTCTTGGATATGCAACGGTTCCCGCCTACTTCTATCGCCGGAGAGAAATGGCTCAACCAAGGCCGACCGTTAACAGAAACATTGAAGACACTGCCGCGGAAATCGGCATTGTCTAGGGTAGCGACAGCTCCCAAATCGTAAGTCACCCGTTCGGAACGTGCGTTCAGGTCAGCAAAAAGAAGTTCCACTTCATAGTCGCCGTCGGGCAAGTCGAAACGATAGGCTTTGATGCCCTTGCGTTTGGTCTGGAGCAAAGGAACATTACGGGCGTCTTTCACCTCGGCAGTGGTTCCGATACGTCCCGGAGAACGGCGGAAAATCTCTCCACCTATGTAGCCCCAACTTCCAGGAGTATAAGCTTGGTCGGGAAGCCAGCAAAGATCACTCTTGTCATCCGTAAAGAAACAGTTGCTGCCCACATTCACTGCAAGTTCCAGCTGTCCGGAGCCGACTGCCGCGATATGGCGGGGCTGCATCTTCACAAAAATGTCCGAAACCTGCTCCACCTTCTTCCCATGGCAGATACTTGAAGCCACAAGCGTGTTTCGTCCCGTAACGAGAGGCACTTGCCACACTGCATGGCAATTCTCGATGCCTTGCACGGAGAGCTTCGTGCCGTTGACAGACAGCTCCACCCTATCCAGATTGGAATACACTTTCACCGGATGTTCCACCGCTTCACCGTCCGAAACCACAGTCCGATGCTTCCAGTCATCCACAGCAATGTGCAGCACCGGAATATCCTTGCGCAGGAATGCCTGGAAATAATAGAACACATCTTTAGGACGGCGGTCATTGTACATCAAGCCTTTATTATTGATATGCGGCGTAGCCTCCTGGCGACTGGCAGAACTGAAATCAATGAAGTTCCACTCTGTGGCGCCCACTATGAACGGCCGCTTCATGATAGCGGGCAGATAGTATTCGAGGTACAACTGCTGCCATTGCATGGAGAAATCGAATATCTGCGGCTCGAGCGACTGCAAGCGCGGGTCGGAACCGGCACCGAACTCACTGATTATTAACGGACGGTGCGGGTATTTACGATGCTCTTCGTCCACAAAGCGGTCGAAAGACTTGAAGTCATTCTCATACCAACCCTGATAAAGGTTCCAACCGGAAATGTCGGTGATATTGCTGAGACCGATTTTATTGTAAATCTGATTGCCGTGGTAGGCCATCGTACTCAGACGGTAGGGGTCTTCCCTCTTCAGAGTTTCCTCCAGATGCCGGGCAAGCGCCAAGGTATTCTCGTAGAAACCGTTGAGCCGTTGTTTCTTCACCCGATACTGCAGCTGGATAACAGCCTCGTTCATATACCCCCACATAATGACGGACGGATGGTTGTAATGCTGGCGAATCATTTCGCGCAAGGCGCTTGTGGCATTCGCGCGGAACTCGTCACCCAAAGCTATCAAATCTACTACCGGAATCTCCTCCCATACCAGCATGCCGAGTTCGTCGCAAGCACGCAACACAGCATCGTCCTGTGGGTAATGTGCCAGACGGACAAAGTTCACACCCATGTCTTTCAGCAACTGCATATCCCTGCGGTGCATCTCATCCGAAAGCGCTATGCCCATCGGCATCTGGTCCTGATGACGGCAAGCTCCCATAAGTTTCAGGGGTTCCCCATTCAACTTGAAGCCTTCCTGCGCATCCACGCTGAACCAGCGGACCCCCAAAGGGACACGTGTCTCATCTTTCAACACCTTGCCACGCACATCTTTCAAAGAAACTTTCACGCTGTACAGATAAGGGGAATCGGGCGACCACAACTGTGGCTTTTCCAACTGTAACCGTTCCTCGAAGGCGAACGCCCCGTCGGCATCTATCCGGACGCTGCGCAAAGATTGGGTTACGGTCTTCCCATCGGTATCCAGCACCTCGACGTCCAACTTCAACACCGCACGCCGCACATCACGGTTCACCAAAGTCCCACGCACACTGATTTCCGCCCTATCCTCACTCACGGAAGGCAAATCGACATAAATGCCCGTAGAGGCATAGTCGGTAAGGCTGATGTGCTGCTTTGCAGCACTGATGAGCCACACATTGCGGTAGATGCCGCCAAAGATGGTGAAGTCGCCGGACAAAGGAGGTATCCGGTCGTTCTGATTATTGACGTGCACCATCAGCAGATTCGGGGCATCAGTCCTTACTTTATCCGTAATGTCTACGGTAAAGGCAGAGTAACCTCCTTTGTGGGTAGTGAGCAGCTCGCCGTTGAGGTACACATCTGCCAGAGAATTGACAGCATCAAATTTCAGGTAAAGCTGCTTATCCCGCATCTGCGCGGCATCCGTACGGAACTCTTTCTTATACCAGGAAGAAGCCCTGCGGTAGTTACGGGTAGAATAGGCATCCGCATTCCAGGTATGCGGCAGATGTACCTGCTGCCAACCTTCTTCATGGCGTTGCACTTCCTGCAACCGATTGTCATCACATGCGGCATAATACCAGCCGTCATTAAAACTCTGAACCACCCGCCCAGCATTGACAACCGGGTACATGGTGGACAGACACAATATTAATAAAAATATTTTCTTCATGTTTTTCAATAGATTATATTATCTCACACAAGTCAGGCAAATACTGCAAGAATACTGCATATAGTTTGTAGTGAAAATGCAGACAATATGCAGCAACAATGCCATCTCAACGCAGTGGCTCGAATGCTGCATATTGCCGCCTTGGGAATCAGTTAGAGTAACTTGAACGCTGCTTTCTTTACGTCCCGGCTACTTCTGCCAATCATCACCTCAAAGTCACCCGGCTCGCATACAAAATCAAGATTGTAGTTGTAGAACTTCAGCAATTCGGGGGTAATCTTGAAAGATACTTTTTTAGATTCTCCGGCTTTCAGGAAAATCTTCTCAAAGCCTTTCAACTCTTTCACCGGACGGGTTACACTTCCCACAAGGTCACGAATATAAAGTTGAACCACTTCTGCACCGTCTCTCTTGCCGGTATTGGTCACAGTCACGGTAGCAGTCAGTTCACCCTTATCCGTCATGCTAGTCTTGTCCAAAGCCACGTCGCTATAAGAGAATGTGGTATAGCTCAAGCCGAAACCGAAGGGATAAAGCGGTTCATTGTCTATGTCTATATAGTTGCTGCGGAATTTCTGGAACCATGCACCGTCGGCAAGAGGGCGGCCCGTGTTCTTGTGGTTGTAGAACAAAGGAATCTGTCCCACGCTCTTCGGGAAAGTCGTAGTCAGCTTTCCGCTCGGATTCACATCACCAAACAGTACATCACCGATAGCAAAACCTGCCTCACTGCCCGCAAACCATACATTCAGAATGGCCGGCACGTTTGCCTGCTCCCAGTTCAGTACCAGCGGACGACCGGTAAACAGCACCAGTACCACAGGTTTTCCCGTTTTCAATAATTCCTGTAACAGTATGCGTTGGGTGTCCGTCATTTCAAGATTCGTGCGGCAACTGCTCTCTCCACTCATTTCCGAAGACTCACCGAGCGCAGCCACAATAACATCCGATTTGGCAGCCACGGCAAGAGCCTCGTCCAGCAACTCCTTGTCCGAACGATTGTCACGGTGTAAAGAACGTCCGAACATAGTGGCACGTTTCTCATATTCGGCATCACTCATCAAATTACAGCCTTTCGCAGTCAGTATTTCGGCTTTGCCGCCTGCTACCGCCTTCAAACCTTCAGCCAAAGAAGTAGCATTCTTCAATACGGCAGCCACACTCCAAGTACCCGGCATATTACTGCGGCTGTCTGCCAACGGACCTACCACAGCAATAGTGCCCTTCTTGGCCAGCGGAAGCACATTACCCTCGTTCTTTAGCAACACCAAGCTCTCCGAAGCAATCTTACGCGCAACGGCACGATGCTCTTTGGTAAAGATTTGCTTCTTGGCACGCTTCACATCACAGTATTTATAAGGATTATCGAACAAGCCCAACTTGTACTTAGCTTCCAAAATACGGCGACAAGCCACATTAATTGTTTCTTCTGTCACTTTTCCTTCTGTCAATGACTTCTTGAGCGTACCAACAAATGCATCGCTCACCATATCCATATCTACACCAGCATTCAGCGCCAACGCGGCAACAGTCTGCGTATCGCCCATGCCATGGTCGGTCATTTCTGTAATTCCGGTATAATCTGTCACTACAAAACCATCAAACCCCCACTGCTTACGCAATACATCCGTCATCAACCACTTGTTTCCAGTGGCAGGAATGCCATCGACCTCATTGAAAGAGGCCATCGCACTACCCACACCGGCATCAACCGCCGCTTGATAGGGCAACATGTATTCATTGAACATGCGCTGATGGCTCATATCTACTGTATTATAGTCACGTCCTGCCTCACCGGCACCATACAAGGCAAAATGCTTTACACAAGCCATAATCTCATCATTACGGCTCATATCCTTTCCCTGATAACCACGTACCATGGCTTGCGCAATGGCTGCTCCCAGAAACGGGTCTTCACCGTTGCCCTCGGACACACGCCCCCAACGGGCATCACGGCAAATATCCACCATCGGACTGAATGTCCAGCAAATACCGTCGGCGCTGGACTCAATGGCTGCAATACGCGCCGATTCTTCAACCGCCTTCATATCCCATGTACACGATAATCCTAAAGGAATGGGAAACACCGTTTCATATCCATGAATAACATCCATACCAAATAAGAGAGGAATACCCAAACGACTTTCTTCAACCGCCTGCTTCTGTACATCGCGGATACGTTCCACGCCTTTCAGATTGAAAAGCCCGCCCACTTCACCGGCACGAATACGTTTGGCCACATTACTACTTTTAGCCTGACCGGTCGTAATCTCACCGGTAACCGGCAGATTCAACTGACCTATTTTCTCTTCCAGGGTCATCTTCTTCATTAAATCGTCGATGAAACGATCCATATCAACCGGAGATTTCTGTGCATACGTACTAACGGCAGTAAACACCAACAAGACTAAAAATGATTGTAACTTGAAAAGTAAATGCTTCATGTTTTTCATGCTTTTAATTGATAGAAATATTATTTTACTGCAAATAAAAGAAAAGCATGCGACAATCTCCACATCCCGTACTACAACAAAAGTACAACCATCACTAAAAAACAAAAGAGGAAGTACAATATTAGTACTTCCCCCATTAATATTTCACTGTAAAGCAGCTATTTAAAGTTTATAAGAAAATCAGTCAGACTTTCTTCCGGAAGCAGATTGAATTTCTTGCGCAACCGGTATCTTGCAGCATCAACCCCACGCGTGGAAATGTTGAGCAACTTCGCTATCTCCTTTGTCGGCATATTCAAGCGAAGCAATGCGCAAAAGCGCAAATCTCCTGAAGTTAAATCTGTATATTGAAGTTTCAGATTACGGAAGAAATTCTCGTGTATACGGTCAAAATTAGCTTGAAACATTATCCAGTTCTCTTCATCAGACACTATATTATTGTTAACCAAAGCGAGAAGCTTATCCAAATTCTTACGACTATGCTGTCCCGATAACTTTTGCTTCTGTATCTCCTCTTTCAATGAATTCAAAAACTCCTGATGAGCGATATTCATCATTACCACGCTGGACAATTCTTTACTTTTAAAACGCAGATCGGCCTCAAGCTGTTCCTTTTCCAACTCGATAATCTTCTTCTCTTGCCGTTCAAGCTCTGCCTGATGGGCTACACGCTGCTGCTCAATCACACGGTCCTTCTTTTTCTTCACAAAGCGATAAACAATATATTGCAGCAAGGCCAGCAGGCACAACCCTATCAGAATGTAGCTTCCCACAGCCCAATAAGACAAATACCACGGAGACAAAATCTCAAAGGGAAACTCCACCGATGCCAAAACTCTACCAGTATCATATATCTCCGCCCGAAAAACATAACTTCCATAAGGAAGACGAGCATACTTTTTCTGCAAATTGCGTCCATCGGGTATCCACTGATCAGAATACCCTTCCAACCGGTATCTTACTTTATAAGTATAATCGTTATAAACCGGATAGCACAATGTAAAACTCACTGTATTAAACTCATGTTCGACCTTGACTCCCGACTGCACGACCAATGTTTTCCGTTTATCACTGAATTCCTCAGTAACCTGCATCTCTGAAATCCATAAAGAACGTCTGGTCTGAGATTTATATAACGAGGAACTATCTGTTTCAATACGGGCAATGGCATTATTCAAGCAAAGATAGGAATGATTATTTCTCTTGTCATAAACCACGCTTCCTCGTTCTTCCACAGCCAGACCGTCAAACAAAGAATATGGAATCCGAAGTTCGATATTGAAAGTATTTATCGCACACTTCACCAAATACACAGTCCTGTCGCCCACAAACCAATAGTAATCTCCGTTCGCATGACTCACAGTCTTGATTCCCTTCAATTCCATCAATTGTTCATTCATTGTTTCATAGGGAACAATCGAATCAGTCATATCTTCGTAAGTATAGAAATATTCCCCATTAGAAAAAACTACCCGACCATTGATTTTGAACAAAGTAAAACTCCCACCTTTCACTTCTCCCAAACTCTCATACTTCCGCACATCCTTTACCTGCTTCATATCCGAATCAATCCGAAAGCGATACAAACCATTCCTTAAATGTTTCGCCCAAATATTCCCTTGATGGTCCACTTCTATATGACGAATCATGTGACTGAACCCACGTAAGGACCGAGTAAAGCAATACTCTCCCGAAGCAGTCTCCGTATATAAATTCAGAAGCGCATAAGCTCCCTCCAACAAAAAAGATTGTTCCTTCAATTCAATCTTTTCCATACACATCCCTCCTTTTACATCAGATGCCAGCTTTGATTTCAGTCCTGATATAAGGAAAGTCCCCTTGTTGTGCCCGCAGAAAATCTGTTTTCCCCATTCATCGACGAACCACGCTTGTTCTTCCAAACCCGGAACTAATTCAGTCTTTCCATCCTTAAGCCAATAAAGTCCCTGATTAGAAGCAATATAAGCTTCATTTTCCCTTACCAGAACATCATATACCATGCCTATTTTACGAAATGGAGGTTCATAATAATAGATTAAAGAATTGTTGTGTATATAGGCAATACCTTCATCCAAAGCTGTCCATATATTGTTGTCATCATCACAATACAATCTCAAAACAGTATTGTTCTGTAGTTTATTATCCGTATTGACCTTCCAAATCAGCTTTCCCTTTTTATCCAACGCATATATGCCATCGGATATTGTGCCAACAACGTAGCAACTATCTTT
>OHWH01001172.1_pt1 | contig 11239 bp, 12 predicted proteins | sample 1579701 | NCBI WGS metagenome assembly OHWH01 (sample SAMEA3882515, study PRJEB24775) | human gut metagenome | biome: human-associated habitat; feature: intestine environment; material: feces | place: Netherlands | collected 2009/2010 | reverse complement strand
TTCCTTTTCCTCGTCGGTTGCAACCTCCTGCTCGGTTGTGCCCTGAGAGGCAGGCGCGTCATTTGAGGAGGAGCAGGCGGCAAAGGCAAAGACCATTGCGGACGCCAGCAGGATGGCAAAAAGATGTTTCATAGGAAAATCTCCTTTCAAGCGTGAATTGATTGTGCGCGTTGTTTACTTTTGGTATATCTTTGCGCAATTCCAAGATAACGCAGAAAGATGAATAGCCTATGTACAATTTCATAATTTATTATTGTCAAATTATTAAATATCATAATAAATGCGGATAAAATGGAATATTTTGTCATTTTAAGAAAAATACTGCAATAATTTACAGAATAATGAAATAGAATGTCGAAAAATGAAAAAAGATTTAGATTACCAATAGTAGAATCTAGGACTGGGCAGGCAGCTGACGTCCGCTGGGGTCCACACAGCTGCTGGCAGGGTCAATCAGCTCTCCGACAGGGAACAGCTGATAGCCCATCTCCTGCGCAGCGTTTAAAATCAAAGGGAGCGCCTGAGCAGAGTATTCAGCACCTGCGTGCAGCAGCAAAATGGAGCCGGGAGCAAGCTGTCGGCGCACCCGCTGCTCGATCTCCTGCGCGGACAAACCCTGCCAGTCCAGCGTATCCAAATCCCACTGGATGGGGATGCAGCCGCTGCGATGGATGCAGTCGATGACCAAATCGTTGTAAGCACCGGAAGGTGGACGAAAGAGGACAGGCGTCTGTCCGCAGGCAGCATGGATATTTTGACAGGACAGATGAATCTCCTGTAAAATTTCCTCCTGCGAAAGGGTATCCATGTCGCGGTGGCTGTTGGAGTGGCTGCCAATCTCCTGACCGGCACGCGCGATGGTCCGGGCAGCATCGGGGTATTTCTGTGCCCACTCTCCCAGCAGGAAAAAGGTGGCGTGCACCCCGTTTTGCTGCAAGGTGGACAGCATCGGCAGGATGTCCCGGTCGTCCCAGGCGCAGTTGATGCCGATGGCAGCTTTTTTCTCCGACGTTTGCACCGAGTAGATGGGCAGACTGCGCCCGTTGGAAGCACAGAATGCCTGTTTGGGCGGCAGAAACAGGCTGTCGCAGGCAAACGCAGCGGTGAATCCGACCAGTGCAAGAGCGACTGCACAGCAAAGAGCGGCTTTCAGCGAGCCTCCTGCACGAAAAACAAAAGTCTTCATAGAAATGAAAATCCCTCCTTTGTCCCCAGTTTATGCGGGCAAAGGAGGGTTGAGCACCAAACGGCTTACAGAGCGGACAAAAAGGAGAGGACCTCCCGATTAAAAGCTTCGGGCTGTTTGGCAGCGCAGAAGTGGTCGGCGCCGGGAAGGCAGACAAAGCGGGAGCGCGGCAGCGAGTGGGCAATCAGCAGGCTGTGCTGATGGCGGACCATGTCGTGCTGCCCGACGATGACCAGAGCGGGCATCGTCAGCGCCGCAAGCTGGTGCGGAGAGATGTGCGGATGGTTGACCATCAGACCCAGGATCTGCTGCTTTTGACGAAAGTTCTGCGAAAAGGGAGAGAGCAGACCGCACAGGTGATATTCTGCCACAACAGGCAGCTGGACAAGAGGACGCATCCCCTGAGGCGCAAGGTTTGCACCATTGAGGATGAGCGAGCGCACCCGCTGCGGGTGGGCAAGCGCAAAGGTCAGCGCCAGATTGCCGCCGTCCGAAAAGCCGAGCAGGTGAGCTTTGGGAATGTGCAGGGCATCCATCAGCCGCAGCAGGTCCTGTGCAAAAACAGAAAAATTCAGCTTGCCGCGACCGGCGCTCGACCGTCCCTGCCCTCTGGTGTCCATCAGCACCAGGCGGAAGCGGGCGGAGAAGGCTGCAATCTGTCGGGCAAAGTAGCGGTGGGCCTCACCGTTGCCGTGCAACAGGATGAGTGTCTGTGCGTGCGGATGGGGAGAGGGGTATTCCAGATAAAAAATTTGTGCGTCTGCGCTTTGCACAAGACCGCTGCGTGGCTGCATAGGGCAAGCCTCCTTTTACGAATTTAAAAAGTTTACAAAACCATTATACTATGGAAATCTATGGCAGGCAAATGCAACTTGCAATAAATCTTAAAATCAGATATACTGAAAGCATCCAAACGGGAAACGGAAAACTTTTTATGGGGAAATAATAGGAAATTGTGTGCAAGGAGGGACTCCTATGGATAAAAAATGGAAGACGGCAGCAATCGCCTGCCTTTGTACGGTAGCTGTGCTGTCGGTCAGCTTTTCGGCGGTGACACTGGCAAGGCTTAAAAAGCTGGAAAGCAATCTGTCGCAGGTGCAAAACTCGGTGACCAGCATCGACAGCGACATCAACTCCACCCTCAACACCGCCATCACCACCATCACCCAGACGGCGGAAAAACAGGCGAGTATCGTGTCCGACTACAAGGTTGTATGGGGAGAGTGCAGCCAAAAGGAGAAGACCATGCAGATGACGGTGCGCATCATGCCAAAGGAGTTCAGCGACGACACCCAGGTGCGGGTCCGGTACAGCGGCTATTCACTCAAGGGAGAGGGCTATGATATGGTCTTTGACACCGAAGGCTTTGACGAGCAGAGCGCATCGGCGGCTCGGGTGGAGTCGGGTGTGTATGAAGCGAACATCACCATTCCGCTGGTGGACTGTGTGAGCTTGAGTGCAGAGGTACAGGAAGGACAGACGGTGCGCCAGGAAAAGTTGGAGGACCAGTATACGGCGTGGGGACTGGAGCTGCTGCATCCGCAGATGGAGGGCGGCTTTGATTACTACAAGGCAAGCGCCTCCGATAAGACCAGCATCGACTATGAAGCCTATGCCAACATCGACCTGATGAACAGCTATGACGCAGGCGGTGTGATGAGAGGTCCCAAGATGACCGGCGCTTCGGTCAGCCTCTACCTCAACGGGGAGGAGCTGCTGACCCGCCAGCTGGGAGAAGAGACCGAAGAGGGTCAACCGACGGTCAGCTATAAACAGGAGGATGGCTCGGTCAAAAAGGTATACAACAACGAGGAGCCGGGCAGCTATCTGTGGAACGGTCAAATCCAGAACCTCAAGGAGGACGATGTGATTTCGATGGTGATGCGGGTGCAGGATGAAAACGGCTTCACCTACGAGCAGGAGGTCAGCAGATGGACCGTCAGCATCAAGGACGGCTGGGTCCAGACCCGAGATGAAACATCCGGTGGAATCTTAATCAAATAAAAGAAACGCCCTGCTGCCGCAAGATTTTGGGCAGCAGGGCGTTTTTAGGATACAGGGATTGATTTACCAATCTTTGCGCATCTGTATCTCGCGGCAGACCTTGCCCAAAAAGAAATACTCCACCTCTTTGACCTCCTGAAATCCGATGTCGCTATACATTTTGCGCGCAACGGTATTTTCAAGGGATACGCTGATGAAAAGAGGGTCGTCGCTGTGGCTGCGGTGAAAATCATCCAGAAATTCCAGCGCCGCCTGTTTGCCATATCCTTTTCCCTGGTACTGTTTGCCAATCATAAAGCGGCTCATCGACCAGCCGGGGATTTGGTCATCATAGTCATACAGAATGAATCCGACCATGGTATCCTGACAGTAGATCCCTAAGGTGTACAGATTTTCCTCGTAGGCAGCCTCCACCAGCGACTGTTTGTTGTCGGCAACAAAATCCTTTTGACTGTCATCGACCGTCAGCTCCATACATTCCCAATAGTTGGAGCGGTCGATCTTGCGAAATTCCATCTAAAGAATCCTCCTTGATTGGTTGTGATAATTTTGGCTGATCAATAGAAATGCTTTTGGAATCACCTTGCTTTTGTGGATGCAGCTTTATACTAGCATAAATCAGAGGAAAATACCAGCGGACACTCCGGCAAGATTTGGCTTATAAAGGGCAAATTTGTAAAGGATAAAAAAGAAAAATCCTCAAACGGGTCTTTACAAAAAGCAGAGGAAGGGTATATAATAAGCATGAAACAGCAGAATAAAAAAGTGCGCGATGATGGAAAAGGTCACCGTTCCCAACAGCCTTCCAGAGAGCCGGCGGATGCTGCAAGCCGGCAGGCAGGAGGATGACTTCCGCTTCCGTAGCGCCCGATGAAAGTCGGGGGGAGATGCCCCTTACAGCGTCGTCAAAGAGCGGTACAGCCGTACAGTCGGCTGTGCAATTTGGGTGGCAACACGGAAATTTCCTTTCGTCCCATGGATTTGGGCGGAAGGTTTTTTTATATTCTGCGACCTTCCGCCGCCGTTTTAAAATAGCAAGGAGGATGTAAACTATGCTGGACATCAAACTGGTCAGGGCAAACCCTGAGCTTGTCAAAGAAAACATCAAGAAAAAATTTCAGGACGAAAAGCTGGTCCTGGTGGACGAGGTGCTGGAGCTGGACAAACAGTTCCGCGATGCCAAATCCCGCGGTGACTACCTGCGTTCGCAGCGCAACACCCTCTCCAAACAGATCGGCGGACTGATGGCAAAAGGTCAGAAGGAGCAGGCAGAAGAGGTCAAGGCACAGGTGACCGCCATGGCACAGGAGCTGGCTGACCTGGAGGTCAAAGAGGAGCAGCTGACCGAGGAAATCAAAAAGAGAATGATGGTCATTCCAAACATCATCGACGAGTCGGTTCCGATTGGCAAGGACGACAGCGAAAACGTGGAAGTGGAGCGCTTTGGCGAGCCAGTCGTTCCTCCGTTTGAGGTTCCTTACCATGTGGACATTATGGAGCGCCTGCACGGCATCGACCTGGACAGCGCAAGAAGAACCAGCGGCACCGGTTTCTACTACCTGTGCGGCGATATTGCAAGACTGCATTCGGCAATCCTGTCCTATGCAAGGGACTTTATGATCGACCGCGGCTTCACCTACTACATCCCGCCGTTTATGATTCGCTCCAACGTGGTCAACGGCGTTATGAGCTTTGCCGAGATGGAAAACATGATGTACAAAATCGAGGGCGAGGACCTGTACCTCATCGGTACCAGCGAACACTCGATGATCGGCAAATTCATCGACACCATCCTTGACGAAGAGCAGCTGCCGCAGGCACTGACCAGCTACTCCCCATGCTTTAGAAAAGAAGTGGGCGCACACGGCATCGAGGAGCGCGGCGTTTACCGCATCCATCAGTTTGAAAAGCAGGAGATGATCGTCGTCTGCAAGCCGGAGGAGAGCATGGACTGGTTCAAAAAGCTGTGGACCAACACTGTAGATTTCTTCCGCACCCTGGACATCCCAGTCCGCACCCTGGAGTGCTGCTCGGGCGACCTGGCAGACCTGAAGGTCAAGAGCCTGGACGTAGAGGCATGGAGCCCACGTCAGCAAAAATATTTTGAGGTAGGCAGCTGTTCCAACCTGGGCGATGCTCAGGCAAGACGCCTTGGCATCCGTGTCAAGAACAAGGAAACCAAACAGACCTATCTGCCACACACCCTGAACAACACCGTTGTGGCTCCTCCGCGTATGCTGATTGCATTTTTGGAGAACAACCTCAACGACGACGGCTCGGTCCGCATCCCGGAGGCACTGAGAATGTACATGGGTGGAAAATCGGTCATCGAGGTCAGATAAGTCTGCTGTGTATAGGCAGAAAGAAGGGCTTACTATGGAACTGGATTTACAGGTCATCCGGCAGCAGGTGGTCCATGCGACAAAAGCGCTGCTGGAGCAGGCAAATTTAAAAGCCGGAGATATTTTTGTGCTGGGATGCAGCTCCAGTGAAATCTGCGGCGGACACATCGGTAAAGCCTCCAGCGAAGAGGTGGGACAGGTGGTGATCGACGCCATCCTGCCGGTCCTGCGGGAAAGAGGAATCTTTCTGGCGGTGCAGGGCTGTGAGCACATCAACCGTTCGCTGGTTGTCGAGCGGGAAGCGGCAGAGCGGTATGATTTGGAGATCGTCACCGTTAAGCCTGCCCTGCACGCCGGTGGAGCCTGCGCCGTAGCCGCTTATGACCGTGCAGAGGACCCGGTCATGGTGGAGCACATCACGGCAAAAGCCGGGATGGATATTGGCGACACCTTTATCGGGCAGCATATCAAGCACGTACAGATTCCGGTTCGTCTGGACATCGACCAAATCGGTGCGGCACACGCTACCTTTGTGCGCAGCCGACCCAAGTTGATCGGCGGTCCAAGAGCAATCTACCCAAACTGATTTGCAAAAACTAGAGCAGAGGGGGAAAACAGGATGTTATATCTTGCATTTGCAGGACAGGCAGCCGTCTGGGCAGGGCTTTATTTCCTGCTGGACAAGCTTTCCAAAAGATGGGAAGGAAAAGCATTTTTTACATTGATGCAGACCAATGCCCTTTGGAAGGGAATGGTTGCCTGTTTCGTTCTGATTTTTCCCCTGCTGCTGTTGGGCTTTTTTGTGGGATGGACCCATCTTAGAATCAACAACTGGCTCTGGATTGCCTTTTACAGCGGCGCACTTTTGGTCTTATCCTGCCGCAGGTGGTGGGTCCGCCTGCTGGGAGTGGGACTGAATCTGCTTTCTCTTTGGGCGCTGACGTTGATTGTGTCGATGGGTTCCGGGCAGGCATGGCTGGAGTTGCTGTGGCGTTCTATTTTACCGTTTTTGCCGGTCACGATTTTATAAACTAAAAAAGGTAGCGCACACTGCCCAGCAGTGTGCGCTACCTTTTTTGCCCGATGCAGTGCGTTGATTTTTGGGCGTGGATGTACTATAATGAACAGAGGTAACCATCGGGCATATATTGTAGAGAATCCATAAATGGTTTGGTATAAAAGGAGGACAACATGGCAGTATCCGAAAAAGAAAAAGCATTGCAGACAGCACTGGCACAGATTGAAAAGCAATTTGGAAAAGGTGCTGTTATGAAGCTGGGACAGAACTCTTCGCTGAACGTAGAGGCAATCCCGACCGGTTCCCTCTCGCTGGACATCGCGCTGGGAATCGGCGGCGTTCCAAGAGGAAGAATCATCGAAATCTATGGACCGGAAAGTTCCGGTAAAACCACCGTTGCCCTGCACATTGTGGCAGAAGCGCAGAAGATGGGCGGCGAAGCGGTCTTTATCGACGTTGAGCACGCACTGGACCCGGTGTATGCACAGGCGCTCGGTGTAGATATCGACTCGCTGCTGGTTTCTCAGCCGGACACCGGCGAGCAGGCATTGGAAATCTGTGAAGCGCTGGTTCGCTCGGGTGCTATCGATGTTGTGGTCGTCGACTCGGTTGCAGCAATGACCACCAAGGCAGAGATCGAAGGCGAGATGGGCGATTCCTTTGTCGGCTTGCAGGCGCGTCTGATGTCGCAGGCGCTGCGAAAGCTGACCGGAGCCATCTCCAAATCCAACGCGGTCTGCATCTTTATCAACCAGCTGCGTGAAAAAATCGGTGTGATGTACGGTAACCCGGAGACCACACCCGGCGGTCGTGCGCTGAAATTCTACTCGTCGGTTCGTCTGGACATCCGCAAGAAGGACCCAATCAAAGAGGGCGGAGAGGTCATCGGCAACTTGACCAAGGTTAAGGTGGTCAAAAACAAGGTGGCGCCGCCGTTCCGTGAAGCGGAGTTTGACATCATGTTCGGCGAGGGCATCTCCAAAGAGGGCGAGATCCTCGATCTGGCGGTCAAGCTGGACATCATCAAAAAATCCGGCTCCTGGTACAGCTACGAGGGAACCCGCATCGGTCAGGGCAGAGATAAGGTCAAGCAGTATTTTAAAGAGAACCCGGAATTTGCCGAGCAGATTGCAAAGCAGGTCATGGACCAGAAGGAGCGCCTGATGCTGATGGCAAAGGGCAAAAAGAAGGAGAAGGACGAGGAGACAGGCGGTGCGGCAGAGATGCCGGAGGAAGCAGCGGCACAGCCGGCAGAGCCAATGGCAGAAAAGCATGACCCGCTGCCGGACCTGGACGATGATTTCGGTGGGCAGAAGGTATCTTCGAGCAGCTTGATCGACATCGAAGCGGACGATAAATAATGGAACATACAGGTGACGGCGCTGCGCTTAGGACCATCACCGACCTGCGGCAGACCAAACAGGGCAGGATCGCAGTCTTTTTTGACGGAGAATTTGATTTTTCGGTCGATGATGAAACGCTGGTGCAGTACCATCTGGCGGTAGGAAAGCGGTACACCGCCGGGCAATATGAGCAGCTGCGGCTGCAAACCCAGTACAAAAAGGCGCGGGACAAGGCTTTTTCGCTGTTGTCCCGCCGCGCTTATCCTGCTGCGCAGCTGCGGCAGAAGCTGGAACAGGATTTTCCCGAGGACTGTGTGCAGGAGGTGCTTGAGCGGGTCGAAGAGCTGGGATTGATCGACGACGCCGACTATGCGCTGCGCTGTGCAAAGGATTTAATCAACATCAAGCATTACAGCCTGCAAAGAGTGCGGCAGGAGCTGCGCCATCGCGGCATCCACGACAACGACATTGAGGATGCGATGCAGGAGTTTGAAGATTTTGATGAGCAGCAGGCGGTGCAGCAGCTGCTGGAAAAAAAGTTTGCTGCGGCATTGACCGAGGAAAAGGGAAGAAGACGAGCCTTTCAGGCGCTGCTGCGCCTGGGGTATGACGCAGGCACCGTGAAAAGCCAGATGCAGCGGGCGATGGAGCAGCTGGAACCGGAGGAAGAGCCGGAACAACCTTCTGACCCGGAGGAGGAAATTCGGGCGCTGCTGCTCAAAAAATACCGGAAAAATCTGGAGGACCCAAAGGGAATCGAACGTGCCATCCGTGCGCTGATGCGCCGCGGCTATGCCTATGGCGACATCCGGTCGGTGCTCAAGCAGCTGGCGGAAGAGGAATAAAAAATGAACAGAGAGACCTATCAAAGAATTTTTGAAGTCTGGTGTAAAAAGCTCAGGCTGTCCCCCGACTGGGATGTCAGACTGGAGTGGGTCGAGGACCCGGATTGGCACAAGACAGGCGACTTTAAGGTGGACTGTGAGGATAAGAAGGCAATTTTGATGCTCAACGCCTGCAATCCCAAGCAGGAGGAAAATATGGAGGAAATCATCGTCCATGAGTTGATGCACCTCAAGCTGTATCCGCTGGATCAGGTGACCGAATCGCTGATTCTGTCCGGCTTTGAAGAGGGCAGTCGAGAACAGGATTTTGCATACAGACAGTTTTTTGTTTCTTTGGAGCAGACAGTCGAAGAGCTGACCAAATGTTTTCTGCTGGAATTTGGAGAAAACAGAGAGTTGTCCTTTGGACGTTGTCGGCAAAAGCAGTCGTTTACCCGGCTGTACGACGGGCTGAAAAATCTGGAATAGAAAATCAAAGACCTTTTGAATAACCGGAAAGGAAGAGAATATGGCAGTAAAAGTAGGAATGGTATCGTTGGGATGCTCAAAAAATCAGGTGGACGCCGAGATCCTGCTGGCATTGATGGTCAACAACGGATATGAAATCTGCGCAGACGCACAGCAGTGCGACGTGGTCATCATCAATACCTGCGGTTTTATCGAGGATGCCAAAAGAGAATCCATCGAAACCATCTTTGAATTTGCGCAGCTGAAAAATCAGGGACAGGTCAAGGTGCTGGTGGTGACCGGCTGTCTGGCAGAGCGTTACCGCGACCAGCTGGTCAGCGAGATCCCGGAGGCGGACGTTGTGCTGGGCATCGGCAGCAACACCCAGATTGCACAGGCGGTCCAGAAGGCGCTGGACGGACAGAGGGTATCTGCCTTTGGCGATAAGGCAGACCTGCCGCTCAACGGCGATCGGGTGCTGAGCACCGCCAACTATTCGGCTTATCTGAAGATTGCAGAGGGCTGCGACAACCGATGCAGCTTCTGTGCCATCCCGCTGATTCGCGGCGGATTCCGCTCCCGCAAGATGGAGGACATCCTCGAGGAAGCTAGAGGACTGGCAGCAAGCGGTGTCAAGGAGCTGAATCTGGTCGCACAGGACACCACCCGCTATGGACAGGACCTGTACGGCGAGTATTCTTTGGATAAGCTGCTGACCGAGCTGTGTAAAATCGACGGCTTCCACTGGATTCGTGTGCTGTATGGCTACCCGGACCGTGTGACCGATTCTCTGCTGGAGGTCATGGCAAGGGAGCCGAAGGTGGTCAAATATATCGACCTGCCTTTGCAGCACGCCAGCGGCAGGGTGCTCAAGGAGATGAACCGCAACGGAAACTTTGATTCGCTGTGCGCGCTGATGCAGAGAATCCGCAGCAAGGTGCCGGGCGTTGTTCTGCGCACCACCCTCATCGCGGGCTTCCCGGGAGAGACCGAGGAGGACTTCGAGCAGCTGTGCGAATTTGTGCGCGCCGTTCGATTTGAGCGCTTGGGCTGCTTTGCCTACTCGCAGGAGGAGGACACACCGGCAGGCGAGCGCGAGGACCAGGTCGACCCGCAGGTTCGTATGCACCGCGCCGACCTTGTGATGGAAGAGCAGATGGACATCGCCTTCCAGATGGGCAAGGAGCTGGTCGGCAAGAAGCTGGAGGTGCTGGTCGAAGGATATGACGACGAGCAGCAGATGTACTACGGACGCAGCTACATGGATGCGCCGGACATCGACACCCGCACCAGCTTTGTCACCGAGCAGGAGGAGGTCCAGGTCGGCGATTTCGTCTGGGTCGAGGTGCTCGATTCGGTCGGATATGACCTGATCGGACGTCAGATCGGCTAATCAAACAAACTCAACGGAAAGAAGGGGTAGAGATGAATCTACCAAATAAGCTGACCATGCTGCGTATCCTGCTGATACCGGTGTTTATGGTCTTTATCGAGTGGGACAGCCTGCCGGGACACATCCTGTGGGCGTTCGTCATCTTTGTGGCGGCATCGCTGACCGACTTTGTCGACGGATACATCGCCAGAAAAAATAATATGGTGACCGATTTTGGAAAATTTATGGACCCGCTGGCGGATAAGATTCTGGTGATGCAGCATGGACGGATCACGGAGATGGGAAATCATGAGGAACTTATGGCAAAAGGCGGATTCTATCAGAATCTTTATAACAGCCAGTTTGTGAAAGTTTCTGAATAAAATATCGAATTTATAAAATTCAAAAATCTCCGGATCACAGTTTTTCTGTGCCGGAGATTTTTTTATACCATTTTGTTCTATTTATATTTTGACCGGAGAAGCCACTTCTGATCGATCACTTTCAATTCTTCTCCAAACCGGATATGAAGCCTTACTGAGCCTGGAAGCTGCTCCACATGTTCAATGTTTCCGGTTCCGAATTTCGGATGGCTCACATCTTCTCCGATCTCGTAGCGCACAATGCTGTTCCGGGTATTTTCATGCTGCTGTTTTCTCCGGTAAGTATCCCGTACTGTTAC
>OHWH01001160.1_pt1 | contig 11342 bp, 10 predicted proteins | sample 1579701 | NCBI WGS metagenome assembly OHWH01 (sample SAMEA3882515, study PRJEB24775) | human gut metagenome | biome: human-associated habitat; feature: intestine environment; material: feces | place: Netherlands | collected 2009/2010 | reverse complement strand
GTTAAATCTTGTTTCGCTCAGCACGCAATCGCTTGCGTCCTGTGTGAATTACTTTTGTTTGGAATTGTTTACCGTGTTTTTCCAACACGAATATAGGTTCCGTTACAAGTTCTTTCGATATTGTTCAATTTTCAAGGTCCTGCGCGCCGCAGCCTTAGCGGCTGACGACTTGATTATTTTACCACAGAAGCGGTTTTTTGTCAAGCACTTTTTTGAGAAGCTTTTGAAGTTTTTCGAACTTGGAGCGCTTCGTACATCTCAGTGTCAACTGGTGTTTTTCAGCGTCTATTGGTTCTTTTCAAGGGCTTCCTGCTGAGCTTTGAGAAGTCATTCTTTTGTCTCAGCGCTTGGCGCTCACATATAGTACCATACCGCAACCACTTTTGCAAGCCTTTTTTACATTTTTTTCGCCTTTTTTTGCGCTTTGTATACATCATCCAGTTTTTCGCTCAGTTTCAGGGGATGTTTTGACCTTTCTACCACCATTTCTGCGCAAAAACAGCCGCCGCACAAAAAGTGCAGCGGCTGTTGCCTTGGGATTCAGTTCTTTTCTTCCTGTTTCATCTCCCGCAGGGTCAGCCAGACCGCTGCTGCCAGCATCGGCAGCGCGGCGATCAGGCCAATGGGCATGGGACCCAGTACATTATAATAAGCATCTGCAGGGGTGACCAGCACCTGCGGCAGCGCTGCAATGGCATTGAACGCTCCATGCGCAATGGCAGGCACCCAGATGCTCTCCGTTTTCTCATAGAGGATATCCAGCAGGGTGTTCAGGGCAAAGCAGACCACACACCACACCACCAGACCCAGCAGGGGGGCACCCAAATAGTCTGTGCCGTACTCGTAGCCCACCAGCAGCATCAGCGGCCAGTGCCAGACGCCCCATACAACACCACCCAGCAGACGGCCGTTCAGCAGGCCGAACCGCTCCTTCAGGCGAGGCATCATGTAGCCGCGCCAGCCGACCTCCTCGCCCAGTGCGGGGAACATATTGATGACCGGGGCAAGGAGCACCGCAAACAGACCGTTTTGCAGCAGATAGCTGAGGGTAGAGACGCCCAGCTGGCTGCGCAGGGTCTGCGCGTCCATCTCGCCGCCGTAGGCGGCTACCAGCCAGCTGCCGGAAAAGTCCAGCCGGGAGGGGAACACCGCAAAATACAGCACCGCGCCCAGCAGAGTGAGCATCGCCGGGCCGAACCATGCCGCCAGCCAGAACCGCCGCTTACCCTGCACCTTCCAGCCGATGCCGGTGGGCTGGCGCAGGAATGCCTTTTGCACCAGCAGTACAGCCAGCAGCGGGCAGAACATGGTTACGATAAGTGCCAGCTGATACAGCACGGCATTATTCTGCTGCAAGAGTGCCATGCAGCCGCCGACCTGGCACAGCCACGCCATGCCGAAAGCAAACAGGAAGTACAGGCCGAAGCCCTGTTTTTCTTTTGCTGTCATACGAACTTCACCGCCGTTCCGTAAGCGATCACCTCTGCCGCGCCCTGCATGACGCTGGCGGAAGCGTACCGCATTCCCACAATGGCATCCGCGCCAAGGCTTTCCGCGTCCTTGACCATACGTCCGGTAGCGATCTGCCGAGCTTCGGTAAGCATATCTGCGTAGTCGGTCACCTCGCCGCCCACAAGGGTGCGGAAACCGGCCATCATGTCGTGGCCGAGGTTGCGGCTCTGCACCGTGCTGCCCCGCACCACGCCCAGCGCTTCCAGCTTTTTGCCCGGGATCTCATTAATAGTTACGATAAGCATCTTCTTCTCCCTTTCCGATTTCTTCGATCCGATCCAGCAGCACCTTCAAGGTGCCTACGATGCAGCCCGCCGGGATGCCGAACATCACCACCAGCAGCGGCAGCGGCGGGGCATCCTGCGGGTCGGTGTAGATTGCCCAGCCCATGATCGCCATTACAAAAGCCATCATGGTCACAAAAAGGGCGGCACCGATGCAGGCACCCCGGATGCGGCGGGTCTTTTGGTCGGTACGTTCAATGTTCACAAAAGTCACTCCCTGTTCTTCCCGTGCGGTCAGACGCGCCAGCGTCTGCTCCACATCCAGTTGTTCCAGAGGGCCGTTTTCCTGTTGAAGCAGCGTGCAAAAACCGATTGCTTCTTCCAAGTCGGCGCGGCGGCTGCGCAGACGTTCCAGCTGCTGGCTCATGCCCTCGGCCAGCGTGCGCTGCCCTTCCAGCATCTCCCGGATCTCTGCCAGTGGCACGTCCAGCTTGCGCAGCAGCTTGATGCGGCGCAGGCGCTCCACATCCGCCTGCGAGTAGCTACGGTAGCCGTTGCCCGGCTCCCGGCTGGGGCTGATGAGCCCCTCTTCCTCGTAAAAACGGATGTTCTTTTTGGTCACGCCAACGGCGGCTTCTACTTCGTTGATCTTCATGGGTCACGACCCCCTCCTTACGGGAGTATTCTACACCTTCCACAAAGGGGAAGGTCAAGCCTTTTTGCAAAAAAGAGCCGCCGCACAAGGTCGTACAGCGGCTCCTTCCTTTAAAAATAGCACTTGATCTGGAAACGGTCGGCGTTGTCCTGCTTTTTCTCCACCACGATATGCTCGTGGTTGAAGTCAAAGTGCACCGGGGTGCACAGGTCGGTGTTGCGGGTCAGGCGCAGCAACTCCTGCACACGCTTCTTTTCCTCCGGCACATAGAACAGGTAGCTTACGCCCTCCTTTTTGGCGCGGCCGGTGCGGCCGATGCGATGGGTGTAGTGCTCGTTCTCGCTGGGCACATCGTAGTTGATAACGGCATCCACATCCGAGACGTCGATGCCACGGGCGGCCACGTCCGTAGCCACCAGAATGGCCAGCTTGCCGTCCCGGAAGGCCTGCATGATCTGGTTGCGCTCCTTCTGGGAGAGGTCGCCGTGCAGGCAGTCCACCGAGAAGCCCAGCCGTGCCAGCTGGTTTGCCAGCGTGGCGGTGTTGAACTTGGTATCGCAGAACACCATCACCCGCTTGTAGCACTCGCCGATGATGATCTGTGCCAGATCCGACAGCTTGTTGCGGCCGGAGGTCTCCAGCATATACTGGGTGATCTTGGGCTGGCTCTCCTCCCGGGGCTGCACGGTGATCTCCTCGGCGTTATGCTGGTACAGCCAGCCGATATCCATCACCTCACGGCTGATAGTGGCGGAGAACATAGACAGCGCCTTGCGCGCCTTCATCATCTCGATGATGTGGCGCACATCCTTATAAAAGCCCATGTTCAACATTTCGTCGGCTTCGTCCAGCACGATCTGGGTCACATGGGAGATATCAATGCTGTGGTGCTTGTAGTGGTCCATCAGGCGGCCCGGGGTAGCTACCACGATCTGGCAGCCCTCGGCCAGACGCTTTGCCTGCTTTTCCATATTGGCGCCGCCGTACACACAGGCCACCTGCACCTCGGGCATAAAGTAGGTGAGGTTGGTCAGCTCCTCGGCGATCTGCTGGGCAAGTTCCCGGGTGGGTGCCATAATAACGGCCTGCGGGTATTTATTTTCCGGCTGGATATGCTCCACCACCGGGATGCCGAAGGCACAGGTCTTACCGGTGCCGGTGGGTGCCTTGGCGATGACATCATGCCCGGCCAGCATGAGGGGGATGGTCTTTTCCTGAATCTCGGTCATTTCGGCAAAGCCCATGCGTTCCACAGCCTTGTGGATGGCTTCGCTGCACTGCAACTCGCTGTAAAGCATTTGGACAACTCCGTTCTTTGTGGCGTTTTTCTCGTTGCAACAAGTATAGCATGAAATGCCGCGCTTGTCAGCAGAGAAACCAAAAGATGCCGTGCATCGCACACAGGGCGGGACGATTTAGAATGCCCTCCGCTTGCGCTCTGGGCATTTTCAGCGGAAAATGATTTTGAATTTCGGGATATCGGAACGCCTGCGGGCGTTCCGATATCCCATTTTCACAACAGAGTTTTTGGCAAACAAAAAGAACCGCACCCGGGGTCACGGGTACGGTTCTCATTATGCAGGGATCAGACGGTCTCTTCCACGCTCTTCTTGCCGGCCTCCAGCTTCTGCTTGAAGCGGCCGCTGGCCTTGAAGCCGGGGATGGAGGTGGACTCCAGCTGGCTGGAGACCTTGGTCTTGGGGTTGGTGTAAGCCTTCGGCTTGCGGGGGCGCATCTCAAAGCGGCCAAAGCCGGCGATGGTCACCTTTTCGTCAGCGCGCAGGCAGTCCGCGATCTGGTCAAACATTGCATCCATCGTGGTCTCGACCTGAGCTTCGGTAAAGCCGGTCTTGCGTGCCACGGTTTCGATCATCTGGGAACGGGTCATGTATCGATATCCTCCTGGAATGTCCAAAAGTAACGTCTTTTGGCAAATTTTGTGTTGTTGAGTATAACATATTTATCGCACTGTTTTCGATGGATTGCGCACGAAATGCAGTTTATTGCACACGAACTGCATTCAGTTCCGTGCACCCCGCACAAATACAGCGCCCACCGTTTCGGCAGGCGCTGTACAGAACTATTTTATGCGGGTCTCAGGGCTTATTTGCCGCGGTACAGAGTGGCGATATCCACCAGCGGGATGTTTGCCAGGCTGTGCTCGCTGCGCAGGCAGTCCACCAGAGAAGCGGCGGTGTCCACTGCGGTGATGCAGGGGATGCTCAGCTCCACGGCCTTGCGGCGCAGACGGACGGAATCGCGCCGGGGGTCACGGCCCTTGGCGCTGGTGGAGAACACATAGTCCACCAGACCGCTCTGCAGCAGATCCACGATGTTGGGTGCCTCGCCGGAGATGTTGCGCACCTCGTTGCAGGGGACCATGTGCTTGTTGAGCCATGCACAGGTGCCGGAGGTACCGTAGAGCTTATAGCCCATATCCTTCAGCTTCCATGCAATATCCACGAACTCAGGCTTGTCGCTGTCCTTCACGGTGAAGATGCAGCAGCTGCCCGGGCCGGGAGTCTTGAAGGTATAGCCTGCACCGATCAGACCCTTGAGCAGGGCATCGTGGTAGTTGGGCGCAATACCCAGCACCTCGCCGGTGGACTTCATCTCGGGGCCGAACTGGGTATCCACGGCGTGCAGCTTTTCAAAGCTGAACACAGGTACCTTTACCGCCACATAGGGGGCGTTGGGGTGCAGACCGGTGCCGTAGCCCATATCCGTCAGCTTCTCGCCCAAGCAGCAGCGCACGGCCATATCCACCATGGGCACGCCGGTGACCTTGGAGATGTAAGGCACGGTACGGGAGGAGCGGGGGTTCACCTCGATGACGTACACACGGCCATGGGAGACGGCGTACTGCACGTTGACCAGACCGGTGACGTGCAGCTCGCGGGCAAAGCGGCCGGTATAGTCCACCATGGTGTCAATCTCGTCCTGCGTCAGGTGCTGTGCCGGGTAGACACAGATGGAGTCGCCGGAGTGCACGCCGGTACGCTCTACCTGCTCCATGATGCCGGGGATCAGGAAGTTTTCGCCATCGCAGATGGCGTCCACCTCGCACTCGGTACCCATGATGTACTTATCCAGCAGCACCGGGTGATCCATGTCAACGTGCTCGGTGATAACGCCCATGTACTCGATGATATCCGCCTTGTTGTAGGCCACGATCATGTTCTGACCGCCCAGCACATAGGAGGGACGCATCAGCACCGGCAGACCGATCTCCTCGGCAGCGGCCAGAGCCTCGTCCAGATTGAACACGGTACGTCCCGGAGCGCGGGGAATGTTGCAGCGCTCCAGCAGCTCATCAAAGCGCTCGCGGTCCTCGGCCTCGTCAATGGCGTCCGCCGGGGTGCCCAGAATGGGCAGACCGATCTCGTCCATGTGCTTGGCCAGCTTGATGGCGGTCTGACCGCCGAACTGCACCACGCAGGCATCCGGCTTTTCGGTGGCAATGATGTTGTCCACGCTCTCCGGGTTCAGCGGGTCGAAATACAGGCGGTCGCCGGTATCAAAGTCGGTGGAAACGGTCTCGGGGTTATTGTTGACCAGAATGGCCTCGCAGCCGTTCTTTTTCAGGGTCCACACGCAGTGCACAGAGCAGTAGTCGAACTCGATGCCCTGACCGATGCGGATGGGGCCGGAGCCAAAGACCAGAACCTTCTTCTTTTTAGGCTCGCCCTTGGCAGCGGTCTCGGCTTCCTTCTCGGCGATGAAGCTTGCAGCCTCGTTGTCGCCGTCGTAGGTGGAGTAGAAGTAGGGGGTGTTGGCAGAGAACTCGGCAGCGCAGGTATCCACCATCTTGAAGCCGGCGCGGTAGTTCTCCACGGGCAGGGTGTCCACCTGTGCCAGACGGCGGATGGTCTTATCCTGGAAGCCGTACTTCTTGGCAGTCTTGTACTGCTCCAGAGACAGCACACCGTTGCACTGTGCCAGACCCTTTTCCAGATCTGCCAGATGCTGCATCTTATCCAGGAACCACCAGTCGATCTTGGTGATATCGTAGATGACCTTGTGGTCGATGCCGCGCTTCAGCGCTTCGTACACGCAGAACACGCGCTCGGCATCCTGAACGTGCATGTGCTCCACCACTTCCTCGTCGGTCAGCTCCTCAAAGGGCTTGTGGGTCAGGGTGTCCATGCCCAGCTCAATGGAGGAAACTGCCTTCATCATGGCGGCTTCGAAGCTGTTGCCGATGCTCATCACCTCGCCGGTAGCCATCATCTGGGTGCCCAGAGACTTGTCGGCGTAGACGAACTTATCAAACGGCCACTTCGGGTACTTGACCACGATGTAGTCCAGCGCAGGCTCGAAGCAGGCGCAGGTCTTGCCGGTAACGTCGTTGGTGATCTCGTCCAGCGTGTAGCCGATGGCAATCTTGGTAGCCACCTTGGCAATGGGGTAGCCGGTAGCCTTGGAGGCCAGCGCGGAGGAGCGGGACACGCGGGGGTTGACCTCGATGACCGCGTAGTCGAAGCTGTCCGGCTTCAGGGCGAACTGGCAGTTGCAGCCGCCCTCGATGCCCAGCTCGGTGATGATATCCAGTGCAGCGGTACGCAGCATCTGGTACTCGTGGTCGGTCAGGGTCTGGGAGGGAGCCACGACCACCGAATCGCCGGTGTGGATGCCCACGGGGTCGAGGTTTTCCATGTTACATACGGTGATCACGTTGCCCTTGTGGTCGCGCATCACCTCGTACTCGATCTCTTTCCAGCCGGCGATGCACTTTTCCACCAAAATCTGATGGATGGGAGAAAGGCGCAGGCCGTTGGTGCCGATCTCGATCAACTTTTCGCGGGTCTCGCAGATGCCGCCGCCGGTGCCGCCCATGGTAAAGGCCGGGCGCACGATGACCGGGTAGCCGATGCGGTCGGCGCAGTCCAGTGCATCCTGCAGCGTCTCCACCACCTCAGAGGGGATGATGGGCTGGTGCAGCTTCTCCATGGTCTCCTTGAACAGCTCGCGGTCCTCGGCACGGTCGATGGTCTCGGGCTTGCAGGCCAGCAGACGGATGCCGGTGCGGTCCAGATAGCCGGAGCGTGCCAGCTCCATGGACAGGTTCAGACCCATCTGACCGCCGAGGTTGGGCAGCACGGAGTCCGGCTTTTCGATGTCCAGAATGCGCTCCACGACTTCCAGCGTCATGGGCTCGATATACACATGGTCGGCCACGTCCGGGTCGGTCATGATGGTAGCGGGGTTAGAGTTCAGCAGAACGGTCTCGATGCCCTCTGCTTTCAGGGCGCGGCAGGCCTGCGTGCCGGAGTAGTCAAACTCCGCAGCCTGACCAATGATGATAGGGCCGGAGCCAATGACCAGCACCTTTTTGATTCTGGGGTCCTTCGGCATTTCAGCGTGCCTCCTTTGCTGCTTTGACGTTGTTCAGGAAGCGGTCGAACAGGAATTCGGTGTCCTTGGGGCCGCCGTTTGCTTCCGGGTGGAACTGCACGGTAAAGCAGTTCCACTTTTTGTACTTGATGCCCTCGCAGGTGCCGTCGTTGGCGTTCACCTGTGCCACCTCACCCATCTCGGCGGGCAGTTCCTCGCCCACGACCGCATAGCCGTGGTTCTGGCTGGTGATAAAGGTGCGGCCGGACTCAAAGTCGGTCACAGGCTGGTTGGCACCGCGGTGGCCGTACTTCAGCTTCATGGTCTTGGCACCGGCTGCCAGTGCGGACAGCTGGTGACCCAGACAGATGCCAAAGGTGGGGATGTTCAGTTCAAAGATATGCTTGAGGTTTTCGATGATCTCCACCGGCTCGGCGGGGTCGCCGGGGCCGTTGGACAGCATGATGCCGTCCGGAGCAAGGGCCTTGATCTGCTCCGCCGTTGCAAAGGCGGGCATCACAGTCACCTTGCAGCCGCGCTTGACAAGGCAGCGCACGATGTTGCGCTTGCAGCCGTAGTGCATCAGCACGATGTGGGTCTCGCCTTCCGGGTTGAACACCTCGGGTGCGGCGCAGGTCACGTTCTTCACAGCATCGGTCACGGCGTAGGCGCGGATCTCGGCCAGCAGTGCCTCGGTCTCGGCCTTGTTGGCCGGGTCGGCGGGGTCAAAGGTGGTCAGAATAGCACCGTTCATCACGCCGCTCTCCCGGATGATGCGGGTCAGGTGGCGGGTGTCGATGCCCTCGATGCCGATGGTATTGTTCTTTTTCAAAAAGCTGTCCAGCGTCTCCTCACAGCGCCAGTTGGAGGGGGTGGTACAGGCTTCGCGTACGATGTAGCCCTTGGCCCAGATGCGGTCGGACTCCATATCATCGTGGTTCATGCCGTAGTTGCCGATGAGGGGATAGGTCTGGGTGATGATCTGGCCGTAGTAGCTGGGGTCGGTCAGGGTCTCCTGAAAGCCCACCATGCCGGTGGAGAACACCACCTCGCCCACGGTCACGCCCTGCGCGCCCACGGACTGTCCGGCAAAGACCATGCCGTTTGCCAAAAGAAGATATGCGTTCATAGTTTTCCTCGTTTCAACAAAAGCTTTCAGTTTACAGGGTCTGCTTTGCTTCCTGCTTCATCTTGCGGCTGCCCAGGTGCACCAGCGGCAGCTTGCCCTCCTTGCAGATGGGGCACTCCTCCGGGGTATAGTTGGGCAGATCCAGCTTCAGGGCGCTGGCCAGAATGGGGATGGGAGACGGAGCCTCGGGCTTGGTGCGGTCCACCACGCAGGTGATGCCAAGGCAGATGCCGCCGGCCTCTTCGATGACGCGCTTGGTCTCCAGAGAGGAGATGCCGGTGGTCACCACGTCCTCGGCGATGATGCACTTTTCACCCGGGTGGATGGCAAAGCGCTTCAGGCACATCACATTGTCCACGCGCTCGGTAAAGATGGCGCGCTTGCCGGTCTGGCGGGCCAGCTCGTAGGCGTACACGATGCCGCCCATGGCAGGGCCGACGATGACGTCCACATCCATCTCCTTGACCTTATCAGCCACAGCCTTCATCACCTCGGCGCAGCGGTCCGGGTACTGCTGCAGATAAGCCATCTGGCAGTATGCGCCGGAGTGCCGGCCGGAGGACAGCAGGAAGTGACCCTCCAGAAATGCGTCACAGCTCTTCAGAATTTCAAGTGCTTCACTCATTGTACTTCTCCCTCTCTTTTCAGTGGTGTATATTCCTTTGGGTGGTATTGTACCACGCTTTTACACTATTTGCAAATTTATGCGTTAAGTTTTATTTTATGCGCATAATTGTAGATATTTTATGGATATATCAGTTTTTATTCTGCATGACGGGCGCAGCCGCGGATCTCGTCCAGCGTTTTCACACCGTTCTTGTCCATCCATGCTGCCATCTCGTCCGCAATGGTCTCCATCGCGCGGGGGTTTGCAAAGTTTGCGGCGCCCACCTGCACTGCGGTGGCACCTGCCATGATGAACTCCAGTGCGTCACGGCCGGTGGCAATGCCGCCCAGACCCACCACCGGGATGTTCACGGCACCCACTGCCTGCCAAACCATGCGCAGGGCGATGGGGCGCACCGCCGGGCCGGACAGACCTGCAAAAATGTTGTTGAACACCGGGCGGCGCTTTTCCAGATCAATGGCACAGGCCTGGAAGGTGTTGGTCAGGCTGATGGCGTCCGCACCGGCGGCCTCCACAGCCTTGCACATCTCGGGGATGTTCTCAGCCTGCGGGCTCAGCTTGACCATCAGGGGCTTTTTGCAGGCAGCGCGCACCATGCGCACCACCTCGCCGGCAGCTTCGGCCTTTACGCCGTAGGCCATGCCGCCCACCTTGACGTTGGGGCAGGAGATGTTCAGCTCCACGATATCCACTGCGCTCTCGCTCAGCATCGCAGCGCCTTCCACATACTCTTCCTCGCTGTGGCCGCCAAGGTTCGCAATGGCCACCGTGCCGTACTTCTGCTTCAGTTCCAGCATCTCGGGCAGCTCCACGTCAATAAAGTGCTGCACGCCGGGGTTCTGCAGGCCGATGCTGTTGATGAGGCCGGAGGGGGTCTCCCACAGGCGCTCGCCCTTGTTGCCGTACTGGTCGTGCAGAGTAAGACCCTTGCCGGAGATGCCGCCGATTTTAGCAAAATCGGCCAGTTCCTCGTACTCCACACCGTAGCCCACGGTGCCGGACGCGCCGATGACCGGGCTGTTCATCACAAAGCCCAGCAGGTTGGTTTTCAGGTCTGCCATCAGAAGAACACCTCCGTTGCGTCAAATACAGGGCCGTTCTTGCACACGCTCTTGCCCTCGCCGCCCTTGGTCTCGCAGGTGCAGCCAAGGCAGGCACCAATGCCGCAGGCCATCTTCTTTTCCATGCTTACAAAGCAGGGGGTGCCTTTTTCCGCACACAGGCGGGCGGCGTTCTTCATCATCACGGTGGGGCCGCACACCAGCACCACGTCGTAATCGGCGGGGTCGTACAGCTGGGTGACAAAGCCGTGGAAGCCCACCGCACCGGTGTCGGTGGACACCTTGACGAGGTTTGCGATGCTGCGGTACTCCTCCATGCAGTAGGGGGTGTCGCGGAAGCCGAAGAACACGTCCGGCTTTACCCCGGCAGCGGCCAGCTCGCGGGTGAGCTGGAACATGGGCGCAGTGCCGATGCCGCCGCCCACCACGGCGATCTTTTTGTACTTGCTCACAATGTCCGGCACATCAAAGCCGTTGCCCATGGGGCCGGTAAGCTGGAAGGTATCCCGCTGCTTGAGCTGTGCCAGCTTTTCGGTGCCCTCGCCCACCACCTGATACAAAAACTCGATGGTGCTGCTGTCCGGGTTCCAGCGGTGCACGCTGATGGGACGGGACAGGAAGGGGGCCTCGTCTGCGCCCCAGGAGCGCAGGGTGAAGAACTGGCCTGCGTGGGGGGCGTGGTCGCGGTCCGGCCACACCACGGTCAGCAGGCGGATGTCCGGGGCAATGACCTCATTGCGCAGGACGGTGGCTTCACAGCAGGCTGCACGCATGAGCAATGGCCTCCTTCATGTTCACA
>OHWH01001154.1_pt1 | contig 11419 bp, 7 predicted proteins | sample 1579701 | NCBI WGS metagenome assembly OHWH01 (sample SAMEA3882515, study PRJEB24775) | human gut metagenome | biome: human-associated habitat; feature: intestine environment; material: feces | place: Netherlands | collected 2009/2010 | reverse complement strand
AATTGCAACAGGATTTAACTTTTCTTCCTCTATGATCTGTATCAGACGATCCGCATTTGCCCCCGGATCAATCAGAATCATCTCTTTCGTCTCATCATTGACCGCGAAATAGCAGTTCGTCTGCACCGGTCCTACCACATACTGTTCTACCTTAAGAGGCGCCATCTTTTTCCCTCCGTCTGCCTTTCCTGCTTCATCAGCCTGTCGTTCTCACAATATCAATCACGCTGTCGATCTGGCGCAGCTTATCAATCACGCTGCCCAGCTCCTCTCTGCCCTTCGTGCTGAAGGACACATCGATCGTCGCCACGCCCTGTTTGCTCGTCTTGGAGTGGATCGCATCAATATCGATCTCACGCTCCGTGAACACTCTCGTGATGTCGACCAGAAGTCCGGTACGGTTGTTACCAAAAATCTTGATCTCCGCGCGATACAGACCATTGCTGCCGTCCTGACCGTCATGCTGCCATTCCGCATCGATCAGACGCTCCTTCTCCATATCCGACAAGTTGATGATATTGATACAGTCGGTTCTGTGGATGGACACGCCGCGTCCCCTCGTCACAAAACCCACGATCTCATCTCCCGGCACCGGACTGCAGCACTTGGAAAAATGAACAGCGACATCATACAGGCCCTTGACAATGATTCCGCTCTTGGAACGCTTCGCAGACTCCGGATTCTTATTCTCAGAACCAATGGTCTCAAGAACCTCCTCATCCGTGATCCGCGCCAGATGATCCCGCTTGTATTCCTCGTACATCTTATTGACAATCTGGCCTTCCTTTAAGCCGCCGTGTCCGATGGTCGCCAGACAGGAATTCCAGTCATGGAAACCATATTTTCTCAGCACTTTCTCCTGGTATTCCGGCTTGTTGATGTCTGCAAAGTTGATTCCCTTCGCCTTGCAGGACGCCACGAGAAGCTCCTTGCCGCGTGTAATATTTTCTTCCTTCAGCTCACTGCGGAACCACTGGTTGATCTTATTCTTCGCCTGGGTGCTCTTTACGATATTCAGCCAGTCACGGCTCGGTCCCTTGGAGTTCTGCGAGGTGATGATCTCGACGCGGTCTCCGTTGTGAAGTTCCGTCTCGATCGGCACGAGTTTTCCGTTGACCCTCGCTCCGACCATCTTGTTGCCGACCGCACTGTGGACGGAGTAAGCAAAGTCGATGGCACAGGAGCCGACCGGAAGCGTTTTGACATCGCCCGCCGGGCTGAAACAGTAAACATTGTCGGCAAACAGGTCGAGATCGCTCTTTAAGAGGTTCATGAACTCATGGTTGTCCGCCATGTCCTGCTGCCACTCCAGAATCTGGCGCAGCCAGGTCAGTTTTTCCTCTTCCTGCTCCGGTCCCGGTTTCTTGCCGTCGGAGGCCTCTTTGTATTTCCAGTGTGCAGCGATACCGTATTCTGCAATCCGGTGCATCTCATAAGTACGGATCTGAATCTCAAACGGCTGTCCGTTCGGTCCGATCAGGGTTGTATGCAGGGACTGGTAACGGTTTGGCTTCGGCATCGCAATGTAATCTTTGAAACGGCCCGGGATCGGCGTGTACATTTCATGGATGACACCGAGCGCTGCATAGCAGTCTTTGACGGATTCCACGATGATGCGGACCGCAAAGAGGTCATAGATCTGATCCAGCGTCTTGTGCTGGTTGACCATCTTTTTGTAGATGCTGAAAAAGTGCTTGATTCGTCCGTTGACATCTGCCTCAATGCCGGCCTGGTGGATATGACGGGTCACCTCTTTTACGATCGCATCGACAAATTCCTGCCGCTGCTCCCGCTTCATGCTGACCTTCTGCACCAGTTCATAGTACGCATCCGGCTCCAGATATTTCAGAGAAAGGTCATCGAGTTCGACCTTGATCTTGGAAATACCGAGGCGCTGTGCGATCGGGGCATAAATATCCATCGTCTCACGCGCTTTTTTCTTCTGCGTCTCCGGCGACCAGTACTGTGCGGTCCGCATGTTGTGCAGACGGTCCGCCAGTTTTACCAGAATAACGCGGATATCCTTTGCCATCGCAAGGAACATCTTTCTCAGGTTTTCTGCCTGCTCCTCGACCTTATCCGCAGAATATTTCAGCTGTGCCAGCTTCGTGACACCGCTTACAATCAGGGACACCTCCGGGCCGAACTCCTCGGTCAGCTCTTCTTCGGTCATGACGGTATCTTCGACAACGTCGTGCAGAAGGCCTGCCGCGATCGACTCCTTGTCGAGCTCCAGATCTGCCAGGATAATTGCCACACAGAGCGGATGGATGATGTACGGTTCCCCGCTCTTTCTTTTCTGGTCCTTATGTGCATCCGCTGCCACGCGGTATGCTTTTTCGATCAGGGAAATATCGTCCGATGGATGATATTTTTTCACAGAAGCGATCAATTCCCCGTATAATTCCTCCGGACTTGTAAAATCGTCCGTCTTGCGGATTCTGGCTTCTGCCGCCGCCACATCCTTCTTTAATTCTTCTTCACTGATTCTTTTCTCTTCTTCCATATGTATCCTCCGCTCTCATGATTAACCCCTGCGTTTCGTTGGATACGTTATTTGCCATCGTAACGGATGACAGATTTTACATCATATTTTGCCAGTTTTTCGCGTCCTTTTAAGCCGGCAAGCTCCATCAGGAACACGATTCTGGTTACTTCGCCGCCGAGGCGCTCGATCATTTTTGCACAGGCCTCCACGGTACCGCCGGTTGCAATCAGGTCGTCGATGATGACTACCTTCTGGCCCGGTTTGATGGAGTCTTTGTGCATCTCGATCGTTGCGCTGCCGTACTCCAGGTCATAGCTCTCCTCGACGGTCTCCAGAGGAAGTTTTCCTTTTTTACGGATCGGCACGAACGGTTTGTGCAGATTGTAAGCAATCGGCATACCGAAAATGAAGCCGCGGGACTCGGTTCCGCAGATTACATCACAGTCTACTTCTTCTACAAAATGCTGCATCTCATCTATGGCAAGCTGCAGTCCGTCTGCGTCCTGCAGGATACTCGTTACATCTCTGAAAATAATACCCGGTTCCGGGAAATCCGGAATACTTCTTACGTAATCCTCTACTTTTTTCATAAAATATTCCTCCGTTTCGTCAAGGTTTGACAATTCACCTTACAGTATAGCATCAATATTCTTCTGCGTCAATTTTGTTTCCGATAGAAAACAGGGCAGAAAAATCAGGTATTTGCGGCTTTTCTGCATCTTTAAAAATAACTCTGGATATTGATCTGTAATTTGTCGCGTCCGTTCCACGTATCGATCGACGGATAGTACGCTACCGAGAGGGTCGGATGTGCATCCACGTATGCGGCGAACGCTTCTCCCTCACCGAAATAGACACCATCCATCTGGTATCCGCCCACATCGGCAAGCTGTACTTTCACCACGTTTCTATTCTTTCCAAAAATGCGGTAATTTAATACAGTCAGTCCTTTCTGTGCGAACAGCGGTTTCGTGTTGCCTTTTCCGAACGGCTCCAAGAGACTTAACTGGCGGATCAGATTTTTGGTGATGTAGGTGATCGGCATCGGCACATCGATCACGACTTTTTCGACGAAATCCTCTTCCGTCAGCGTGGAATTATCGTTCAGTGCCCGGCGGAACGGTTCGATCATCTCCTCTCCTGCGAGGGAAAGGCCCGCAGCCATCGGGTGGCCGCCGAATTTCGTCATCAGTTCTTTGCATTTGCAGAGCTCCTCATACATCGAATACGCTTCGATCGAGCGGCCGGAGCCCTTGACGCCCTCCTCACTTCTGGTGAGTACGAAGGATGGTTTGTGGAAGTGCTCCCGCAGGCGACCTGCGATGATTCCGGCAAGGCTCTCGTGGCAGTCCGGCAGATAGACGACGAGGACTTTGTCGTTCTGCAGCGGGGAGGTTTCCACGAGCTCGATTGCTTTTGCCTCACCCTGGCGCGTCAGCTCTTTGCGGCTTTCATTCAGGTCTTTCAAGTCCCCGGCAAGCTTTGCGGCCTCCTCACGTGTCTTTGCGCAGAGCAGTTTTAACGAATGCTCCGCCGTGTCAAGCCGTCCCGATGCGTTGATGCACGGGCCGAGAACGAAGCCAATGTGATACGGTGTCACGTTTTCCGCCTCGATGCCCTGCACACGGATCAGCTCCTGCAGGCCGAGGTTCTGCGTTTTATGGAGCGCCCGAAGGCCGGCTTTTACAAGAATCCGGTTTTCTCCCTGCAGATCCATCACATCACCGATCGTCGCAATGGCGACAAATTCCAGAAAGCGGAAGCTGTGCTCCTTTGGAATACCTGCTTTTGCCTCCATCGCCTGGATCAGTTTCCATGCAACGGCCGCACCGCAGAGGCCCGGAAATGGATAGGAACAGTCTTTCTGTTTCGGATTGACAACCGCGTCCGCCGGCGGCAGGATGTAGCGGCGTTCTCCGTTTTCATCCTCCTCAAACGGAACCTCGTGGTGGTCCGTCACAACAACCGTCATGCCGAGCTCTTTTGCCAGACGGATCTGACTGCTCGCCGCGATGCCGTTGTCACAGGTGACGATCGTGTCCCGCCCCTCATCCACGGCAAACTGCACAAGATGCTCATTTAAGCCGTATCCGTCTGCAATCCGGTCCGGGATACGCACATCCACATCGGCACCGAGATCTTTTAAGCCGGTCAGCAGAATATACGTTGCCGTAACACCGTCGATGTCGTAGTCCCCGATGATGCGGATCGGCTTTTTCTCCCGGATTTTTTCTGCGATCAGATCTGCCGCGCGCTCCATATCCTTCATCAGCAGCGGATCGTGGAGCTGCTCCAGATCACCGAAGAGATACTCTTCGATCTCTTTCTCCCCGGTCACATCCCGGTTCCGGATCAGGCGGGCAATGACGGGATCGATGCCGAACCGGTCCGCAATTGCCTGGAAATCGGCGCGTTTTGCCGAAACTACCCAGCGTTCTTTCTTCATATGTTCTCCTCTTTCCTGTTAGCAGGAAACGCCGGACTTTTCCGGTCCGGCGTTTCTCTTTTTATGGTTTTTGCTGCTTTTATTTATTTTTTGTCTTATTCTGTACTGCTTTGGACGGCACATATTTGTTTTTTCCAACGTGCTTCATCACATACCACAGGGCACCTGTGATGCAGACAGAAGTGTAAGCTCCGCATACGATACCAACCATCAGAGGTGCTGCAAAGTCGCGGATGGAAGAAACTCCCATCACGAACAGAACAAAGATGGTGATAAAGGTGGTGAGGGAACTGTAAATGCTTCGGGTCAGGGTGTCCGTGATGCAGCGGTCAACCAGGGACTCAATCGGCTCTCTCTTTAACTCCGGCAAATTCTCACGGATACGGTCGAAGATGACGATCGTACTGTTGATGGAATAGCCGAGGATCGTCAGCATACACGCGATAAAGGTGCTGCCGACTGAAATACGGGATACCACATAGAATCCGAATACAATGGCGATATCGTGCATCAGTGCAAGGATGGCACTCGATGCGAAACGGATGTCGCGGAAACGGATCCAGATGTACAGCAGCATGCAGACTACAGCGATGATAACTGCTTTCATCGCATTCTGGCTCATCTCTTTACTTACAGTAGAAGAAATGTTGTCGAAAGTGATTTCAGAAGTATCGACACCGAAATTGTCTGCCATTGCCTGGTAAACCTGTTCACGCTCTTCCAGAGTCAGAGAACGTGTTTTGATGATGACATTGTTGCCTCCGACAACCTTTGTCATCTGAATATTGGAATCTTTTGTCACGCCTTCCACAACCGGCTCTACCTCTTTGTCCAGCTCTTCGATGGAGTAATCCTCGTTGAACGGAACGTTGATGGAAGTACCGCCCTTGAAGTCAAGGCCGAAGTTCAGTGCGCTTCCCTTTGTCTGATGCATGAAAATCATGCTGGCCGGAACGGCAAGCAGCAGAATGCAGGAGATCGTGAAGAAGATCTTTCTCTTTTCCACAAATGGAAATCCCTTGCGCTCTTTCTTGGTTCCGTAGTATTTCGCATCCTTCAGTCCCATACCGTACAGGCTGTTGACCAGCAGTCTGGAAACAACCATGGCGCTGAACATGGAAAGAACAATACCAAGAGCAAGTGTCATGGCGAATCCGCGGACACTTCCGCTTGCGAGTGCATACAGAACGGCTGCTGCAATCAGAGTCGTTACGTTTCCGTCCAGGATGGCGGAAGCTGCCTTCTTGAATCCGTCGCGGATTGCTGCATGAACCGTCTTTCCGGCACCGATCTCCTCCTCGATACGGGCGTAGATGATAACGTTCGCATCGACTGCCATACCGATCGACAGGATAACACCGGCGATACCAGGCAGAGTCAGGGTCAGGTCAAATGCATTTAAAGCAATCAGATTCAGCTCAACATAGATGAGCAGTGCCCATCCGGCAGCAATACCAGGCAGGCGATATACGATTGCAAGGAAAAGGATAATCAGTACAATGCCGATCGCTCCCGCTTTTACGCTGGTGGAAACAGCTGCAGATCCAAGCTGTGCTCCAACGACGCTGGAGTTGATCTCCTCAAGTTTCAGGGAAAGGGAACCGATACGGAGGGTGGATGCCAGGCTGGTTGCTTCATCCCAGTCCATGTTTCCGCCGGAGATGACTGCAGTACCATCGGAAATCACAGCGTTTACACTCGGTACACTGACGAATTTTTCATCATAGTAGATACCGATGCTCTTTCCTGCGCTGTAGGCTTCCTGGGTTGCGTCTGCAAATTTCTGTTTTCCTTCGTCGGTCATTTTCAGCTGAACGACGCTCTCGGTTGCTTTTGTGGTGGAGTTCTGCTGATGCATGGCTTCTGCGCTCTCCACATCTTTACCGGTCAGAACGACGGAGCCATCCTCCTCGAGCTCTTCGATAGTTTTTCCGTTCAGAACGTACTCGCCGGTCGAGCTGTCGTAGGTGTAGTTTTCTGTTCCGTCATCGTTGGTCTGTTTGATGAAATACAGGCTTCCCGGTTTACCCATCTCTTCCAGAATGGTGGTTGCATCGGTTGCACCCGGGATTTCAATGGTGATACGGTTGTCGCCCTGCAGATATACCTGTGCCTCTTCGCTGTACTGCTGTGCACGCTGTTCCAGCTTGTAGCGGGTATCTGACATTTCTTCGTCTGTCGGGTTGTCCTTTACGGCCTGATAGGTAATGCTGACACCGCCTGACAGATCCAGACCCAGGTTGATGTTCTTCATCGAACCGGTTCCGGTAGGACCCCATCCTTTGATCATCGTCCATCCAAGAAGCACTGTTACAATGGCTGCCAGGACGAGTGCGATGATACTCTGTTTCTTCTTCATCATGTCGCGATTTTCCTCTTTTCTTTAATCTTCGGCCAGAGCTGCCTTTATCATCAATGCACACTCGATCCGTTTCTGCTGCATCTTGCATCCGATCTCGTAAACATCGTTGATCTTACCTGTGAAATTGTAGGAGTTTGCCGCGCATCCGCCGCTGCAGTAGAACCGTGCAAAGCACTGGCTGCACTCCTTCTTGGAATAAACGTTGCATTTTTTGAATTCGTTAACAGTTTCTGTCTTTTTCACGCCTTCGTAAACATTTCCGAGGCAGAAATCTTCCTGTCCTACGAACTGGTGGCACGGATAGAAATCGCCCCACGGTGTTACCGCAAGGTACTCGGTTCCGGAACCGCAGCCGGAAAGACGTTTATAAACACATGGTCCGCCGGTCAGATCGATCATGAAATGGAAGAAATTGAAGCCTCTTCCTTCTTTTTCTCTCTTGATCATCTCTCTTGCCAGAATGTCGTACTGTTCGAAAATCACCGGAAGGTCTTCCTCGCGGATCGCGTAATCCTCGGTCGGAGGTGCTACAACAGGCTCAACCGAGATCTGTTTGAAGCCGAGGTCTGCCAGATGGAGGACGTCGGCAGCAAAGTCTGTGTTGTAATGCGTGAAGGTTCCGCGCACATAGTATTTGTCCTGATGACGGAGTTCAGCGAATTTCTGGAATTTCGGCACGATCAGATCGTAGCTTCCGGCACCTTTGCGGAACGGACGCATGTGATCGTGAACTTCTTTTCTTCCGTCGATACTTAATACGACGTTGCCCATCTCCTTATTGCAGAACTCCATGACCTCGTCGTTTAAGAGAACACCGTTGGTGGTCAGGGTGAAACGGAAGTTCTTGTTATGTAACTTCTCCTGTTCTCTTCCGTAGGCTACGAGCTGTTTTACAACATCCCAGTTCATCAGCGGTTCACCGCCGAAGAAATCTACCTCGAGGTTTCTTCTGCTGCCGGAGTTTGCGATCAGGAAATCAAGCGCTTTTTTGCCGACTTCCAGGGACATCAGTGCACGTCTTCCGTGGTACTCGCCTTCTTCTGCGAAGCAGTAACGACAGGCAAGATTGCAGTCGTGTGCGATATGGAGGCAGAGTGCTTTTACGACGGTCGGACGGTTGGAAAACTGATCGATTGCGTTTTCGTAGATATCTTTGGTAAAGAGCATGCCGTTGTCTGCAAGTTCCTGAATTTCTTCTCTGGCTTCGGTGATGTCCTGCTCGGCGTATTTACTGCTAAGCGCCTCTGCTGTCTCTTCTGCATTTTTTCCTTCGTTCATGCAGGAAAGCACATCGTATACGCAGTCATCCACAACATGGACGGAGCCGCTGTTGACGTCCAGCACCATGTTGAAGCCATTGCTTTTATATAAATGTATCACTGTGGTATTCCTTTCTATAACTCTCTCTTTTTTTAATATGCCTGGCAAAAAGAATGTTCCCAAATCCGGCGAAACCGGTTCTGGGAACACCTTTTACTCGTCCTTATGGATTACTTTTACTTATGCTCGCAGCTCTGGTTGCCTACGGTGCAAGAAGTCTTACATGCGGACTGGCAGGATGTCTGGCACTCACCGCATCCACCTTTTTTTACAGTGTTCTGTAAGCTTTTTGTATTTAAAGTTTTGATGTGTTTCATGGCACATTCCTCCTTCATTGTAGTTGACGCGCGACTTTTTTATAGTCTTCGGCCATTAGCTCTTCCCATTATAGCATAGGTTTTTCAAATTTAAAAGTCTGTTTTTTGAAAAAATGTTCTGTTTTGTCCGCTTTTATCTGCCGTGTGCCGTCATTCCGCCTGCCATTCCGCCGACGGCACAGACTGCTGCCGCCCACAGAAGTCTTCCGGCTCCGGCAAATCCGCCCGGCAGGAAGACTGCGGAGACGATGATCAGAATGGCAAAATACACGATTCCAAAGCAGATGCCCCAGAGAAACCGCCGTTTTCCCGCCATGTTTCCTGCCATTCTTCCGCCGGAAAAGCTTGATGCCAGATAGATCACCACAATGCCCGCCTGCACCCAGCTTTCCTTCCAGGAAAATTTCCAGAGCAGGAAAGACAGCAGCAAAAGAAGAAGCACCGAGATCAGATAGGAAACGAGAAGAGCCTTCAGCCAGCCGATCCCGCTGCCCGCACCCACCGCCCATGTTTTCTTTTCTTCCATAAGAAAAAGCCCTCCCATACTGTAAATGTATGGAATGGCTTTTTCGGATATGCCTGTTTCTTTATTCTTCGTCAAACGGATGATTCTTTTTGAATTCCAGCCATGCGGCCATGCTCTTTGCGCGTTTCGCCTGCATCTGAAGGAATGCCATGCAGAACATAACGGCTGCAGAAAGTGCGGAGCTGATCGCCAGCGGAAGCACCAGCGTCTCATCGCCGGTGTTGACCGGGATGCTGCGGATGCTTGCAGTGGTCTGTGTCTTCTTCTGCGGAATCTTTGTGCTTCCGGTATTGGAATTGGAAGAGCTGTTGTTACTGCTGCTCTTCGACGGTGTGGCTGTCGGAGTCGGAGTGGATGTCTTATTCGTTCCGTAGTTGTCCGGTCCTACAAGGATCGTTCCTGCGGCACGCAGCGTACTTACGTCATCGGCTGCACTTGCTGTCATTTCACCGGCACTCAGGTTGGATTTCTGCTCTGCAGCTGCAAGCAGTTCATGCTCGCCTTCGTCCGCCGTCTCAGCTTCTGCTGTTTCCGTCTGCTCCTCTGATACAACGCTTCCGGACAGACTTACTGCCATCGGCTGGATTAAAAGAGAGACATCGGAGATCAGATAGCCGTCTTCTGTGCTGTCCGTACCGGATGGATTGGAAATTTCATCGAAATTTTTTACGGTTTCGTTTTCTTTCTGAATTTCATCTTTTACAAGGTCATCCAGATTTTCATCCTGTTTCCACTGGTCCGATGATGCATCCTTTCCCGTTCCGTTCTGGTTATCCTGGTTTGTATCGTCCTGGTTTGTGTCATCTGCTGCAGGATCGTCTTTTGCTGTATCATCCGGGGCAGGTGTCACGGTTGGATCTTCTGCCGGAGTTTCCGGATTCTCCGGATTTTCACTGTCATCGGTATTCTCGCCCGGTGCTGTCGTCGGAGTTACTTCCGGCGTTACGGTCGGTTCCGCATCCGGTGTCGGAGCTGCCGTTGGTTCCTCCGCCGGCGTTACGGTCGGCTCTGCGTCCGGCGTTTCCGTCGGTTCTACCGTTGGCTCTGCGTCTGGGGTCACCGTTGGTTCTGCGGTCGGCTCTGCATCCGGCGTTTCCGTCGGACCCGGAGTTGGTGTTACGGTATCTTCTGCCGCATCCGGTGCCGGAGACTCGCCTGGCGCAAGCGTTGGTGTTTCCGAAACCGTTTCTTTTGCTTTTTCTGCTGCCAGAACAGCCTCATATCCGGCTTCTGTCACCACGATTTCATCTGCCGCAAAAACGGTATCTGTTACTCTTCCCCAGAAGTCTGTTTTCTGCTGTTTCTTTCGATACGTTTCCAGCTCTTTTTCATCCATTCCGACGAATACCAGATATTTTTCTGCTGCTTCCTCCGCTGCCGTTTTGCTGGTATCTGCAGTAGTGTTTTTTTCGGTTGTTTTCCCGTCCGCCTGCAGTTCTGCCGCTGCAGCTGCAAGAAGCTCCTGTGCTTTTTCCACGGTTTTTACTGCTGTCTCTGCCGTTGTACCGTCTGCCGTATCATCGCCGGTTTTCAGATTCACATAAACGGCTGCCCGTTTTGTCTTTGTCTCTGTACCGTTCTCCGTTCCGGAGACAGTTTCGTTCTGTACTGCGCTTTTTTCCGTTCCTGCCGATGCGCTGGCACGGAGCGGAATTGCATCGGAAAATACCAGTGTGCCCGCAAGGACAGCACCCATCACTTTCCATGCCTGTTTTTTCTTCATTGCGTTTCTCCTTATGTTCTCTTGATCTATCCTAAAAAAATCTGTCTTTTTGTGTCATAATTTCGCATTACAGCATTATAGCACAAGAAAGAATCCCGCGCAAGGCTGAAGTCGCCTTGAAACGCGGGATTCGTTACAGTTCACAGGTTCCTTGCGAACTGTAACATTCGCAGCCCTCATTGAAAGTTTTGCTTCGCAAAAGGAGGGCTGCTCACACCTGAATCACTTTCTTACGCA
>OHWH01001140.1_pt1 | contig 11583 bp, 10 predicted proteins | sample 1579701 | NCBI WGS metagenome assembly OHWH01 (sample SAMEA3882515, study PRJEB24775) | human gut metagenome | biome: human-associated habitat; feature: intestine environment; material: feces | place: Netherlands | collected 2009/2010 | reverse complement strand
ATAATAATGATACCCGGGTCGATTCCCAGGCTGTCAAAAATACTGCTCATGCACTCTCCTTATCTTATTGATTCAAACAACTCAATGATTCTTTCCAGTTCATCTCTGGAATAATATTCAATTTCAATTTTACCTTTGTTGTTTTTCTTTCGCTGAATGGATACCTTTGTTCCCATGATGCCTTTCATTTTTTCTTCCAGGCTTTCATAAATGGCATCTTCTGCGGTATTTCTCTCTGTTTTCTCTTTCTTTGCCGGGGAAACCAGATTTTTTACAAGTTTTTCCGTCTCACGGACACTGAGTTTCTCGTCAAAAACCTTCATGGCTGTATTTTCCTGAAGGGTTTCATCGGAAATTCCCAGAAGTGCTCTTGCATGGCCTGCAGAAATCATATCTGCAATCACCATTTCCTGCACTTTTGAAGTAAGCTTCAGAAGACGCATGGAATTGGTTACCGCTGTTCTACTCTTGGCAACTCTGTCTGCGATTTCATCCTGTTTCAGGTGAAACTCTTCCATCAGACGTTTGTATGCCATCGCTTCCTCTATAGGATTCAGGTCTTCCCGCTGAATGTTCTCGATCAGGGAAATTTCTACGATTTCCTGGTCTGTAAACTCTTTTACAACAACAGGAACTTCCTTGAGCCCTGCCATCTTGGCAGCTCTCCAGCGTCTTTCTCCTGCTACCAGCTGATAGACGCCGCCCGGCAGCGGACGGACCAGCAGCGGCTGCAATACGCCGTGCTCACGGATGGAATCTGCCAGTTCGTTGAGCGCTTCCTCATTGAACACCTTACGCGGCTGCTCTCGGTTTGGCTCGATTTGGCTCAAGCGCAGTGTCACCACCCCGGTATCGTTGGTGTCGTTATCCATAAATAAGGCATCCAGACCTTTGCCAAGTCCGCTCCTTCTTGCTCTTGTCATCTGTCCGTCCCCTCCTTATTTCTGGTTGCGGTATTTCTTCAAAATCTCTTTTGTCAGCTCCTGGTAGGCTCTCGAGCCTCTGGAATGTGGGTCAAAGTAGAGTGCGGGCATCCCAAAGCTGGGTGCCTCTGACAGGCGAACGTTTCGCGGAATGATGGTTTTATACACCTTGTCCGGGAAATGCGTTTTGACCTCCTCTTCCACCTGTTCGGTCAGCTTCAGACGACGGTCATACATGGTCAGCAGAATCCCTTCCAGCTCGATCACCGGATTGTACAGCCGTTTGACCTGCTTGATGGTAGACATCAGCTGCGACAATCCTTCCAGCGCATAATATTCACACTGGATTGGGATGATTACGCTGTCACAGGCAGAAAAGGCATTCAGGGTGGTCAAGCCCATCGAAGGCGGGCAGTCGATCATAATATAATCGTACTCATCCTTGACCGACACCAGCGCCTGACGCAGCTGCATCGTTCTGTCCTGCAATTCCACCAGCTCGATCTCCGCTGCCGCCAGCTCCATGCTCGACGGAATCAAATCCACATTTTTATATTCTGTATGAAGGATGGCTTCTGACGCTCTTTCCTCCCGTGTCAACAGGTCATAGGTAGAGTGACGGACATCCCGTTTGTTGATGCCCAGACCGCTGGTGGAGTTTCCCTGCGGGTCGGCATCCACAAGCAAACATTTTTTTCCTGCTTTTCCCAGTCCAGCCATCAGGTTGATGACCGTCGTGGTCTTTCCCACGCCACCCTTCTGGTTGGCAACTGCAATAATTTTACCCATATCTCAAGACGGTGCCCTCTCAGGGAAGGCAGCTCCTCCTTTCAGCATACATCAGTACGTATCAGCATATTCGCTGTTTTAGTTTGATTATATCACAAATTTCTGGTGAAAGGAAGAATGAATCCTGTTTTCCTGCATAATCCTCCTCATTTTTGCCAAAATTCGTTTCACGTGAAACATCCTTCTTGTTCGCTCGCCTTGTTTTGATGTTTCATGTGAAACATCGACCTTTACCGAGCAAAAATAAAATGATTTTACCTGCAATAAATCTCCTCCCACCGTACACCTATTGAATAGAAGGTCCCTTTTGGGAACTGGTATCCGATGTCATTCCTATTTTCTTTTACAGGAGGTCATGAGAATGAAAAAAATGCTGTCTATCGCCCTGTGTGCGGCTATGATTCTTTCTTTCGCTGCTTCGGTCAGCGCATCCAGTCCACGCCGCACCCTTTCCAATAAAAATATGCCGATTGCAACCAGCAAAGAGGAGGACCAACCGATCAACAAAGTCAAACAGCCTCAAATCCCAACCGACTGGGAGGAAAAATACGAATACAGACAGAAAAACGAGGTGGATCCTCAGTTCATCCAGAGTCTTCAGGAGTTTGGTGCCAAAACCTCCTCCCTGCTGCTGACCAGCCAGACTGAAAACCAGAGCTATTCTCCGGTCAGCTTTGCCTATGCCCTTGCCATGCTGGGAAACGGTGCCAAGGGTCAGACAGCACAGCAGATTGCCGATGCACTGGGTGTCGACACAATTTCTTCCTCCAACCAGCAGTTCCACAAATTCTACAACTATAACTACTCCTCCGAGCAGGGCAACGTCCTCAAGCTGGCAAATTCCATCTGGGTACAGGAGGATTTCCCTCTTCAGAAGGATTTTTCCAAAAAGCTCGCGGAGCAATTCTACGCCTCTGCCTACTCGGTCGATTTTTCCAAGCAGTCGGCAGCAGATGCCATGTCCAAATGGATTTCAGAACAGACTGCGGGTCTTCTCAACCCAACCTTTACTCCTGACCCGATGCAGGTCCTTTCGCTCATCAACACCCTGTACTTTGAAGGAGCCTGGTCCGATTCCTTCCAGGCAGCAAACAACACCACCGAGAAATTCACCCTTGCCGACGGCAGCCAGGTCGATGCCACCTATATGAACCAGACCTTCGACCACCACTCCTACTACGAAACCGAGGATTACATCCTCTTTGAGCTTGGCTTTGTCGGCGGACAGTCGATGCGCCTAGTTCTGCCCAAAGAGGGAAAAGAACTCAACAGCTTGCTCACCGAGCAGTCGTTGAAAGCCATCCTCTCCTCCCCGGAGGAATCCACACAGAAATCGGCAAAAGTCAACCTCAAGCTGCCAAAATTCAGCTTTGACAGCAACTTCAATCTCAACAAGCTCTGTCAGTCGCTCGGTCTGGAAGAGCTGTTCAGTGAATCCTCCGATTTGAGCGGCATTTCCAAAGAAAACATCGCCGTTTCCAACGTACAGCAGGAAAGCCATGTAGAAATCGACGAAAACGGCTGCAAAGCTGCCGCTTATACCAAGATCGATATACGAGAGATGTCATTGCTGCTCGACGAGACAGAAGAGATCGACCTGTCCTTCGACCGTCCGTTCCTCTTCTCCATCCAGTCCGGTGACAACGCACCTCTCTTTGTCGGTACCGTTTATCAGCCAAAATAACCTTTTTTGACATCCACCACCCTTTTATAGATTCATAACACAAACACAAAAGGCTCCGCCATTCGGCGGAGCCTTTTGTGTTTGTTATTTTTAAGGAGTTACTGTTTGTCCTTTCCATAGGCGCTTTCCTTCGGGATGCGGATGGTGTAAACCAATTCGTCCTCCTCTTCCTGCATCTGGGTCTGTGCCTGGATGCCGGACAGTTTCATCGTTTCCAGCGCCTTGTCGATGGTGTTGATAAAGATGCGCAGATCCTTCACCACAAACAATCTTTTTTCCTTCGGTTTTTCTTCTTTTCCCTGCAACTGTGCAATGTACTTTTCCGTCTGGGAAACATTCATCTCCTTTGCAGAAATCGTTCGGATTGCCTCCAGCAGCAGCTCGTCGCCCTGTTCATTCAGGTTCAACAGTGCGCGGGCGTGTCTTTCTGTTAGCCCTGCCTCCAGAATCGCTTCTCTGACCTCCTCGGAAAATTGCAGCAGACGCAGCTTGTTGGCAACGGTCGATTGATTTTTTCCCAGCTTTTTCGCCACCGCCTGCTGGGTGTAGCCGACCATCTTCATCAGCTTCTGGATTGCCATTGCTTCCTCAAAGTAGTTTAAGTCGCACCGCTGGATATTTTCCACCAGAGCCAGTGCGCTGCTTCTCTCCTCGTCCATGCTGGTCAAAATAGCAGGGACCTCCTGCATCTTCAAGCGTCTGCACGCCAGCAGTCTTCTTTCCCCTGCCACCAGTTGATAGTTTCCATCCTCCATCGGCAGGACGGTGATTGGCTGCAACAGACCGTACTGTGCAATACTGGTTGCCAGCTGTTCAATTTTTTCCTCATCGAACACCTTTCTTGGCTGATAAGGATTCGGTTTGATTTTATATTCCGGGATCAAGATCACCTTGTTGATCATCTTTTGTTTTGTAAGCAGTGCTTTCATAACAGCCTTTACCTCCTCAATCTTGTTTTGTTCCTTCCCAAATCCCAATCCGAACGGAGTGACTTTACTCCGTTCGGATGTTGGCATTTGAGATATGATGGGAGCAGAAAAGTTTGCAGGTGCGTTTTGGGTCGGCGCACCCGCCGAGCAAAAGAAAGGAAAATAGGAATAGAAAAGGCATGGACCGAGCCGAGCATTTGTTGCCCGCAGCCCGTATCCATGGTTCTATCATAGCACAGAATATGCCTGTTTTCCAGCAGAATCGTTCGTCACCTTTCGACCCTTCTGCTCTTGATTCGATTTATAAAATCGGTTTTTTTGCCATTTTGGCAGCGGTCCTGGGGAAGGATGTCGGAGTTTGCGATATTTTCCTGATGACAACGATTGTTCTGGTGCTGTTTTCCGGCAGACAGAACTGCATCACCTTCTCCACCTTTCCGCCCATCGTCGCAATGGCGTTTTTGCTTTCCGCAATCTCCTCCTGTGCGCCGGGACCCTTGAGTGCAACAAAATATCCTCCCACCTTGACATACGGCAGACAATACTCCGCCAGCTCCCGCAGGTGTGCCACCGCGCGGGCAGTTGCAAAGTCAAAGCGCTCCCGCAGCTTTTTCTCCCGTCCTCCATCCTCTGCGCGGGCGTGGATGAAGGTGCAGTCCAGTTCCAACTGTCGACTGACCTCCTCTAAAAAGGTCAGTCTTTTCTGTAAGCTGTCCAGCATAGTCACCGCAAGGTCCGGTCGGGCAATCTTCACCGGCATGGATGGAAAGCCTGCGCCTGCGCCCACATCGATCAGGCTGCTCCCCTGTGGCAGTTCCACCGCCTTGAGCAGCAGCAGGCTGTCCACAAAGTGCTTAAAGACGATGCCCTGAGGGTCGGTGATGGCGGTCAGGTTCATCTTCCCGTTCCACTCCACCAGCAGCTGTGCGTAGGTGTCCAGCTGCTCGGCTGCCTGTGTCGACAGTTCGATCTCAAATTGTTTACAGCCCTGCAAAAGCAGCTGTTTATCGATCATAGTTGTATCCTTTCTGCGGCAAATCGGTCCTTTTGACCTGCCGCGACAGAATGTTTCACATGAAACATCAAAAAAGCTGTTTGTGTGACTCATCGGCTGCTCAGATAGATCAACAGCACCGAAATATCTGCCGGACTGACCCCTGAAATACGGGAAGCCTGCCCGATGTTGTACGGGCGCACCCGCTGCAATTTTTCGATTGCCTCCAACCGCAGTCCTCTCACCTGCTCGTAGCAGATGTCCTCCGGCAGCAGACGGCTTTCCAGCTTGCGCATCTGCTCGACCTGCATCAGCTGCTTTTGGATGTAGCCTTCATATTTGATTTGAATCTCCACCTGCTCGGTTACCTCGTCAGCAAGCGGCGGGCGCTCGGTATCAAACGGAGCCAAATCCTGATAGGTCAGCTGCGGACGGCGAATCAGGTCGGACGCATGGACTCCGGTTTCCAGTGCAGCCGTTCCCTTCTCCACCAGCATCCGATTGAGCGCCTCCGAAGGTCCAAAGGTCAGTTTCTCAATTCGCTTTTTCTCCTGCGCAATCTGCTGCTGTTTGTCCTGGTACGCCTGCCAGCGCTCCTCGTTAATCAATCCCAGCTCATGTCCCAATGGTGTCAAACGCTGGTCTGCGTTGTCCTGGCGCAGCAGCAGTCGGTACTCCGAACGGCTGGTCATCATCCGGTACGGGTCCGAGCAGCCCTTAGTGACCAGATCGTCGATCAGCGTTCCGATATAGCTGGAAGCGCGGTCCAAAATAACCGGCTCCTTACCCTGCACCCTACGTGCAGCGTTGATGCCTGCAATCAGTCCCTGTGCCGCAGCCTCCTCATAACCGGAGGTTCCGTTGAACTGTCCTGCTCCGTATAAGCCCGGCACCTTGATAAATTCCAGTGTTGCCTTTAAATCCAACGGGTCGATGCAGTCGTACTCGATGGCGTAGGCATTTCGCATGATTTTAATATTTTCAAATCCTTTGATGGAGCGGTAGATTTGCAGCTGTACATCCTCCGGCAAGGAGGAGGACAATCCCTGCAAATACATCTCCTCGGTATCCAGCCCAACCGGCTCCACAAACGACTGATGGCGCGGCTTCTCGGAAAAACGCATCACCTTGTCCTCGATGCTCGGACAGTACCGTGGACCCACCCCTTCGATCATTCCGCCGTACAGCGGCGAGCGATGGATATTCTGCCGGATGATTTCATGGGTCGTTTCGTTGGTGTAGGCGATGTGGCAGACCACCTGATTTTTTAACCCTTCCCGCGGCGTCTCAAAAGAGAACGGAATGATTGGCTCATCTCCCGCTTGCACCTCCAGCTGAGAATAGTCGATGCTGTCCCGTCTGACTCGCGCCGGTGTTCCTGTTTTAAAGCGTCGCAGCCCGATTCCCAACCGCTCCAGCGCCTCGCTCAGTCCGACTGCCGCGTGCAGTCCGTCCGGTCCGCTCTCATAGGAAACATCCCCGACATAGATTCTGCCGTGCAGGAAGGTTCCCGAGCAGATGATTGCCGTCTGCACCTGATACACCGCGCCCAGCTGGGTCACCAGCTCGCGGATGGCTCCGGTTTCGTCTGTGCGCAGGTCGCACACCTGTGCCTGGATGATGTCCAATCCCTCCTGCTGCTCCAGACGGCGCTTCATCTCCCGATGGTAGGCATCCCGGTCCGACTGCACCCGCAGGCTGTGTACCGCCGGTCCCTTTCCTCGATTGAGCATCCTGCTCTGCAAAAAGGTGGCATCCGCCGCCTTGCCCATCTCTCCGCCCAACGCGTCGATCTCCCGCACCAGATGTCCCTTGGCAGTTCCTCCGATGGACGGGTTGCAGGGCATATTTCCGATTGCATCGAGGGACATGGTAAAGATTGCTGTCTTTGCACCCAGGCGAGCCGCAGCAAGCGCTGCCTCGATGCCCGCGTGTCCTGCACCGATGACAGCAACCTCATATTCCCCCATATAATATTCCATAGATTGCTTCTCCTTAACGATATTTTATAAAAATCAGTCAAAGTCTGTCGAAATTTTCCTTTCGGACCTATCAATTCTGCAAAGCAGCCGCTTCATCCCAATATTCAACAAACCTTTTCCCGTTGTGTCCTCTTACAGGAATTCCGTCCGGTTATTTTCCCACACAGAAGCGTTCAAAAACCTGGTCGATGACCGCATTGGATGCCCGTTCACCGGTCAGCTCCAGCAGGCTGTCGATTGCCGAGTCGATACAGACATTCACCGCATCCAGCGTTTCTCCGCCGTCCAGCGCCTGCTTTGCCTGCTCCATCGTTTTCCACGCTTCTTCCACACAGCTGCGTTGACGTTCATTTGCAATCACACCCGCCGAGCTGTCCAGCTGGTCCAGCTTCAGCAGACGGCAGATTTCCTGCTCCAGCGCCTGCACGCCTTCACCCTCACTGGCAGAAATCTGCACCAGATGTCCGATTTTTTCCCGGATTTTCTCGATGTCGATTCTGCGCGGCAGGTCACTCTTGTTGATGATTGCCACCACCGGACGGTCCTTGATTTTTTCAATCAGCTCCAGGTCCTCCGCCGACAGCTCCTCCGAGCTGTCAAACACCGCCAGCACCAGATAGCTGCTGTTCAGGCGCTTTCTGGCAAGCTCCACGCCCATTCTCTCCACTGGGTCATCGGTGTCCCGCAGCCCTGCTGTGTCGGCTAAGTGCAGCACAACCTCCCCTAAGCGGATGGTGTCCTCCACGATGTCGCGGGTCGTTCCTGGAATCTGGGTCACAATGCTCTTCTGTTCCCCGCTGAGCAGGTTCATCAAGGTCGATTTTCCCACGTTGGGACGTCCGACGATGACGGTGCTGATGCCTTCCCGCAGCAGCCTGCCGTTGTCATATCCCTTCAAAATCCCTTCCAGCATCCCACAGATTTCATAGACACTGGCGCGCAGATTTTCGTCGGAAACCTCGTCGATGTCCTCGTCGGGATAGTCCACCCACGCAGCCAGCGCAGAGGAAACGCCCAGCAGTTTTTCCACCACCTGATGGATTCGCCGGAAGATGGCTCCGTCGCGGGCTTGCAGCGCCGCCTGTGCGCTCTGCTGACCCTGTGCGGCAATCAGGTCCGCCACCGCCTCCGCCTGTGTCAGGTTCATCTTTCCGTTGAGGAACGCACGACGGGTAAATTCCCCCGCCTGCGCTGCTCTGGCTCCGGCGTTCAAACAGGCTCTCAGAGTGCGCTGTACCAGGTAGATTCCACCGTGGCAGCAGATTTCTGCTACATCCTCTCCGGTGTAGCTTTTGGGTGCGCGGTAAACAAATACCACTGCTTCGTCGATTTCCCCCTGCCCGTCATGCACCCTGCCAAACAGACCGCGGTATCCGGGCGTATCCTCTGCCTGCTTACCCGAAACCGCTGTAAATACCCTGTCCACTACCTTCAGGGCATCTGGACCGGACACCCGCACCATCCCGATTCCTCCTGCCGCAACCGGCGTAGAAATCGCTGCGATTGTATCTTGAGCCATTGTGCTGTTCATGGTCGGTCCTTCCTTTCTCACTAAACCAATTCTATATTCCGACCGCATCCCCTGCGGTCCCTCAAATTTATCCATAGGTATTTATATTATAGCAAAAAAGCGGCAAAGAATAAAGTTTTTATGCAGTCTTTTTCCCTTTGTTTCTCTTTTCCTGCTGTACCTGCAAGATTATCTGCAAAATAAAAAACAGCAGCCGCATAGCTGCTGTTTTTTTCTTGCTTTTGCTTATTCCAGATCAATCTTTGCGTACAACGGCTTGTCCTGCGCCTCACTTGGAGCAGTGCTGCGCGGTACCTCACTGCGGATATTCTCGTTGGATACCGCCGGCTTTTCCTCAAAACATCTTTCCTTGTTATAAGAGTTCTGTCTTGGCGGACGTCTGCGGTTCTCTCCGCCTTCGTCCTTGCCGTTGTTGTTCGGACGGAACACATACGGTTTCTTTTCCTGACCGTCCTGGTTCTTTCCTTCGCCCTGCGGACGGCGGGAGTTCTGGCGGTAGCCGCCTTTTCCGTTGTTGTAAGGCTTTTTCTTGCCCTTGTAATTGTTGTTGTACTTTTTGACCGGATTGGTGGAGCTGATAACCACCCGTCTGTTCGGCTCTTCTCCGATGGAGGAAGAGGTCGCACCCTCTACGGTCGCCACCGTTGCATGGATGATTCTTCTCTCGTATGGATTCATCGGCTCCAGGGTCATGCTGCGACCGCTCTTGACTACATTGCGTGCCAAACGTCTTGCCAGCGATTCCAAGGTCTTTTCCCGCTTTTCACGGAAGTTGCCGCTGTCAATGGTGATTCGCATATAATCACCGTCCAGACGGTTGACCGCCAGGCTTGCCAGATACTGGATTGCATCGATGGTCTCGCCGCGTCTGCCGATCACAAAGCCCAGATCGTCGCCCTTGAGGGTGATATTCAGGTTCTCTCCGTCGCGGTTTGCCTCTGCGGTAAAGTCCTGCGCACCCATCGCCTTCAGAACAGCAGTGATGTACTCCACTGCCATTTCCTCTTTATTTTCCTTTACAAAAACGCGGACCTTTGCCGGATATGTCTTCAGTCCGAACAATCCTTTTTTCGGCAGGTCGATGATTTCAAACTCTACCTTCTCCCTTGCCGTCTGCAACTGTCTGCATGCCTCTTCAATTGCAAGATCCACCGTTTTACCGGTTGTAATAATCTCTTTCAAACTGACACCTCCTCTGATAATCAGTGAAAAATCCTACCCTTATTCCAAATCGTCATCGGTCACATCGGTATAGACATCGCCGTATTTTTCTGCGTCTGCCTTTCTTGCCGCTGCCAATTTCTGACGATTGATTTCTTTCTGACTCTTTGCACGCGCCTGTGCCTGCGCATCGCCGCTGCGTGCCTTTTTCTTTGCCTCAATTCTTTCCAGGCGTTCCTTTTCTCTGCGCTCTTCCGCTTCCCGTTTGGCTTTTTCTGCCATCTCGCGCGGATTATAGAACTTGTTGAGGATCAAAGTCTGCGCCATCATAAACAGGTTGGACAAAATCCAGTACATACCAACGCCTGCCGGCACCTGGAATGCGATGTACAGCGACATCAGCGGGGAAACAAACATCATGACCTTCATGGTGCCGGCTCCCGGACCTTCCATTGCCGCCGGATTGATCTTCATCGAAATCCAGGAAACTGCAAATGCGGTCACACCGGACAGAATCGGGATCAGCATCAAAACGTTCAGTCCAAACGAAGGGGTTTCGCCCAGGTTGATTCCTAAAAAGTTCAGGTTGAACGACTGAACTGCGTTGATAAAGTCAGCTCCCATAGCGGAATATGCCTCAGGATTTGCCTGTACCGAAGAGATGATTGCGGTCTGCGGCGAATACTGGCTGAATGCAATTCCCAAGCCCTTGAGAATCTCTGTTGCCTGTGCAATCACTTCGTTGCTCATGCCCAGGATGTGACGCATCGGGTTGTAGATAACGTCGATGAGTCCAAACAGGACCAGGAAGGTGATCAGCATCGGAAGACATCCGCCTGCCGGATTGTACTTCTCCCGCTCATAGAGTTTCTGCATCTCTTCGTTCATCTTCTGCTGGTTCTTTGCGTACATCTTCTGGATTTCCTGCATCTGCGGCTGGATTGCTGCAATCTTAGCAGAAGATTTCTGCTGCTTGATGGACAGCGGCACCATTACCAGCTTGATTAACAGGGTAAACAGGATCAGCGACCAGCCGTAGCTGTGCAGCAGATTGTACAGCAGCCGCATAATAAGCCCTAGCGGGTAACCAAGAATATACATCGAAAACCTCCAATTCTGCACCCATGCTGCAAAACCTTCCGCACGGATGCTGCGCGCCTGCAGCTTCTTTTTACAGCGCGACTTCTTTTGTGCCCAGCAGGACATTTCTGGTAAAGGTCGGTATTATCTGTCCTCTCTCCATTTTTCGGGCACCGGATCATAGCCTCCGGGGTGAAACGGGTGACATTTCAAGATGCGCCGCAACGCAAGATAACCGCCTCGCAGCGCGCCAAACCGCTCAATAGCGGTAAAGGCATAGGCTGAACAGGTCGGATAAAAACGGCATCGCGGCGGAAAAAGGGGTGAAATCGCCTTTTGATAAAAGCGAATCAACAAAAGCATCAGTCGTTTGATCATGCTGCCGACGCCTCCCTTTGCTTTCCTTCCTTATAATACATCCTCTGTCTTTCCCTTATTGTTCTCTTGCAGCTCCCCTGTGTTCGGAAGCCTTCTGCCCTTTGGGCAGATTCTTTTTGGGTGATCGTCCCT
>OHWH01001116.1_pt1 | contig 11965 bp, 9 predicted proteins | sample 1579701 | NCBI WGS metagenome assembly OHWH01 (sample SAMEA3882515, study PRJEB24775) | human gut metagenome | biome: human-associated habitat; feature: intestine environment; material: feces | place: Netherlands | collected 2009/2010 | reverse complement strand
TCAATATAAAAAAGATGTGTGCAAAACTGACAAAAGAAGGTATGAACTGGCTGATAGGATGGTTTTATGAGCTTACTGTCGCTTTATTTAGATGCTGGAGACACATAAATCAAAGAAATCTTCGAATTATCGCAGCTTGAAGAAAATAAACCGATTTATATCGGTGATAAACAAGAAAGAAGGTGCATCGTGCATTACGACACACCTTCTTCTTACTTTACATAATACTATGCTGCACATAACCATTGGCGGAACTGTGTTGCACGGACGCTGTTCACGCGATAACCTACGCTGATAACTGCATCGAGGTTGTAAAATTGGAGCGAACGGCTTACCTCTCTGGCACCTTCTTGACGAACTACCGAGATTTTCTCGGTAGTTGCTTTTTCGTCCAATTCTCCACTATCATAAATATTCTTTAGATGAAGCCCTATATTGTCCGTTGAACAGTTAAATAACATACTCATAGCTTTTTGAGTACACCAAATAGTCTTATCCTTATAATAGACCTCAATGCCTTGTTCCTTACCTTCTATCTGGAATATTAAGAACTCAGCAGTGCTATTTCTTATTTCTCTTCGATTTGCCATAAATTGCTTCTTTATCTATTATCATATGCATGCAACAATACACTAAACAGCAATAGTCAATTTATATATGTTTACCTTTTTGCTTTAATTTGGGTGTTTGGGAATCTGGTACCTTTTGCGGAGCGTTGACTTTTATTGTTAATGGCATTGGAAAATCTACACCGACAAGAAGTGCTTCTCCTTCTCCAAAACTTGGCAAGAAAGACAGACTATTCCTATTTGCAGCAGATGCAGCATTTTCTACTGCCTTTTTATCTTGTTCATTTATCAATCTATGAACAACAAACGTACCCATTTGACTTAGTGTTCCTAACGGAATATCTCGTGGCATTTGTGTAGCTATACACAAAAATAGTCCATACTTGCGTGCCTCTTTTGAAATTTGTTCAAAGGCATCAAGAGGTTTTGCCGAGAAATATTCATCTGCGATACTTTTATTTAAGAACTGATGAGCCTCGTCCATGAATATAATTATTGGATTATCCTTATAAAGTCCCTTTCTTGCTTCATTCAACAGATAATTTCCTATTGCATTAACTAATATTTCTCTTACTTGGTAATCGAAACTTACTTTTGAAAAATTCAATCGCAAAACACTATTCTCCCCATTCAAGAATTCTTGTATGCCTTCTCTTAAGTCTTTTGCATCGGGAATAGTGTCTTTTCTAAAACCGAAAATTTTATTGTATTCAGATGTTGACATGACATTGTTAATTCGAGATATCAAACTTATACAATTTGAAACATCAGTTTCATTCCTATCTCCCCACATTGAAGGATTATTCCTATCCGAATCCCAATTACATTCATTAGTAATCTGTGCAGCAAGAAGATTGAAATCAAAATTACATGATTTGTCTTCTATCTGTACAATATGATTATAATAAAAAACTTCAAATGCGCGCTTTGTCTTCTTGGCTTTGTATATGTTCCCCTTGATTGGATCTCCTTGAGAATCTTGTTTATAATATAAAGATAACTCAGTATTATTGTCAAGTTTGGACATCTTCAAAGATCTAATAGCTTCCATTAGTTTTGGCACTTGCGTCTTTGAAGACGGATGTAGCAAATAATACAATTCGTCAATTGAAAGATTCTTATAATCGAAAATGTATTCACCTGTACCCAGTTCAATATTCTGTATATTCTTATTGATATTATTGTATTCTCCCGTAGCATCAATCAGAATACATTTGTTTTCCGTGTAATCTGATGTAAGTTCTATAAGTTTTGCCACAGTCCAACTTTTTCCTCCTCCTGTCGTCCCCAAAACAGCACAATGACGACCGAAAAGAGAATTAAGAGAAATATTACATAAGGCATTATTGGATGTTAATTTTCCTAAAGGAGCAAATGGAACATCCTTATCATCTGTTTTTATACCAAATGCAGATATATATATGCACCTATTTGTTCGTCAGAACAAGAAAAAACCTTAGAACCAACAGATGGATAACGAGAAACAGTTTTGATTATAGACTCAGGTTTGTAAATATCGAATAGAGCAAGTAATTCAACTTTTGCAATTGGATGGAATTGAGTATCTTCTTCATTTATACTTCTACTTGTTATTTCTGTTCTTTCCCCTTGAGGAAGATTCAGTTCAACACCCTTCCTAAGAAACCGTATTCTTGACCTTCAATAACAACAAAACTGCCAACAGAGCCACCCGAAAAGATTTCTCCATTAAAATAGAATGTATGTAATAATTTTGCAGAAGGAATCTGCAAACGAACATATTGTGGGGTTACCTCACAAACATATCCAACAAATTTGTTATGGTCGAATGGCTTCATAATAATTGGGATTATCTACCTCATAAGAGCTATTATACGGATAGTTTTCTACAAAGGCTTTAAACTTAGAGAAAATTATTGTTACATTTTGAGTGACAGTTCCATCTTCTGCCACAAAATCAGGAACTAAATTATGTGTTATGCCACTTTCTTCCCATTTATCTGCTTCTCCATCTTTGGCGAAGTTTTTCATGCCAAAACAAACAATAAGCAAATGAAAGTTAGGGTTTTGAAGTGCAGCCTCCTTAATAACATTTTGAATATGCTTGTCTTGAAATCCAAAACCTGCAACAATTAACAGAGTTCCCTCTTTTCGAAGGGTACTCTGTAAATGTGACATCATTTCAAAATATGGTTGTTCATAACTGCTTTCATATTTCTCACTTGCAGGATATATGATGCATGGATGATCTGTTGTTTCTTTTTGATATATTTTACCATCTTTCTTTTCCCAATCTATACTACCATGCAACTTAAACAGTTGTATTACATTAGGAACAAAACTTTCTTCGTTCTTAATCCTTGTACGTTCCCTATATACAACGTCATGATCAAAGTTACTTCCATTGAACAATCGTGGATAAGAGAATGAAAAACCATCTATAATGGTAATTCATTCTTTGAGCAGCTTGCTCAAATAATGTATCATAATTTGTCGTATATAGTTGAACTCATGGTTCTGCGGGCTTACGCGCTGTTAGTTTTCTAATAAAATCCTGATGGTGTCTATTATTCTCGTCAAGAGGCAACTTGCAAGCATCGGCAATCTTCTTTTCTAATTTACATCTTAAAGAATTGCCTTCGTCGTCTTTAATCTCACCATTCAACTTTTCATACAAAATTGTAAAAGACAAAAAGTCTTTAATATTCTTAGATTCAATAATTGACTGGCATTTATCTTTTAAAATACCATCATTTTGTGTTAATACAGAGCTAATCGCATTTATTTCCTCTTCATAGCTTTGCCATAATTCTGTACGAGTTTTCCCTCCATGAGCCCCATTTTCCATAGAAGTGCCAGCTGCTGTCAGAACTGCAATATTTTTAAGATGACTAGTATATTTACTAATATCATTCGCTATTAAACGAAATGCTTCAGAAGTGGCATACTCCTTGAACTGGGCAACTCCATCTCCATCATTTTGTTGTTGAGGATTATTATCAATATACCAATGTTCCTCATCGTAGGCAACAGATTGGGTTACCGTTTTATATAAGAATATCTTTTCCATTATAATATCCAATTTAATTTACACTCTATCAACAATATTCTCTAAGTCATTCAACTTAACCAACATGAATGCCATTCGCTCGTTTCCCCAGTATTTATTATGGATGTCTTTGACATTGAATAGCAACTTTTGCAATTCATCATCTGTGTCACTCGGCTTTCTTATTCGAATCATGAAATAAGATGAGTTGTGTGGCTCACTTGGATAATTCGACTGAATTAGACGCTCTTTCGTCCATACGTCATGCTTTGTTCGGACAATCTTGCAGAGGTTACCGACATATCTCTCTCCTTTGACATACAAGAGCAAATACTTTGCTTGGTTCCAAGGAGAATCTGCAATTTTATCCAAAGGAATGTTGTACCAAAGATTGTCAAATGTCCATTGACGTTTCTCTTCACTACCAGCAACCGCAACCATTACCAAATCGTCTGGCAACATTCCAACCTTCTCTTCTTCAGTAATATATGCCAATGTGCGTTGTGGCTTGGCTTTAGCCACATGAGTATCAGCTGTCGTGAATTTCATCAAGATGTCATTCAAATGCACTTTCAGCAAGGATTCGCTATTGGGTAAAAGAGGGAATGCACCGATATTCACACTTTCTATACTCGCACTATAGTAACGTCTCTTGATGTATTCATCGCTACCACGACCAGGAAAGAGGATATAGCCACCAATTATTTCTTTGGAGCGATATGGTTCATGCTCTTTGCTATAATAAATAGCGTCACGGTAGCGATGCATCTGATTGATAGCATCAGTTGGGGGGTAATCACCTTCTGGAAAATTTGACATTTCAGCAATATCTTGCTCCTCAAAATCTTTGTCAAGCTTTTTGTCGTTGATGACACGATATTTCGCATCATACAAATACGTCAAGACAACTTCTCCAGATGCCTTGCGAATATTAAGCACAATGTCTGGACGTTGCTCTGTTGTTGCTGTATTAATGCCCATGCTATACTCATCCTTACCGCTTGTTCGGTTAAATGTATGCTGATAATGAAGAGTTACTACGTCTCCTTCATGTGCTGCCAGTTGCGCCTTACGTTCATCCTTATCATCGTTCTCTGCTTTGGGGTAATGATATACCACAATATGCTCCAAGGAGGAATTTGTAAATGGATTGAGCAATGTTCCTTTAGGCTCTGTCACCAGTTGTTCATGCGATGGCTTGTTATAGTCAATACCCATAACATCAGCCACCAACTTCTTCATCTTTATGAAGCACCATAGCTCATAAATCTCCCATATTTGTAGAGTTCCAATGTTTGCAGCTCCATTATACAAGTCAATTCCTCGTTTCAATTTCAACCAATCCTTGTAAATTTGCTGATAACCTAATCGGTTTTGCAGTACAAGACTGTCTTGTTTTATACCATCGAAACGACCTACTGTTTTGAAGAAAGGGTGTTTCGAAAGTTTTCTCAGAGAATCCTGATAGTCTGTCCACATCTGGCGATGACGTTCTGAAAGTTCTTCTTGAGAGGAACTGAGAACTGTCGTTATTACAGAAGAAAGTCGTTTTCCAATATTTTGAAGAGTATATTTCACGAAACGGTTTTCCATCGTGTCGTGTGTAGAATGTGCTTCATTATAGCCAAAGTAATATTCTTCCAGTTTCCCTTCTTTTTTTACTTCGCTATAGCGTTCTTCCATGGCAGGTGTCCAGAACTTAATCTGTTCTGCCTTTCTTGATGTGCGGAAGTTCACAATTTGTGAATGTGGATTCTGTATCACACGTTTTACGTTCTTCACATAGTCATCCACAACGCTTTGAAATGCAGCCATCCATGTGGCATCGGTATTAATCCGTCCTCGACTGAATTGCTGGAGAGTGATGCTCAGATAGCGATAGATGACGTTTTCGTACTCCTCGTTAATCTCCCGTAATAGCGACTTGTAATCGTTTTTTGTGTCGAGTTTGGGTGATACTACATCAAAAGTTACATAGCTATCTTTACGGACACCATTCTTCTGATAGGAGAAATCTAGTTTGAGCACTCCTGGCTCATTCAAAAAGTTTAACTCTCCCGTGAGGGATTTTTCTTCCCTTCCATTCAACTCTTCATCAACAAAGAAGCTGTCCTCTATGTCTTTTCGTACATGGCGGATTTCTGGTACAGAGTCTTTATCTACACCATGGAATAGTAAGCGGACTTGATATTTACAAGTTTCAAAGATGACAGGCCATAACTTATCCCAAACCTTGCTCGCGGCAAGTTTTGTTTCTTCTTCGTCTTCAGTTTTCTTCCTTGTAATTGGATTGTATAGGCGAAGTTCACATTCATCTTTTGAGGTATACCGGCAATATGTTTCTGGCGCATCAATATCTGGATTGTCTCTCCTTGAATAATTGATGCGACCCTTGAAGTGTTCCCACGAATAGCTTATGTCTTGCGTGCGGACAATTACCTCGTAATCAGGATGAATGAATCTTAAAACCTCTGTCTGCATATATCTTTTCTATACGATTACGGCCAGAAACGAGTGAACTCTCGATTATTCAATCGGTCAATCATTTCTTGTATCTTCTCTTTGGCTGTTTGTTGATGTTCCTTGTCCTTTTCTGTCAGTTTTTCTGCCTCATCATTTTCAGATGTTGTAATGTCGCTTGATATTTCTTTGATGTCTGGAGCCAATTCTTTCAGCCATTCTAAACGATTGTCATAAGGTACATCAACTTTACTTTTATATTCTCTTGACAACGCAAACATCTCTGCATCGCCCTCAATGCGTGGAAGAATCTTCATTAACAGAATGTTATTTACAGATTGTGCAATGGCATCATCCAGTTCCTTGCCTTCATCGAGCATCACACCAACCATAATGGTCAGTTCGTTCAGCACACGATAACTAACCTCAAAAGGAGTGCCTTTCAATGCCTTGTTGATTTCCTCCAACTGTGATGGAAGTTTTTCTACTAATTCTGCTGCGACATCTGAATGTGCCTCCAGAACCTCGTCGGCGGTGACATATCGACGAGCGAAAGCATTCTGCCATTTTTGTTGCTCTTCGCCAGACAAATACTCCAAGTTTTTGCTACCACCGAACATATTGCGTAGATTGCCTCCATTCATTTCCATGGTCATAGCACGGTCAATCACTTTACGAGAGAACTGATGCGTGGTATCATCCATATTGACTGTACCAATGATTACTACATTGTCCGGAAGGGTTAGTCCTTCGGTTGTCAGGTCTGTACGTTTGCCGACCTCTTCATTAATATTACTTTCGGTTTTAATATTAAAGAGTTTAAGGTAGATGTCCCTGTCGGTCAAATTGCTGCTGAAAGGCTCTCCCGTTTGTGCATTCTTTGTGTAGGGTATTTCTGAAAATTCACGGAAATACAGCGCATCAATTATTGGCTCTGTTTTAACCATGGTCATATCAACCTCGCCAGTTTCTTCATTCTTTGGATGCTTGCGAGTTTCCAATATGCTCAAAATCTCTGCAAAGTATTGTTCTACAGGCGCCAGATTCATTTCATCAAGACAAACAAAGAATGGAACTGTAGGGAACATTTTGGCCTTTACCAAGAACTTGACGAACTTAGTGAACTGATAACCACCCTTTCCTAATCGGCTGTAATATCCCAACAATTCTGTTGAGTCATGCCAATTTGGTTTTACCTCAATCATACAATAGTTGCCAGGCGTTGTGCCAGCCTTGTCTTGCAAGTATTTTGGACATGACTTAAAGGCAAATTCACGGACAATACGACTTTTGCCCGTACCAGAAATTCCTGCAAGTAGAAGGAAGGGCTTTGTCTGAAGAGCTGCTACAGAACGTAAAATATCGCCATTATTTAATATTTTTTCAGATGGTTTCCAGCTTGAAACAAATGCAGATTTTGGCTTATCTGACATGTACATCAGTGCTTCAATTGCACCTTCTTCTATTGATTTCATAATAACACTATATGATTTTGATAATTCCTTATTTTTACTACACACGTTTTTGAGTGTTTCAATGATGTTCGCTTTCTGGCAAAGGGTACTTTCATCATCATAGTATAATCCTTTAAAAGGAGAATTGTTTAAATTGTCTTTTTCTACGAGATAACAACTGTTAAGAAATTCCGGGAAATACTTATCTGCAATTCCATAGAACCCTCTGGGTTCCACATCTTTTGCAGAACCCAACATAAATAATGCCATCTTTTGGTGATGAATATTAGTTAGTGAAATGCCGTTTCTGATGCATTCATTTAATTCATCAACACTAGAGAAAGAACTTCTTATATTCCTGGTTTTATTATCTATTATTCGTAAAGTAATCTGGTCTTGTCGACCTTGAAGATAATCCAATATTGTTTTAGAAGTTCTAGCTTCTTTTAATTCACAACAAAATCCAGATAATAAATACCTTAACCAAGTTATTCTGTCACTGCCTTCTGGAATAGGAAAACTCTCAAGTAGTCGATGTACAACTGAATTAACCGATATTGAAAAACCATCAATTTCGAAAGGTTGTACAATTGAAAAAATAGCATTTATTGCAGCTATTGCTCTATGTATTGAATTAGAGTCGTTCTTTTCATATGCTTGGTATAAAAGAGCGACAATGTAACCAAGCCTTGATTGTACATTTTCTCCATTTTTAATAGAGTTTAAGGCCTGCATACCTTTTGTAAGTTCATGATTTAGTAAACCTATTCTAAAAAGTTCTTTAGCTCTAGAACGGCCATCAGAAGTAGAAACTCCTAGTGCCTCAGTTAAGTTTGTGGCATCATCGGGAAATGTACCAACTAGAATGTTACGATTCCATTCACCCCATTCAGAAAGAAGGGTGTCATAATAGTTATAGATACAATTAATGTTATATTTCATAACTTTCTAAGCATTATAACGTGTTCATACTCTATTTTACTATTTTTCTTGTTTCTAGGAATAGATGTTCGATGGTCTTTTATTACATACTTATAATAACCGAAGCTTTCGTATCCCACTTCTATCGCCAATTGTTGAATAACTTCATGGGTTGGTATTTCTACTCCTTTTATAGTGTTATCTCCAATTATAACATGGTATTCCCCATGTTTTTTTAAGACATTATGTACACATACGAGGTTTTTATACGTGTCATTAAAATATGCTTGGCATGTTAATGCTCTCTGCTTATCCCTATCGACAATTTTGTCAAAATATGGTGTAAAATATTCTTTTACCACTTCAGAAATCTCTTGGGTACGTCTTCTTTCATGTCCAACTTGTTTCTCTCTTAATCTATTTGCAATATTATTGTCAATTGTTCCACAGAATGCACTTTCCACCTTAATACAACGAGTGTAATCTAATGCATTTATGTATGGTGGGGAAGAAATAGCAATATCTATAATGGGGCTTTCTAATAGAAAATCTGTCGCATCATCACCAATCCAGTTAATCCTTCTATTTGCTTTTTTTGAAGACAACATTTCTTGCATAGCAACAAAATGTACATTAAAGCTGTACATGAAGGAAGACTCAACATCTTTTGTCTCTTTCGGATACTTTGTTGAAATATAAGGCTTCAATGACTGTCTTTCCATTAATGATACAGGCTTAATTGCATCTGCATAAGTCACCATAAAAAAAGGCCGATATTTCTTCGGAGCAATAGATATTATGGCAGATTTCAATTTCAGTAAATTCGATAAGTCTTCTTTCTTAAACCAGCGTTTTATACCTGATAGATTAGGAACCTCTGCCTCTTCAAACGTTTTCCAATCGCTAATTAATGATGCCTGCACCTCATTTATCTCATTCAGTTCACTTTTGCTGAATATGGTTGAACTTACTTCTGCCACCATTCTGGCAAACGGGTCCATCTCCAATCCATAAGGATTATTTCCGCTAATAACAGTTTCTACAGCAGTTGTACCACTCCCCATGAAAGGATCAAGAACGTTTATGTGTTTCTTGCCAATTGAAGCAAGGATGGCACGGGGTACCAAAAAAATGCTTCTTGCAGGATATCTATTGTATATTCTGTTCCCATATTCTTTAACATTTCTAGAAGAGGGAAAAGAGATTTCTTCCCCCCAGCCCAGTCCATACGGATTATATAAATCGATTTCTATTTTGTTTCTCCTATCCATTTGAGTACTACTAAACTTTCACGAACATATTTTTTTTCATAATCTGATAATAATATCATTTGTTGAGATGATGCTATTACCTTTCTATATACCTTAATATTAATGCATTTATAGCCTAATTCTTCTGCCTGCCTTGCAAGAATAACATCTGTTGCTATTGGAGTCCCACCATAGACGGAATTACCAACGACAATGCCGACAGTGGCTCCTTCATTAAGATTCTTTGAAAGATTAAAAAGAAATTTACCCATATCAGAAAAATAACCTTTTAACATGGGAATAATATTGTTACTCCATAAATCTTTCTTTTCAAGAATTGGCACAATCAAATTGTTTATAATATTAGTTCCATAGGTTTCATTTCGTGGGTTCCACCGATAGTGGACATGACTTATTACAGATTTGTCCCTAAACAGTTTTTGATCTTCTTTTGTAGTAAAAAAACCTCCAACCCATAATTCAGTTAGATAGACCTTGCTATAATCAAAACAATTCGCATACGGAGGAGATGTTAATACGATGTCTGCTTTTGAAGGTAGAGCATACCCCTCAAGGTTACTTTGATAAAAGATAGTTGTTTCGCCTTTAAGATTTGTGTTCTTAATATCGCCAATGTACATCGATAATCTTCCAACCAATTTCTCCTTTAGAGCACTAAATGACAGCGGTTCTGGAAGCATTCTTTTTTTCTTAACACCATTACCATTTTTGTGATGCGTTGATATTTCCCCTATTAGGGACAAAAGGGCCAAGGAAAACAAATTCCGAACAGTTTCATCACCTCTTTTTGAAATATAACTTTTAATTTGCAGTAGAGAATTCCACGTTGTCTCATCAAAATATTTAACAATCGTTTTATTGTCAATCGACAAGGTTATTGGCCACTTCTCAATCGACTCAAATAAATTGATTTCATTAACGAAGTGGTCTACCTCGATGTCAGAGTAATGCCTTGTTTTAACAGTAGATGCAAAAATGCCTAATGGATTGACATCCATAAGATATGCATTGTACCCCATTTTATTAGCTTCAAGTCCTGTCGTTCCGACTCCACCAAAGGGATCGAAAATAATATCTTCTAAAGATCTTGAATATTTTGAAACGAACTCATTCACGAAGGATGGAGAGAAGCCTTCTTTATATCCATACCATCTATGAATTGGTGTTCTTAATGATTCGTTAAAATTGACGGGTGTATCATAAGTACCAATGGTAAGTCCCATTGGATTATATTTGTTTTCAAGAGCTTGATAGATATCCATCAAACGCGCTTTTAGTATTTTATTTTCTTGCGTCATTGCTAAGACGTTATGTAATTCTATTCCATTTTGTTATCTGTCAGCAAGTCCTTCATATTGACATTTAGAACTTTTGCTATCTTGTTTAATGTTTGAAGGTCTGGCTGTGATGCATTTGAGCACCATCGGCTTATGGTTGTAGTGCTAACGCCAAGTTGCTCTGCAAGCCATTTGCCAGTTTTCTTCTGTTCAACCAGTACCACCTTTAATCGATTCAAATCGTCCATTGTAATTTTATTTAAGTTCAATGCAAAGGTATTAACATTTTTCGGAATAGCCATTATAGGCTTTTTTTTTATGCTTCTATAACGAATCGCATATAGCAAATCAGAATTGCAATCGTTTATTACTCTGTGTATTGTATATAGAAATTGAGTTCTAAATCCCCTTATTGTATCACTTACCGCCATAACTTTATTTGATAATTTATAATTCTTTATTTATTATGACAATTTTATTCAATTTATCAAAAGTAGTATCAATAAACGTGCGGCTTATTATCTTGCTTGTACGGATTGGTTGAATGCCATCATATTGTTTACGAAAGTATTTCCTCATGCATTTGGCAGCAAGTTGCTATATTCCAATTATATCGGGTTATAAATAGTCCCATAAACATATATTTGGCAACTGTAATGAGCCCCTTTCCTTCTTTTATCAGTTTAGCACACATTTTTTTGATATTAAAGGCTATAGCAAAGAAAGCAAAGTCCATTGTAACCTTGTCTTCTCCCACATGCCGGAATCTTCTGTATGTCATGTTGTATTTCATTTGTCCAAACACAGCCTCTGGTTCTATACACCTCCTGCCTCTATGCTTGATACCTTCTTCTGAGAGCAACCTTTCCCGTGCCTGCCGTTTGTATTGATTTAATCGGTGGTTGACTTCTATAATACGGTTCCCCCCGAGCTTTAAAACAACTGCCACGCAAAGGGCAACCTTCGCATCTTTTTGCTTTATACC
>OHWH01001090.1_pt1 | contig 12209 bp, 16 predicted proteins | sample 1579701 | NCBI WGS metagenome assembly OHWH01 (sample SAMEA3882515, study PRJEB24775) | human gut metagenome | biome: human-associated habitat; feature: intestine environment; material: feces | place: Netherlands | collected 2009/2010 | reverse complement strand
TTGGTGGAGACTGCTGGACTCGAACCAGTGACCTCCTGCGTGTGAAGATACGATGCGCGCCGGAAAGCGTTGTGCCGCAACGCTTTCCGGCGCTTTTGCGTGCTTTCGGCTCGGTGGGCGATCCACTGTGTCCGCCTGTATCCACCTGCTTTTTTCCGCGTTTGGGCCACGGTTTGGGTCAAGCCCCGCGACGGCGCAGAAATGACCACGCTGTAATTAAAGAATAGGCGTGCCGCCTATCGACTTCCTTCAAAACCGTCAAATCCTGTGGTCGCGCACCCATTGGAGAAGCGAGTCGTAGTCCATTGTGCCGGAGGCAACGGATAATCCGACCTCCACAACTTCCTCATTGGTGCACTCCATGTGTATCCCGTTCACTTCCAGAAACGTCAGCATAACGTACATACCGATGCGCTTGTTGCCGTCCACAAAAGCGTGGTTAGAGATGAGCGTATAGCCAAGCCGTGCGCCCTTTTCCTCCTTGGTAGGATAGAACTCCTGCCCGTCAAAGCCGGCAAAGGCGTTCTCCAATGCGGAATCCAACAGGGCTTCATCCCGGACACCGATACTGCCGCCTGTTTCCTGGGCGATGAGCTTGTGGAGCAGCAGCACCTTATCTTTCGAAAACTTGATCATTTCGCAAGCTCCATAAATGCGGGCTTATACTTTTTCAGGATGCGCGCCGCCACAACGTCGATCTTCTCATCATCGGTCATATCGATCATGGGGGACACATCCAGATCCACCAGCATATATTTGGGTTTGTTGTTTTTGAAAATCACCGCCTGCCCGTTTTTCTCGGCAATGCGCGTTACCCGCGAGAAGTTCTGATTCGCTTCGGTGACCGAAACGATTGTCTTTGTATCAATGGTCATGGTGAACACCTCCTATGCTTATTATACCTGTATATAGGTAAAAATCAACCTATAATTTACGCATTATTTGGCACTCGCAACCAACCGCAGAATGTAGGTAAGCCGGTTGTGACGACGCAGAAATGACCACGCTGTAATTAAAGAATAGGCGCGGCAGCTACATACCTACAAATTCTTGAGCCGTGCCAGAAAATCCGCTGTGAGTTCCTCCTCTGCATCCTCGTCACGCTGCATACGCCGGGCGTCGTAGTCTTTCCAGCGCAGCAGCACCTGCCGCACCGTCTGCTTATCACGCCGGAGCGTACGGGCATCCAATCCCTCATACGCTGCGTGGTAGTCGGGATAGTGCAGGTTGTAGTACCGGTAGTCCTCAATGGCGTTGTCAAATGCCGACAGTTCTCCATCGGGCGCAAGCACCGACGCCGCCATGCACGCCAGCCGCGCCAGCCGCTGCAGGTGGTCGTCTGCCAAATCGAACCGCACCGACGGCACGAACTCCTCTACCGGCGGGGCGGAGACGAAGCGACGACCGTTGTCCCGAAGCTTCAATCGCGGTATGGCGCCGCACGCCGCCAGCTCCTCCGCATAGCGGCGATAGCTGGCGGAGGAGCGTTCTCCGCTGTGCCATTTGAAATCGCCCAGCTCCACCTCGCCGTAGCGAGTCAGCCAGAAGCAGAAAAACAGCAGCTCTGCCGTCAGCTTGTCGAGGCGGTCACGGTTTTTGCGGCGCGGAATATCCATACAAATCCCCTCCTCAAAAATATTTTATAGAAAAATTATCGCAAGTCAAGATTTCGGACAGCAGTATGCAACGATTTCGAAAACCAGCGTGCTATGATGCAGTCCCGCGAGACGATCGAACTGCCTGTTCGCTCGTTTTGCCAGTACATAACCCCTGCGATTCATTGAGGAGGTACTTGCTATGAGCGCATTTGACAAGATCATCGGCTACGACCACATTAAGGCGGAGCTGATGCAGATCAGCGATATGATCCACCATCCGGAGGTTTACGCGGCGCTGGACGCAAAGCTGCCGCAAGGTCTGCTGCTGTCCGGCGAACCCGGCCTGGGCAAAACACTGATGGCCACGGCGCTGATGGAGGACAGCGGCCTGCCCTGCTTCACCGTGCGGCGCAGCCAGCCGGAGGACGAATTCCTGAAGCAGTTGGCGCACACGTTTGACGAGGCGGCGGAGGCCGCGCCGTCCATGCTCCTGCTGGACGACATGGACAAATTCTCCAGTGACGAGTTCAGCACCGCCGCGTTTACAGCGGTGCAGAGCTGCATCGACAAGGTGCAGGAGAAGCAGGTGTTCGTGATCGCCACCGTCAACAATGTGAAGGAAATCCCCGATTCTCTGCTGCGGTGCGGGCGGTTTGACCGGCAGATCAAGGTACAGCGCCCCAACTGTACGGACGGGGAGCAGATCATCCGCCGCTATCTTTCCGGCAAGGCGCCGGTGCCGGATATCTCCCTGTCCGATCTGACGCAGCTGCTGAGCCACAGCTCCTGCGCTCAGGTGGAAAGCGCCCTGAACGAGGCTGCTATCTACGCCGCCTACGAGCGGAGTGGCAGCATCACCCGGACACACCTTGTCCGTGCCGTGCTGAAAACGATCCACCATGTGCCGCCGGAGGTGTATCCCGTCAGCGAGGAGCAGCGCAAAAAGGTGGCGTTCCACGAGGCCGGCCACACGGCCATGATGGAACTGGTGACGCCGGGATCGGCAGCCTTCGCAACACTGCTGTACAGCCCTGCCTCCACCTACTGCTACGGCTTTGTTCACTTAAACCGGTCGCTGGGACGGCGGGCGGATATTCTGGTCAGACTGGCGGGCAAGGCGGCCTGTGAGCTGCAGTACGGCAGAATGGCCCCTGGCTGCAACAGCGATATCCGGAATGCGGCCAAGCTGATCCGCGAGAAGGCGGAGGAGTTGGGCGGCAGCGGCATGCTGGGCGTGAATGTGTCGGGGCGATACGGCGACAGTGAAGCAGGTCTGTTGGAGCGCGAGACCATCGTCCGTGCGGAGCTGGAGCGTTATCTGTTCAAAACCAAGGAGCTTTTAGCCGCCAATCGCGATTTGGTGCAGGAGCTTGCAGATGCGCTGTTGAAGAAGCAGACGCTTCTCCACTCCGACATTCAGTCCATCTGCGGCAGGTACCGAGCCGTACCTGCCACCTGAGAGGAGGTGCGGCATGACTTACGTTGTCAGCGACATCCACGGCTGCGATAAAAAGTACTTCCGGCTGTTGGAAATGCTGCATTTCAGTGACACTGATACGCTGTATATTCTGGGTGACGTGACGGATCGCGGCAGCGGCGGTCTGCGCGTCCTGCTGGATGCGGCGTCGCGGCAGAACGTGATCCTCCTGCGGGGCAACCACGAGCAGGCGGCACTGGAGTTCCTGCCCCGCGACCCGGACAACGAGGCGACGCCCGCAAGGCTCTTTGCACGATGGTATGAGTGGATGGAGGACGGCGGCGATAGGACATACCGAGCCTTCTGGAACCGGTCTGACGCGGTGCGCGCCCGGGTGCTGCGTATCCTCGGCAGTCTGCCGGTCTATGCGGAGGTACGGGCGGGAGGACGTAGCTTCTTTCTGGCGCATACCGTGCCGGGAAAGCGCAAAATGCGCCATCCGGAGAGCTGCCGCGTCTGCGACTTCCTCACGGGGGAGCCGGAGTATGAGCTGTGCTATGACCCCAGCCGCGTCATCGTCACCGGCCATACCGTTACCAGCTTTATCGACGAGGCATCGAGGGGGCGTATCTGGCGCGGCAACGGACACATTGCCATCGACTGCGGCGCGGTTTATAACGGTGTGCTGGGCTGCCTGTGTCTGGATACGCTGGAGGAATTTTATGTGGAGTGAGGTGTGACATGGGATACTATGCAAACGCCGCCTTGGAGCGGTCATATCAGGAGCGGTCATGCTGCGGCTATCCAAGCCGAGAGGAAACGCTGACGTACTATCTGGAGGATCTGCAGGCGATGCTCTCCCCCCACTGTGACGCCGCCAGGTACGCGGGCGTCAAGGGGCGTTATCGCTATTATGAGGTGCCGTGGGCGGCAGCGCCCAGTGAGCGGGACATCTGTGCCGCCATTGCGGAGGTGGAGCATCTTCTTGCGCGGGAGCGCTTTCACGCCGGGGACGCGGAACAGACCGTGGTCGGGATCGTACCCGCCGCGCTGTGCCGCAGGCGGAGGGCGGCGGTATGACCGCGGCGTGAACCAGAAGAACACAAACAAAGAGGAATGGAAGGGAGAGGACGAATGACTATGAAGTATACCTCTGCACAGGCCAATAAGCGGCTGAAGAAGCTGACCGATGAATATGTGTCCCTGCGGGAGAAGGAGAGCCGCAGCAGGGAGTTTCGCGCCGCCGCCGGCGAGAATGTGGAATCCGTGCGCCCCGCCTATGATTACGCGGACACCCAGCGCCGTCTGGCGGAGCTGGAGCGGTGCATCCGCCGCATCAAGCACGCCATCAACCTGTTCAACGCCACCCATACCGTTCCCGGCTTCGACATGACCATTGACGAGATGCTGGTGTACATTCCCCAGCTTACCCGCCGCAAGAATAAGCTGGCGGCGATGAAGAACCGCCTGCCTATGGAGCGTGCGGAGGAGCAGTATGGTCGCCGCGCTGACCTGATCGACTACTCCTACGCCAATTACGACATCGCGGCGGTGGAGGCCGACTATGAGCAGGCGGCGGACGAGCTGGCCCGCGCCCAGATGGCACTGGACGCCGCCAATCAGCAGGAGACCTTCGAACTGCCCGTGTAAGTCTGTTCCGTTGTTTTGACCGCAGCATTTTTTAAAACTTCCGACAGAGGTCTCCCATCGTGTGCAGTGTGGTGAGCGGAGACCGGTTATTTCCTTTGTTATCCGTTATGAGCCCATGGTATAAGGTTGGAAGAAAATGTATTCGCTGCGGACAAAGCAAGAAAACTTTCCCCGGAGGCCGAAGTTCGGTTTCAGGCATCCGCCATTTCGATAAGTTTTCCTGCCGCGTATACCTCCCCGGAAAACGTTACGCAGGAGATCGCGGAGGACGTATATACCGCCTTTGAACGCTTCTTAAAGGACAATGTTTTCCCACTGGATGATGCTTGGCGCACAGTGGCGGAAACCGAATGGTATGTCGTGCCGCAGGATTTCGGCGTATATCGGGCGAATCTTGATATTTGGATGCCCAGCGCAGAATACGGCACGATGCACTACGAGCTTTCCGGATTGATCACAGTCTTTAACACGCAGGGGAATTATTCTGTCAGTGACTTTCGCATAGAGGTGGATTGCTAAAGGAATGGAGGGCGGTAAGTTTCATCGCGGTGTGTTCTGGGTGATCGACGGCGCCCTGCTGGCGTACCCGTTTGCGGAAGGGGTATACGCCGGGGGCACCGCTCGCTCCGGCGCCACATATAACCACCAGAAGCTGTGGGAGCAGCTTCACGGTTCCCTTGGCGAGCCGTACAATTACTATCCTCGCGGCAGGGTGGACGCGGACAACAGGGGGCAGCCGGTGATCTACATGAGCCCCCACGTATCGCCAGCCCTGCTGTCGGAGATACAGGCGGTGTTTGCCATCACGTCCCAGCCGCTGCTTCGATACGACAACAGCCGCCATTACAGATGTCATCTGGATGACGGCTGGGGTGGTGAAGGGTAGGGGGTGTGTTGTTTTACTGGGAAGTGTGTGATATAATGTACGAAAGTGTCTGGGGAACCTCTGGCATAATCGGCGAAATGCCTAAGATTTAAAGAAAGAGGGGCTTATAGAAATGGATATTCAGAGGGCAGCAGAACTGCTGGCGGCGCACAGCGCAAAAGAATTTGGTAATGCACTGAAAGATCGTGACGATCCGTTCAAGGATTTTTATAAATCCTTGCCCATTTGCATTCTGGATGCCGTGTTTTCCATCGGCGTCCGGTATACCTCGGTCGTGAACGTTGTCAACAGCTATATCGGGACGTTTGACCTTACCATATCCAGAACGCAGACGGACGAGACGGAGCATACGATCCGTGATTTCCTCACGAATGTCGCGAAATATGATACGATCGAGGACTTTTCCAAGAATGTGCTTCACAACATGCAGCGGACTTCCAGCCGCAACGGCATTTTGAAGGCGGAAGCGTGCCGGGAGGTCGCGCTGGTCTGCCGGAAGCACGGCATCAATACGCTGCGCGACTTCAATGACTACGCGGACAAGGCCGCCCTTGATAAGGACATCAAGTCGGTGCGCGGTCAGGGCAGCGGCATCATGTTGAAGTACCTCTATATGCTGGCCGGTGATGAAAACCGCGTCAAACCGGACAGGCACATCGTGCGCTTCATCAAGGAGACGTGCGCTCTGCAGAAGCTGACGGACGATGATGTACAGGCAATTATGGTGCGTACGGTCGAAATGCTGAAGCCCGAATACCCGAATATCACAGTGCGCTTTCTCGACAGCCTGATCTGGGAAACGCAGCGGCAGTAACGACCGCGTTTCCCCGAAATACGGAAATCCCTTGCTTCGCTGGCGGAAGCGTGGGACGCTGTGAGTCAGGAGTAGCATTGACCGCGCGAATATGCAAACAACAAGAAGAGGTGTGACCATCGGTCACACCTCTTCTTCCTTTAATACCTCAATAGACTTGACTCACGGCAGCTTGCCGGTCTCCATAATGGACAGCGTATGGCTGTCCACCTCGGCAAGCTCCGGCTTATATTTGCGGAGCCACAGCATTTTCGGACATTGCCACAGCGCACAGTATTTGGACTTGGAAAGGTTGACCATGCCGATTCCCCTCTCTGGGTAATTTGTCTGGAGACCCTGCCTTGAGTATAGCATTCACAAAATAGGAAAACAAGCTTTGCGGCAGCATCAAGCAATATGTCGGCATATCTGAAAAATTACAGAAACGCCGATTCTACCGCTTTTGAGATGTTGCACCTGCTGTCCTGCCGAAATCCCACGGGACATCCCGCCGCGCATTGGCGCAGAAATGACCACGCTGTAATTAAAGAATAGGCGTCAGACCTTCGGGAGGTCATCGCAGGACAGCAGCTTTTGTTTTGCCTCACGGAACCAGCGGTTTTCCGGCTCGATCTGCAGCACATACTGAATCCTGCCCAATAGCTGCTGCCGGTAGCGCTCCGTATCAGGAACGCCGTCTGCGCGAAGCGCTGCGTGGCCGCCCCGCAGGATACTGTCCGCCAGACCAAAGCGCAGGGCGTAATAGACCTCTTGTCGAAGTGATCGCTTATAGCCGGCCGGCACGGATACCTTCTCATTGACGGTCAGACCGGTCACGCTCTGCCGTCCGGCGTTGGTGATAAAATGGGTCTTGGTTTCATTTAGGTCAAAGCCCATCTCCACCAGCATATTTTTCGCCTTCGAATAGACGGTGAACAGCGGATGATCGGCAGAAAAGGTCAGGTCATCGCAGTACCGCGTGTATGCGATGCCGCGCCGCTGGCACCAGCGTGCCATGTTCGTATCAAAATTCCGCATGACCAGATTGGAAAGCGCGGGAGAGGTGGGCGCTCCCTGCGGCAAGACACCGTCCTTGCAGCACAAAGCGGTCAGCAGAAAGCCCACCTGCCGGGAGAAGTACCGGGTGTGAAAGGCGGCAGAGTGGATCTGTTCAAAGCGGATACTGCCGAAAAAGTCGGAGATATCCAGCTTCAGGAGATACCGTTTGCCCACATGGGGCGCGGCGTTGCCACTGAGAGTGCCGCCCTTTCGATAAGCGGTGGCCTGCGGTGCGACAGGCAGATAGGCGAGGAGATCCCGGCAGATCTTCCGCTGCCAGCGACGCAGCGTGTCGTCCGGCACGGACAGCGTGCGCACAGCTCCGTTACGCTTGGGGATGGTGACGGGGTGGTACGCTGCCGCCGTGTGCCGCGCATAGTAAAGGAGCTTCTGCCTGCTGGTAGAGAGAAACGCCGCCAGCTGCCGTGCGTCGTACAGGAAGGGAAGCTGCGGGTGGAAGCAGTGAAAATCCAACACCATGTCCGCAGCGGCCTGCATACCGAATTTGGCCACGAAGTCTGCGTCCGGCATTTCGAAGGTGACCGCATCTTTCTCGATTTTCATAGAGGCCTCCCTGACATAGAATCAGCCCCATGCAGTACAAAGTGACCTGATGTAAGCGGAGTCGAATTGATAATCATATGGTGATTCGCGATTCGACGGAGCGGTATCAGGCGGTCGCTTCGCTTGCGAAGCGTGCGTCCTCTTGGTAAACAGAGCGGCGACTCGCCGCCCTCCTCAAAGTACGAAACTCTAAGCTGTACACTACTGCATGGGGCTGATCTTCGGTTATGCTTATATGGTAAAGCGCTTTGGCGGGAAAGTCAAGTGGATGACTGCGTCTCCAGCCCGTACCGGGTCAGCGCGTCCATGATCTTGTGATACACCACCTGATTGGGGTAATAGCGGTAGTCGGCAAAGACGGAAATGCCGGTGCCGTTGAAATACTCCAAAATCGCGGCGGCGCAGGCGGCGCTGCGGCTCTGCCCGTACTCGCACTGGCAAAGGATATCCAGCCCGTCCGCCCTTGCCTGACAGATAAGCGCCGCCAGCGCGTCCGCCTCCGGCATATAGGTGTCGTAGTCCAGCCCCACATCCGGCAGAGCCGTCAGATCCAGATCGTGAACGACCACGGTGAACACCCGCGCCGCTTTGCCGGCGTAGTCCAGCGGGGGCATCGGGGCAGGCTTGCCGACGGAGGGCGGGTCGCAGAAGGAGATCACCGCCGTGCGGGAGAGCGTGTCGGTACGCAGCAGTTCCTCGGCGGCTTTGCGGGAACAGATGGTCACGTTCATAGATATACCTCCAGTTTTGTATAGTTCGCGGTATGCCCGCAGGGACATACCGTTGCAGGGAGACTCCTCATCCTCCGTCTGCAGCTCGATGTCATACTCCCAGCCGCAATGCGCACAGATCCAGTACATATCCAGCGTGGGATGGCCGCAGACGGGGCAGGTGACGATGCAGAACATACCGGAGCGGTATTCCGGCGTGTTCTTCAAATCCTGTTCATTATGCATGAGGTCCCTCCCAGCTGATGCAGTTCAGACAGCCGCCCTGTTGGGCGATCTCCCGGATGTTGACGGGCACGATCTCTTTGCTGAAAAGCTGCCGCGCGGAAGTCTCAGCCTCGGCATCCTGCTCAATGCCAAACACCGGCAGGAAAATCACCCGTTCCGTCTCCAAATAGTTCAGGTAGCAGCCGACGGCGCTGACCCCACCGGTCGGGACAAAGGGAAAATCCACCGCGTCCAGGCCGCAGTCCTGCACCGCTCGCTTCACCTGCTGCTCAAAGCCGCAGGATGACAGCGGCCGATTGCACAGCACGGTGCGGTCGTCGAGAAATCGCGCCATGCCGTCGGCGTGGCCGGTCATGTCGCTTTTCAGAGAGGGAATGATCAAAACCTCCGTTTCCAGCAGCTCCGAAAGCTCATGCACCAGCGCGGCAGACGGATACTCCGGGTTTTCGGAAAAGACGCGGTCGCTGATCAGGACGCGCGCCCCGGACGGCGAGAACACCACGTTCCCGCCGTCAAGGTTGATATTGCTGTATGTAACCGGCAGATCGAGCTGCGGAGCAAGATCCTTACGAAAATCGGTCCTCAGATCAGGATCGTTTTTCAGATAGGACGGCTCATAGCGGAAGGATACCAGCTTTCCGGAGCCTGTCCGCACCGGCATGAAGTCCCGCACCCAAACGTCCCGTGTGCCATCCAGCAGCGCATAGGGGACATCGTGCGCCGCCAGCGCGGCAAACAGCGCCTCTGCGTCGGTTGGATAAAGCACAGGGAGGAGTGCAGAGAAATAGATCATTCAAACAGACCTTTCCAATACTCGCCGACTAATTTACGGCTGATAGCTGCTTTTTGCTCCTCTGTGTTGATTTGGTCGTCCGAATAAACGGCGTCGATATATGCCTTTAATAGTTCCGTTTTTTGCGGCAAGGATTTCTTCTCCCCGGAATCTGTCACAAAACGCTGGTTGATATCCCTCGCAATAGCCAGATCTGCATCCTTGTACGCACTGGACATGATGCCGATGCGTTTCGTGCAAACCATTACCTCTGCGGGATTTTGCTCCTTTACAAGAACGTTCTTGGCGGTTCCCCGCAATTCATGTGGGATCATACTGCTCAGTTGTGCCTGCGATTTGAAGATGCCATTGACCAGTGTGTATTTCAACAGATAGGAAAGATAGTAATTGCCGCACGACAGGCAAATATCTACACCGCTGCGCTGGTCATCCGTTTTGTGGTGAAAATAGAGAGCACCGTACTGATTCTTCTGACATTCGTTACCGTGAACAGCTTCGTCAACAAATCCGGTGTTCGTATCAGAATAGTATGCTTCGACCCATAGCGGCTTGATTGTGATATCACCGACTTTGATCACATACTCCGTCAGCAGTTTTTTACCAATTTCCTGCAGGAAATTCACTTGTGCATCCTTGTCGTGTGTACTTGTCAACTGGTTAATCAAATCTTCCATCGTTCATTCTCCTTCTCATCATATTCTTTTGCGTGCCATTGCCTGTACATCCATTATAAGAGCCGTTGCCGAAAAACACAAGTTCACCAATTTCTTGGAACTTTTTTCACCAATTTAGCCGCTGGTTGCGCCAGCGGATGCGCTCCGCCGCGTAGCGGCGATACCACCTTGCCGCCTCCTTGTAATGCTTATCCGCCTCGTAGATCCCCGCCAGCCGCGACATGGCGGCATCGCTACCAGCCTCGGCGGCCCGGTGATACCAGCGGATAGCCTGCGGGTAGTTGCGCTTTGTACCACAGCCGTGCTCACAGCACCATCCGGCGGCGAACTGCGCCTCGGTAAAGTTGTGGGCTCCTGAACGCTTGAATAGATCGAATGCCTTTGCCATAGCGTCGGGCGTGCCGCTGCGGATATGTGCCAACGCCTGCGCGAACTGTGCGTCCGCCGCCCGTCGCCGTCCGGCGATCTCCCACAGCTCCGCGTACACACGGAGGGCGGGTGAAAAAGTAACATCCATGGTCATTTCCTCCTGTAATGTGATTTGCGGTCAGTGTAGCACCTTTTTTAATAAGACCTAAATATTTATATTATTTTCGGCGGTTTGGGGGTAGAAATCGGCCTCCACCGCCCATTTTTCCGTGTGCAGGCAGCAAAAACCGCCGCATTTCATGGGCATAACGCTGCAAACATGTCGATTACAGATGCGTTGGATTGTGCATCTACACGAAATTTTGCAGAAAACCGCCTTTTGGCCTATATATGCTTACTACAATCTCAAAAGCGCTTTTTGGCCACTTCTGCAAATAAAGCGTTTGCGATAAACCGTCCTGTCCGCTTTTCACCACTACTACGGTCTGGTGTGGGCGATTTGGCAAAGCCGGCCACAAAAAAATGGACAAGACTTTCGCCTTGCCCAATCTGCACAAGCAATCTCCTCATCTTTATTCAATCTTAATACGTCGCAAATGTCCCTTATCCGCTCTTAAAATCTCCGGATGTATAATATAACCATCACAGAAATAAGGAGCTGCCTTTATGCCGGAAGAGATCATTCGTCGAAAGCGCCGCCTTTCGTCTTTTCAAATTATCATATTAGGTTTTGCCGTGGTCATTCTGCTCGGAGCGCTGCTGCTGATGCTGCCGATCTCCACAACTGGAAGGAATGTAACTCCATTCAATGAAACGCTGTTTACCGCGACCTCTGCCGTCTGCGTGACGGGGCTTGTGGTGCAGGATACAGGCAGCTACTGGTCAACCTTTGGGCAGGCGGTTATTCTGGCGCTGATCCAAATTGGTGGTCTTGGTGTCGTAACCGTAGCAGCGTCGTTTGCGCTGTTGTCCGGGCGAAGAATCTCTCTGATGCAGCGCAGCACCATGCAGGATGCAATTTCAGCACCAAAGGTCGGCGGAATCGTCCGTCTGACACGCTTTATCCTACGAGGGACATTTCTGATTGAACTGCTGGGGGCGCTTGCCATGCTGCCGGTGTTCTGCCGTGACTATGGATGGCGCGGCATCTGGATGGCGGTGTTTCATTCTATATCCGCATTCTGCAACGCTGGATTTGACATTCTTGGAACGGAAAGCAATCTCTACCCATCCCTTACCGGCTATGCTGGCAGTCCGGTAATCAATATCACGATTATGCTGTTAATCGTGATTGGCGGCATTGGATTTCTGACGTGGGATGACATCTTTGAAAACAAGTGGCGGTTTCATCACTACCGAATGCAGAGCAAGGTGATTCTCGTCACGACAGGTCTCTTGATTTTTCTGCCTGCTGTGTTTTTCTTCTTTTCAGACTTTTCCGCGCTTCCCG
>OHWH01001087.1_pt1 | contig 12226 bp, 9 predicted proteins | sample 1579701 | NCBI WGS metagenome assembly OHWH01 (sample SAMEA3882515, study PRJEB24775) | human gut metagenome | biome: human-associated habitat; feature: intestine environment; material: feces | place: Netherlands | collected 2009/2010 | reverse complement strand
GAGGTTTTCTTAGCCTGGTCGAACAGGTCGCGCACACGGGATGCACCGACGCCGACGAACATCTCTACAAAGTCCGAACCGGAGATGGAATAGAATGGGACGCCTGCCTCTCCTGCAACTGCGCGGGCAAGCAGGGTCTTACCGGTTCCGGGAGGACCCATCAGCAGCACGCCCTTCGGGATGCGGGCACCCAAAGCGTTAAACTTTTTCGGGTTTTTCAAAAAATCTACGACCTCTACCAGCTCTTCCTTCTCTTCATCCGCACCGGCAACGTCGGCAAAGGTCACCCTTCTGCCGTCCTCCACCGGTTTTGGTTTGGCTTTTCCGAAGGTGTTCATCTTGCCGCCTCCGCCGCCTGCCTGACGCATCATAAAAATCCACAGCAGCGCCATGCCGCCCAGCAACAGCAGGGTCGGCAGCAGGGTTGCCAGCAAAGAAGGCTCCTTTGCCGGGAGGTAGTTGCGTTTGAAGGTTGCATCGTTGGTCTGTTCATACTGCTCAATGTAGGGCTTGATGTCCTCATTGAACTGCGGGATGCTTGCCAGTTGATAATCCACCAGCTGGTCCTTGCCCTCCAGCCTGAGGGTGAGGGTGCGGGAATTGTAGTCGATTTGATACTCCGCGACCTCTCCTTGCTTAAAGTAATCCAGTACCTGATAATACTTCAATGTGGAAACCGGCTTATCCAACGACATCATTGCAAACAGCAGTACAATGAGCAAGCCGAACATTGCCAGGTACATGACGATTCCCTTTGATTTTTTGGGCACCAGTGATTCACTCCTATCTTACACACAAATTCATCTTAACCCAAAATTCTGCCGGGGTCTGATTTCAGGTTACTTAGTATATACTTCTGGTTTGAGTACCCCGATATACGGCAGGTTGCGGTATTTTTCCGCATAGTCCAGCCCATATCCCACGACAAATTCGTCCGGTACTTCAAAACAGGAACAATGTCTGCCTCTCTTCGGGCAGGCTTATTGAGCAAAGTTGCAATGCGGATGCTTGCCGGATTGCGTTTTTGCAAAATCTCCCGCAGGTAGAATAAAGTTTTGCCGCTGTCCAGGATGTCCTCCACCAGCAGCAGGTCATAACCCTCCAGATTCATGTCGAGGTCCTTTACGATTTTGACCACGCCGGAGGTTTTGGTGCCCGAGCCGTAGCTGGACACCGACATAAAGTCGATTCTTGCCGGTGTATCCACCGCGCGCATCAGGTCCGCCATAAATACGACCGAGCCTTTGAGCACGCTGACCATCAGCAGATTTTTTCCCTCATAATCCTTTGTAATCTGTTTGCCGATTTCACAAACCTTATCTGCAATCTCCTGCTGAGAAAGCAGCACCTTCAGGATGTCGTCCTGCATCTTTTTCATTTGATTTCCTCCTCTGCCCATATCAACGCAACCGTTTTGCTGCCGTCGTCCGGCAGCACCCTGCGGTCTGCGCCAAATCCTTCCACCCATACCACGCCGTCGCTGTCGCTGAGCACTGCCGAGCGCCACCGCTGCTGCTGTGGTGTTTTGGCTTCATTCCATAATTTTTTTAAAGCGAGCCGCTTTGATGGGCAAGCGCGATGCGGTCCCCTTCCTTTCTTTGACGGAACACCGCATTATCCTTCATTTTATCACAATCTACTGCATTTTTTAAGAGAGCCGGTTCTTTTTTAAAGAAAAATTTATAATCTTCCAGGCTGCACAGCTGCACCCGCACCCATTTTCCCGCAAAGAGGGGGATTTTGCCCTCCCTAAACGGCTGCTCGAAAAAGGGCTGCCGCTCACTTGAGTAAAAAACCTGCGTAAGCAGGGTGATTGTGCCTGCATCGACCTGTAACATCGTTCCTTTGGTCAGCTCGGTCCTGCCGCTGCCCTGCTCAATCCGCGCAAGCATCCGGCTCACCCGCTCATAGGACGGCTCGAGCTGCACCTGTTGCAGCAAAAGCAGCAGCACCCTTCTCTGCATTGCCGGATGCAGCTGCAAAAAGCCCTGCCGCTCCAAAGCAATCGGCTGCTGCGAGCGCTGTAACCGCCGGTATTCCTGCTGTGCCAGCTGCTGCAAAAACTGCTGGTCAGTGCGGGCTGTGTCACACAGTTCTGCGATATTCTGCAAAAATCCGTCGTTGAGCTGCTGCATCTGCGGCAGCAGGTGATGGCGGATGCGGTTGCGGGTATACCGGTCGCTGTCGTTGCTGGAATCGTGGATAAAGTCCAGCCCATTTTCCCCGCAAAACTGCTCAATCTGCTCGCGGGTACACGCAATCAACGGACGGATAATCTGCCCGCGCACCGGCGGGATACCGCCCAAACCGTTGAGTCCGGTCCCTCTTGCCAGATAGAACAGGACGGTTTCCGCGTTGTCATTGAGGTTGTGCGCGGTAGCAACCCTGCCCTGCTGCCCTGCCAGTGCGGTCAGCAGCTGATACCGGCGCTGTCGGGAAAAGGTTTCCACCGACTGTCCTGCCTGCTTTGCCTCCTGCTGTGCCCAGATGCGATGGACCGTCAGCGGGATGTTATATCGCTTGCAAAAATCGGTGCAGAACTGCTGGTCGCGCTCCGATTCCTCGCCGCGCAGACAGTGGTTGATGTGGCAGGCTTCCACCCGGATGTCCAGCTGCTGCTCCAACCGATGCAGAGCAAACAGCAGCGCTGTGGAATCCGCTCCGCCGGAAAATCCGACCACTACCCTCTGCTGCGGCTCCAGCATCCGATAACGGTCGATCGTTTGCAACATTTTATGGAGCATCGCGGAACAACTCCCTGCTTAAGAATCTGGTGTGCTGACCGTCGAACGCCAATTTGACGGTGTCGGTAGCTCCGTGACGGTTCTTTGCCACGATTACCTCCGCCACACCTTTGTCCTCGCTGTCGTCGTTATAATATTCGTCGCGGTACAAAAACATGACCAAGTCAGCATCCTGCTCGATGGAACCCGACTCACGCAGGTCCGACAGCACCGGACGGTGGTCGCCGGTGCGCTTGTCCGGGCTACGGGACAGCTGCGAAAGGGTGATGATCGGCACATCCAATTCCTTTGCCATCACCTTGAGGTTTCGGGTGATCTCCGACACCTCCTGCACACGGTTGTCAATCCGTCTGCCCGAGGACATCAGCTGCAAATAGTCGATGACCACCAGTCCCAGATTGGGCACCCGGCGCAGCTTTGCCTTCATCTCCGCTACGGTGATGCCCGCACTGTCGTCGATATACATCGGCATCCGGGCAATGTTCTGTGCGGACACCGCCACCTTGGTCCACTCGTCCACACTCAGGTTGCCGGTGCGCAGCTGGGAACCCTGAATCAGCGCATCCGCCGAAAGCATACGGGAGATCAGCTGCTCGCGGCTCATCTCCAGCGAAAAGACCGCTACCGCGTGTCCCTGCTTTGCAACATTGGTGGCAATATTCATCACAAAGGTGGATTTTCCCATCGCCGGACGCGCCGCCAGCAAAATCAGGTCGGTTCGATTGAGTCCTGTCGTCAAGCTGTCCAACGCAGAAAATCCACTGGGAATACCGACATACTGGTTTTTGTCATCGCCGGAAATCCGCTGCAATTTGTCGTACAGCTCAAAGATGGCGCGGTCCACCTTGACCAGTCCCGTGGCGTCCTTGCCCTGGCGAATCTCATACAGCTTCTGCTCGGCAAACTCCATCAGACCGCGGGCATCCGCATCGCTCTTTTCCGAGTTTGTGATGATACTTTTTGCCACGTCGATCAGGGTGCGCATATAGTATTTTTCCTGCACCAGCTTGGCATATGCTTCCACATTGGAGGCACTGGGCACCACCTGCACCAGCTGGGTCAGATAGACCTTGGCGTCCCCGTCGCTGGCGAAGATGCGGTCCGCCTTTGCCTGCTCGAGCACGGTGACAAAGTCGATGGGCTGGGCTGCGGTAAACATTCCCAGCATGATGGTAAACAGCTGCTTGTGCTGCGGACGGTAAAAGCTGTCCGGCGTCAGCAGCTCCAGCACGCGGCTGATGCACTCCGGCTCGATGAGGATTGCACCCAGCACCGACTGCTCTGCCTCCAGGCTGAAGGGCAGTTGCTCCGCGCCCAGTTCGATGGTTTCTTCTGCCATGCCGTTTTCCCCTCCTACCGCACAAATCCTTTTTTTAGACAGGCAGCCGCCTGCGGAAATACTTTCCCAGACGGCTTTTCGCTGTTGTTATTCGCCAACTTCCACACCCATCTTGGCACTGATGCCGGTGTATAGTTTGATTTCGGCGGTGTATCTGCCAAAGGCTTTGATTTCGCCGATGGTCACCTTCTTTTTATCAACGGTAACATTGTACTGCTTCTGGATGGCTTCTGCAACCTCCTTGTTGGTCACAGCGCCGAACAGCTTGCCGCCGGCTCCCGCTTTTGCTTTAATCTGGACAGTTTTACCCTCCAGCTTTTTGGAAGCTTCCATTGCGGCTTCTCTTTCCACCTGGATCTTGTGCTGTTTGGAGGCTTCTTTTGCCTTCAGCTCATCCATCGCCTGATTGTTTGCCTCTACAGCAAGACCCTTTGGCAGCAGAAAGTTTCTTGCATAGCCGTCCGCTGCGTTGATCAGCTCTCCTTTTTTGCCGCTTCCCTTTACATCCTGTGTCAGAATTACCTTCATTACAATCTTCTTCCTTTCTTGCGTCGGGTGTTGTGTGACCCGTTGTGTCTATTTTTCCTCGGGCGGCACCATCTGCACCGGTCCCGGGTCAGGGGCAGGCAGAGCCTTTGGCTCCTCCTTATCCTCGAGGGTATCATAGTATTCGTCGATTGCTTGTTTGAGCCTGCGTGCGCCTTCCTCCAGGTCGATTCCCTTGGTCTGGGCGCCTGCCATCGTCAGATGTCCGCCGCCGCCCAGCTTCTCCATAATAATCTGGACATTGATGCGTCCCATGCTGCGGGCAGAATAAGCGACCACGTCGCTCGATTCATAATAAAAGACGAAGGAGGCATCGACATCCTCGATGCCCAGCAGCTCATCGGCAGCCTGTGCGGACACCATCTTAATCTCGTCAATCTTTTCGCTGACACCGCACACCGCACAGTGGCGGTAGACCTTTGCCGCTGCCACTACCTTGCAGCGCTCCTGGTAAGCTTCCATGCTGGTGGCAAACAGACGTTTGACCTCCACTGTATCCGCTCCCATCTTGCGCAGGTAGGCTGCTGCCTCAAAGGTACGCACACCGGTGCGCTGAATAAAATTCTTGGTGTCGAGCATCATGCCTGCCAGCATCGCTTCCGCAGCCGCGCTGCTCGGTTTGTATTTGTCGCCAAAGTACTGCACCAGCTCTGCGACCATCTCCGAAGCGCTGGAAGCGTACGGCTCATGGTGGAAGATGACCGCATTGTCGATATAATCGACCATCTTGCGGTGGTGGTCGATGACCACCACGTTCTTGCAGTTTTTGTAGACCTCGGGCGCCTCGATAAAGTGCGGGGTATGTACATCCACGATAATCAGCAGGGTATCCGGCTGCACATACTCCAGCGCTGCCTCCGGCTCCACAAAGGCGGTATCAAAGCCCTGCTCCAGCAGACGCGCGTGCAGCTGCTTGACCATGTTGGCACGGCTGTTGAGGATAATCTTGACCGGCTTGCCCATCTGCTGGATTGGATGATACAGACCGACTGCCGAGCCCAGACAGTCCAAATCGGCAAAACGGTGACCCATAATCAGCACATTCGAGCAGGAATCGAGCAGCTCCATCAAAGCCGCTGCCACGATTCGGGTCTTGACCTTGGTGCGCTTCTCAATTCCCTTAGAAACACCGCCGTAGAATTCGTAGCCGTTCTTGTTTTTGACCGCTGCCTGGTCGCCGCCTCGTCCCAGCGCCATATCCAGCGCCTGACTGGCAAACTTTTCTGCCTGCAAAAGGCTCTGTGCATCCCTGCCTACGCCGATGGAAAGGGTCGCGGGCATCCTGCCGTTGGCGTTGATTTTTCGCACGGTATCCAGGATGGTGAAACGTTCCTCGACAATGCTGCGCATATACCGCTCCTCAAAGGCAACAAAGAAGCGGTCCTTCTCCAGCTTTTTAATCACGCCGTTGTAGTTTTCGACATAACATTCGATCTGGTATTCGATCTCGCCCATAATCTGAGAGCGTTCATTTTCACGCGCGCTTTGCAGCAGCTCCTCGTAGTTGTCGATGAGGATGATGGCTGCCACCGGTCGGGAGGAAAAGTACTCCCGTGCGATGCGTTTGAGCTTGTCGTCGTCCACCAGATACAGTACATTCAGGCGGTTGTCCTCCTCGCCGGTAGGTGCGTGGTAGGCGGTGTACTGGTGTCCGTTGTACTCGACTCCATACCCCTGCACCGGACATTCGGTCTGCAAATTGACCGCCGGAAAATATTCTGCCAGGCTGTGCCCAAAGCAGTCGCTGCCGCCAAACACCTTTTCCCGCATCTGGTTGTTGTACCAGATGATTTCTCCGCCTCGTCTTCGGGTCACCAGAACCGGCAGCGGAAAATCCCGCAGCGATTTGTTGGTGTAAGGGGAAAGCTGTTTTTCCATCGTCTGATAGAACTTGTTGATACTCTTGCTTAAAGAGGCAATCATATAGATTCCCACCAGTGTCAATACAAGCAGGAAAAAGCAGGCGATAAACAGCCAGACATTTTTGCCGATGACCGCCACTGCAAAAGCGGCGACGTTCATCAGCACCAGCACCGCCATCAGCGGAATAAACAGGTATAATCTCTTTTTGCTTTTGATTTTATTTTTCATCTTTGTGCCTCACTTCTGAAGCAGCACAGCCGGTTTATGCCTCCTGGATCACCGTCAGCACCATCGGGCTGCGCTTGGTTTTGTTGTATACATAGCGGCTGACCTCATCCTTCATCCGGTTTTTCAAGGTAGTCCAGTCGCGGACACCGCTGCTGATGGATTCCTCCAGCGCTGCTTTTGCCACATCGCGTGCGCCGTTGATCATATCCTCTGCCTCACGCACATACACAAAGCCGCGGGAGATGATGTCCGGTCCAGACACGATGCGTTTGTTTTTGGCATTGATGGCTGCCACCACCACGATCAAGCCGTCCTCTGCCAGGTGTTTTCTGTCGCGCAAAACGATGCTGCCTACGTCGCCTACACCCAGTCCGTCGACCATGACTGCGCCCGATGGAACCTCTCCGCCAAAGCGGAAGCTTTCGCCGTCGGTTTCCAGCACCTGACCGATGGCTGGGATGATGACATGGTCCTCGTCGATGCCCATCTGTTTTGCCACAATGGAATATTTTCTCAGATGTTTATATTCTCCGTGTACCGGCAGGATGTACTGCGGCTTGGTCAAAGCCATCATCAGCTTCTGCTCATCCTGGCAGGCGTGACCGGAAACGTGTACCTCGTACATCTTTTCATAGATGACCTCTGCACCCAAGCGCATCAGTTCGTTGACCACGCGGTTGACAAACTTTTCGTTGCCCGGAATCGGTCTTGCGGAGATGATGATAAAGTCGTTCGGGGTCACCTTCACCTTGCGGTGCTCGCTCATTGCCATGCGGCTCAAGGCGGACAGCGGTTCGCCCTGGCTACCGGTGGTAATCAGCACCACCTCGTTAAACGGCAGGCGGTTTGCCACGTCGATGTCCACCAAAATCCCGCTCGGAACCTTGAGGTAACCCAGCTCGATGGCGGTTGCCACCACGTTGACCATGCTGCGCCCGGAAACCGAGACCTTTTTGTCGTACTTGACTGCATAGTCGATAATCTGCTGGATGCGGTGGATGTTGGAGGCAAAGGTTGCAATGATGATGCGGCGGTCGCCTGCCATCTGGAACAACTTGTTGAACGATTCGCCCACTGTGCGCTCGCTCGGGGTGCTGCCCGGCATTTCGATGTTGGTGGAGTCCGGCAGCAGCGCCAGAACGCCCTCACTGCCAAGCTCACCAAAGCGTCCCAAGTCGATGACACCGCCTTCAATCGGGGTGTAGTCTACCTTAAAGTCGCCGGTCTGTACGATAACGCCAGCCGGAGTGTGGATAGCAAGTGCGCAGGCATCGGGAATCGAGTGGTTGACGCGGATAAATTCCACCGACATACAGCCTGCCTTGATGGTGTCTCCGGGTTTGACCTCCATCATCTTGACCTGATTGCTCAGTCCATGCTCCTTGAGCTTATTTTTGATAAGACCTAAGGTCAGCTTGGTCGCATACAGCGGCGCGTCAATTTCCTTCATCAAATAGGGGATGCCGCCGATGTGGTCCTCGTGTCCATGGGTGATAAAGACGCCGCGGATTTTCTCTTTATTCTGCACTACATAGGTAAAGTCCGGGATGACGATGTCGATGCCCAGCATCGTTTCGTCCGGGAACGCCAGACCGCAGTCGACGATGAACATATCTTTCCGATTTCATTAAGTCCTCCCAATGGGATAATGCGGACCAGCGGCTTTTTTCCGTCCTTTTTGCGGCGTCCCTGGGTGCGTGGGCGGGTATTTTTCGGTTTTGCTGCATTTGGTGCTGCTTCCTGTGCCGGCTGGTTTTCTGTCGGCTGTGCCTTCTGCTGGCTGCGCGCATTGTTGCTTCTGCTGCGCCCTGTTCTTTTTTCAGCGCCGGTCTTTGCTTTCTTTTCCCCACCGGCAGGCTCTTTGACCAGCTCGATTGCGCTCTGAACCGCCTGGCTGAGCGCATCGACTTCCTTGTTCTGCCTTGGCTTTCGGTTATAGTGTCTTGGTTTACCGGCATTCGGCTGTGGACCGGTGTTTTTTTCATTCATGTGCATTTCCTCCTTGTCGTGTGCGGTCCTGCAACGCAGAGTGGCTCATTTCCCCTGTGCGGCTTTATTCTTCGGGCAGGTCCGCCGGTTGTGTTGTCTGGCAAAAGCTGTGTCATCTGCCGTTTTGCATCTCATTTCCGTTCCTGCTCAATCCGGCTCGTCAAACCACAGTCCTCTGCTTTCTTTAAAGTCCGCAGCAACTTCCTGTGCGGGCTATGGATAAAATATATAAAAATATATAAAAGAAACTGCGCGCCTGTCGCATGAAGGGACAGCTGCGCAAAATACCCATCATAATTTATTCTTTTTAATTGTACCTTTCTACAGCAAAGATGTCAAGAAGCATCTTGTCGCCGCTGTCACAATCAAACTATTGGAAAATCATCTTCTCCTTATACCAAAACTTGCGCTGCCCGACACAATCGCATATAATAAAGGATATGCAGCATAAAGCGGCGTTTTTGTGGAATCATTCTTTCCAGAAGCCGCTGTATAGAAAGGATGCAGAATATGAAACACGTGGACATTTTTACCGACGGCGCCTGCTCGGGCAACCCGGGTCCGGGCGGCTATGGGGTCATCCTGCGCTATAAAGGGGTCAACAAAGAGCTTTCCGGCGGCGAGCCGAACACCACCAACAACCGCATGGAGCTGACCGCCGTCATCACCGGTCTGGCTGCTTTAAAGGAGCCGTGCGAGGTGACCCTCTACTCCGACTCCCGCTACATCATCGACGCCATCCAAAAGGGCTGGGCAAAAAAATGGCAGGCAAACCACTGGATGCGCAACGCCAAGGAACCTGCCCTCAACGCCGACCTGTGGGAACAGCTGCTCGGTCTGCTCGAGCGCCATCCGGTCACCTTTGTCTGGGTCAAGGGTCACGCCGGTCACCCGGAAAATGAGCGCTGCGACCAGCTGGCGGTGCAGGCTTCCATGCGGGCAGCCGGTCAGGCATAGTCCTTGGCTTTTAGGGCAAATGGTAAAAATCTGCGAATTTTGCCGTTTGCCACTTGCAAAATATACTTTTCGGGTATATAATTAAATCGGATTCAAAATTCCTTGTTTTAACCGACTTTCAACCGGTGACGACAAACCCTACACCAAGATGAAAGGACGATCTGTTTTATGGAACGATTTGTTTATGCCGACAACGCGGCAACTACCAAAATCACCCAGCCGGTGCTGGACGCGATGATGCCTTACCTGACCGAAGAATACGGCAATCCCTCCAGCCTGTACCGCTTTGCCAACCGCGCCAAACGTGCGCTGGAGCAGGCACGCGCCGAAGTAGCGCAGGTGCTGGGAGCCGACCCTTTTGAAATTTTGTTCACCGCAGGCGGCAGCGAAGCCGACAACTGGGTCAAAGAAGTGATGCGCACCCAGAAGGCAAAGGGCAAAAATCACTTTATCACCACCGCGGTGGAGCACCACGCGATGCTGCATTCGGCACAGCGGCTGCAAAAGGAAGGCTATGAGGTCACCTTTATTCCGGTGGACCGCGAGGGTCAGATCGACCCGGAGGACATCCGTCGCGCCATCCGTCCCGAGACCGGACTGGTTTCCATCATGTTTGCCAACAACGAAATCGGAACCATCTACCCTATCAAGGAAATCGGAGCCATCTGCCGCCAGGCAGGGGTCCTCTTCCACACCGATGCTGTACAGGCGGTCGGACACGTAAAAATCAACGTAAAAGAAATGAATATTGATATGCTCTCCCTGTCCGCTCACAAATTCCACGGACCGAAGGGAGTAGGCGCCTTCTACTGCCGCAGAGGGATTCCGCTGAACAATCTGATTGACGGCGGCGCACAGGAGAGAGGCAAACGCGCAGGCACCGAAAATGTAGCCGGCATCGTGGGACTTGCCACTGCGCTGCGCATTGCAGACAGCGAGCTTGAGCAGACCGCTCCCCGCCTGACCGCTATGCGGGACCGCCTGATCGACGGCATCCTGCAATCGGTCCCGATGTGCCGTCTGAACGGCTCGCGCACCAACCGTCTGCCGGGCAACTGCAACATCTCCTTTTTGGGATTGGAGGGCGAATCCCTCCTGCTGCGTCTGGACCTTGCGGGCATTGCCGCTTCCTCCGGTTCCGCCTGCGCCTCCAGCTCGCTTGACCCAAGCCATGTGCTGCTTGCCATCGGTCTGCCGCATGAGGTCGCACACGGCTCGGTACGGCTGTCGCTGTCCGATTTGAACACCGAAGAGGATGTCGACTATATTCTGGAAAAGCTGCCGCAGATCGTTTCCACCCTGCGTCAGATGAGCCCGCTGTGGGAACAGATTCAAAAGGGCGAGGTTTCTTTCGAGCTGTAATTTCTTCGATTACAACTGTTTGATTGATATAAATTTTTAGCAACATTGACCGATGGACAACAGATTGTCCATCTTCGAAAGGATGAAAAAACATATGATGTATTCTGATAAAGTTTGGGACCACTTCACCAATCCACGCAACGTTGGTGAGATTGCAGACGCCGATGGCATCGGCGAGGTAGGCAACGCTACCTGCGGCGATATTATGAAAATTTACCTGAAAATCAACGGCGACATCATCACCGATGTCAAGTTTAAAACCTTCGGCTGCGGCGCTGCTATCGCTACCAGCTCGATGGCAACCGAGATGATCAAAGGCAAACCGCTCAGCGAAGCACTTCAGCTGACCAACAAGGCAGTTGTAGAGGCACTGGACGGACTGCCGCCGGTCAAGGTCCACTGCTCGGTCCTGGCAGAGCAGGCAATCAAACATGCGATTGCCGACTACTACCGCCGCAACGGCATCGACCCGACTCCATTCGTCGGTGAGCTGACCGACCCAGAGGCTTGCCATGTCCACTAAGCGGGTATTGGCAGCGGTCAGCGGAGGGGTCGATTCCTCGGTCGCTGTCCATCTGCTGCGTCAACAGGGATATGAGGTCGAAGGGGTCATTCTGGAATTTTCTCCTGCGCATCGGGCGGCGGTCGAGTCCGCACGGGTCATCGCGGAACAGATGAAGATGCCGCTGCACGTCATCGAGTGTCATCGGGAGTTTGAGGAAAACGTCATCCTGCCCTTCTGCCGGGAATATCGGGAAGGACGCACCCCCAACCCCTGCATCCTGTGCAACCCTTCCACCAAATTTGCCCTCATCTGCAAAGCTGCGGCAGAGCTGGGATTTGATTTCGTTGCGACCGGTCACTACGCCCGGGTCGAGCATCAGTCCGGCGGCACCGCTGTGCTGAGAAAATCCGACTGTCTGGAACGCGACCAGTCCTATATGCTCTATCGTCTGACCCAGCAGCAGCTGTCGATGCTGCTGCTGCCGCTGGAGGGTCTGGAAAAGACACAGGTGCGCCAGATTGCACATCAGCTGGGTCTTGCCTGCGCCGATGCTCCCGACAGCCAGGAAATCTGCTGGCTGCCCGACGGAGACTACGCCTCCTTCATTGAGCAAAAGCTGGGCAGCTGTCCTGCCGGCGAGTTCATCTCTCCCGATGGTACAGTCTGCGGACAGCACAAAGGGCTTTTGCATTA
>OHWH01001072.1_pt1 | contig 12401 bp, 9 predicted proteins | sample 1579701 | NCBI WGS metagenome assembly OHWH01 (sample SAMEA3882515, study PRJEB24775) | human gut metagenome | biome: human-associated habitat; feature: intestine environment; material: feces | place: Netherlands | collected 2009/2010 | reverse complement strand
CCTGCCACACCAGATTCCAAACGCCCGCCACGAGCAGTCCCACATAGAATCCATTTCTCCAGCGCTTCTTTTTCAGGGAAAATGCAAGTGTCAAAATAATAAACAGATATAAAAGATCCGTCAGATAATAAACACGCGCACCGGACGCATACATCGTCGGAGAGCAATACATAATCGCCTCACTCGCGATTCCCGCAAGATAGGCGAGCATCAGCGTGATGTGCTTTTTTGACACGCGCCATAAAAACGGCAGGGTGAAAAGCAGCGCCGCAGCCCACCAGATCATCGCAAGGATCACTTCCCGCGTCATCACCGCCATGGACGGCACCTGGTACACGCACGCTTCAATATTGATATACTGCATCCCCATATCCGATAACAGATCAAAGCCTGCATAAGGAAGCAGTGCTGCCAGGGTAAAGACCGCCGCGATCCCAAGAGCGATCCAGTCTCTCTTTTTCTTCTGCTCCTGCTGCAGCAGAAGAAGGATTCCCACAACCCAGATGCCGCATAAAAACAGTTTGTTCTCATTTGCAAACGATGACAGCAGCCAGTGTATCGTGATGAACACATGCTGTCCGAAAGGCATCGTCTCGTATTCCGGCATCCAGTTTGCAATCTCACTTGCCACACGGATCTCATTGCCGGGAGCCGAGAACAGAATCACAAACGCCACCGCTGTCGTAAGTGTCTGAACCAGAAGAAGCGGATGCACTTTTTTATGGCGAAGGAACAGTGCGACAACCGCCAACACCTCAAACGTCAGCAAAACAGCGCTCATCTGCTCGATAGACATCGTTCCTGCCACCGCGCACGGTATGCTGATCAGAAAATATTTCTTATTCAGCGCAGGCTCTTCCCCCGGCTTTGCGAACACTGCGTCCGCAAAAGGCATCAGCGCCCAGATTCCGCAGGTAAAACACCAGGTATAGAAGATGGAACCATTCACCCAGACCGCCGCATAGCCGACAGTCATAATGTTCATGAGAAAATAGCCGCCCACTGCCGCTGCGCAGGGTCCGATCGCTTCCTCACTGTGTACACCAATCCCTGCCGCCTTTTCTGACAAGCGCAGCACCCCCATCGGCAGAAGCACCAGCATCACGGCATTTACCACACGCCAGAAGCCGAGCCCTAGCCGGAATGCAAGATACACAAACGCCTCTCCCGACATTCTTCCCACCCAGGTCTGATAGCGCCAGGACAGATACTCTCCAAATCCCATACTGTTTGTATACTGATAAAAAAAGGCATCGTCGCCATCCGAATAGCTGCTCTGACTTACCACCAGAAGTGCCCCGATCAGCATCAATGCCCAAAAAATCCACACTTTATATTTTTTACTCATAAAACCCTCTATTCCACAGATTCCATGCCCAAAAGAAATCACAACCGGTTATTCCGAAATCAAAACCGTTATTCCCTGCCGGGAGTGTCTTCCTGCTCTACTGCATCCAAAAGCACCGATTCAATCAGATATCTCGGACGCCGTTTCGTCTCCATATACGTCTTCCCGATATACTCTCCGATAATTCCAATCGCAAACAGCTGCAGACCGCCGAGCACCCAGATGGAAATAATCACACTTGTCCACCCCGGTTCCACATTGCCGTTCGCGTAATCCACAAACGCCTTAATCAGCATTCCCAGGCTGACGAGGCACACAAACAATCCGCCCATCGTAATCATGCGGATCGGCTTGACCGAGAGCGATGTCACTCCCTCCAGCGCAAATGCCACCATTTTCCCCAGCGGATACTTGCTCTCGCCCGCGAATCGTTCCCCGCGCTCATAGGTTACGGTCGTACTCTGATAGCCCACCATTGGAACAATTCCACGCAGAAACAGATTCACCTCTTCAAAAGACAGGAGTCCTTTTGCGGCACGTCTGCTTAACAGCCGGTAATCCGCGTGATTGTACACGATCTCCGCCCCCAGGAAATGAAGCATCCGGTAAAAAAGCTGTGCCGTGTTGCGCTTAAAAAACGTGTCCTTCTGTCTGGAAGACCGCACGCCATAGACAATATCATTTCCCGCTTCATAGGCATCGATCATGCGATCCATCGCATCCACATCGTCCTGCAGATCCGCATCCATGGAGACGATCATATCCGCATGTTCCACCGCCACCGCAATCCCTGCCAGAAGCGCATTCTGATGTCCGCGGTTCCTGGATAAATTGACACCGGAAAATACGGAATTCTCCTCGTGAAGCTTCTGAATCATCTCCCACGTCGCGTCTTTCGATCCGTCATTCACAAACAGAATCCGGCTGTCCGCGTCGATTTTGCCGCTCTGACGCAATGTCTGCACTTTTTCCCGCAGTCTTTTGGATGTCTCCGGAAGTACTTCCTGCTCATTATAGCAGGGTACTACGATATATAGTATGTTACTCATTTTCTGCTCCCTACTTTTCTGACCATATCCGCTTCCAGTAATACGGACTCATGGTACACTTCAAGATCTGCCTTCTGCCAAGCTTCTGATAGCGTTTTCCCAGAAAATAGCCGGCGTACCTGCCGACACACTGCCACCCTAACTTCCAGATCAGATACGGCTTGTGAATCTTACACAGATAACCCATCGTATTTTTCACCAGACGCATGCCCTCCGCCTCCGAACTGACCTGCTCAAAGATCTCCGGATGTGCCGTCTGGGACACCGCCAGATCAAAATTGCGTTGAAACTGCTGCTTCACCGAATAGTTGTGCGAATGAACCACCTCGGCGTCCGCCGCATACGCAACCTTGTATCCTTCCTGCACTGCATGCGCCGCAAAAAACATATCCTCGTTAAAAATAACCGGCGATTCAAATCCGCCGAGCTGCTCAAACAGATCCCTGCGGTATGCAGCGCACACGTCCGAGCAGAAAAAAGTCTTAATGCCAAGCCGCGGTATGTCCTCACGGCTCTTGACGCATCCCTCATCGGGATAATTAAACTGTCTGGTATAGCGCTCAATGATGCCGCAGTCCTCCCGCGGGAGCTGCCTTGCATACGCGACCGCAACCGCACCTTTGGCAGGAGTCCCCGGACCGTGCGCACCGGATGTGAGCGCATGCACCAGATGTTCCACCAGCCTTTCGTCTGCCGGCACCGCATCCTGTGTCATGAATATCAGAATATCCGCTTCGGAATACCCCGCTCCCATATTCCTGGCACCGCCGTGGTCAAAGTTCTCTCTGGTCATGTGAAAAATGCGGCTAGAAAACGGAAGCTCCTTTCTGATCTGCTCGATCGGATACTTCCGGATGGCATCGTTCCACAGCGTCTCCTCGGTATTCACCAGAATAAGTTCATGTATAACAAAGGTCTGCTCCTGCAATTTTTGCAGGAGCAGACAAAAAGTGTCATCCGGTTTGTAAGTCGGAATTATGATATCTACACGCATCAATAGCCATCTCCCTGGTGGAATCCGGTATCACTGATAATCTTTTCACTGTTGCTCTTTACCGTGTCTGTCGGCTCATATTCCGTATCATCGTACAGGAACTGATGCAGCTGAATGACGTTGGATTTCAGATCACACGGTACTACCACACTTCCCTTGGAACCGAGCGTGATCGTATTCTTCTCAAACGGGAATCCGGTCGTCTCGCCAAGGCTGTAATTGAATACCTGGGATGCAAGTGCAATCAGGTCGGTGTTGCTGTAGCTTGTCTTAATATCGCCGAATACCTCATCGATCAGGCTGTTGATCGTCTTGAGATCGGACTTCTGCGCCTTCTGGATCATTGCCGTAAGCACTGCTCTCTGACGCTCGGTACGCTTATAGTCATCTCCCGCCGTATAACGGATACGCGCGAATGCACATGCCTGTACACCATCCATTGTGTAGGTGCCGGCTCCCGGCAGATACTCGGATTTCTTCTTGGTCAGCTTGGAGATCTCATCCATGTAGCCGTGCATCAGCACCGCTTCCTCATCGGTTACGGTCATCTCAACACCGCCGAGAAGATCCACACACTCTACCACCGCATTAAAGTCCACGGTCACATAATCCGTAATATTTAAGTCAAGGTTCGTGTTTAACATGGAGATCGCCTGCTCCGGTCCGCCGTTCGCATAGGCTGCATTACATTTCCGGTAGGTGCTGTTGCCGATATCGAGATAGGAATCTCTGTATACGGATACCAGCTTCACCTCATGTGTATCGTTGTTGATGCTCGCAATCATAATCACGTCGCTGTTACCCTTGGATAAGTTGCCGTTGGAACGGTTGTCCAATCCGAACAGCGCGATCGTCGTATACCCCTTCATGATCTGCTGGGATTCCGAAGAAAGTCCCTCGTTGAATTCCAGATCGCTCTCATCGAAAGAGGTGTCCTTCTCGATTTTGGAGAGCTTCACTACCGCAAACAATACAACTGCCAGAAGCAGAAGTACCAGGATCTCAACCACAACGAGAATAATCTTCTTCTGACGCTTCTTCTTGCGGATCGCTGCCTTCTGTGCTTTTGTCAGCGGCTTCTTCTGCGGATGTCCGCTGCCGCCTGTCTGTATCCGGTTGCTGCTGTGCGCCCCGTTGCTGCTATGTGCCCCATTTCTGCTGTTGCCACTACTACTCATAAATTTTTCTCCTAATATGCATTTTTATTGATAAATCCCTTGAAAACCGTGAGGAACAGAATCTTGACATCCAGTCCCAGTGTCCAGTTCTCGATGTAGTACAGATCATGCTCAATGCGCTTGCGGATCGACGTGTCTCCACGGTATCCGTTGACCTGAGCCCAGCCGGTCATTCCCGGACGCACCTGATGCTTGATCATATATCTCGGGATCTCTTCCCGGAATTTCTCTACATACTGCGGACGCTCGGGTCTTGGTCCCACCAGACTCATATCGCCCTTCAGCACATTAAATAACTGTGGGAATTCGTCCAGGCTTGTCTTGCGCAAGAACTTTCCGACTCCTGTGACGCGCGGATCGTTCTTCTTCGTCCAGCCTTTCTGTTCTTCCTCCTCCGTCTGCACATACATGGTGCGGAACTTGTACATCTGAAACGGCTTATTGTGCAGCCCCACTCTCTCCTGTGCAAAGATCAGCGGTCCCTTCGATGTCGCCTTGACAAGGATTGCCGACAGCAGCATCACCGGTGAAAAGAGGATGATACACACAATCGATCCCACCACATCCATACAGCGCTTCACAAATGCGTTGAACGTGTTGGACAGCGGCACATAGCGGATATTGATCACAGGGAGACCCAGAAGATCCTCCGTGTAAGGTCTCGTAGGTATGATGTTGCCGTAATCCGGAATGAACTTGGTGTGCACGCCGGACTTCTCACACTCCGCAACTATTTTTTCCAGCTTATAATATTCTTCCAGTCCGAGGGTGATTGCAATCTCATCGAGACTGTTCTGCGGCAGGATGTAGTTGAGATTACCAATACTGCCGATGACCTTCACTCCCTTATAGGAGGTGCCTCTGGCAATATTGTCATCCAATACCCCTCGCACATTGTATCCCCACTGCGGATTCTGCTGAATTCTGTCGATATACTGCTCTGCCGCTCTTGAATAGCCGACGAGCAGAATGTGCTTTAAATTGTATCCCCTTCTGCGAATACTTCGCAGAAATCTGCGGATCAAAAGGCGGACAATCTCTTCCACCACAATATTGGTCACGTAGAAATAAAAAAGCATCTCCCGTGAGAAGTTGCGCAAACATCAACAGCAGTCCAACCGTATTCGCCATCACAATGTTGGAAAACTCCAGCCGTCTCCCCTGCACGCGCTTGGACGTGTACAGATTGAACGCATAATACAACAAAATATACACCGGAACAATGAGCAGCAACGCCCTCATGTAGAACTCAAACGAGAGCACGCCGACTTCATGATCCAGAATACCGCTCAGGAACTTCAGCCACCATGCAAACACGTATGATACGATGATTACAAAAGCATCGATCAGTACATGCAGCTTATTAAAGTACTGCTGATTATCTTTTATCATATTTTATACTGCTATCCTTTTGCGAAATTCTAATTACCATATGCTATCAATGATACAATAATTTCCCTAAAAGCACAACGCCTTTTTCGCAAACATTCTGTAACATTTTCTTAATATTTCTTAAAGATTTGTTTGACGATCAAATTTATCTTCCTGCCAGAATCCGGATCACATTGCCCCACAGCGCCAGCTGTATGCACGCGTAATTTCCCAGATTTTTCCACGAGAAACGCACTTTTTTGCATGCGCGGCACCCGGTGATCCCGGCGCCGATTCCCTTCAAATATTCACCTGCAAATCCTTTTTTCAGGAAAAACAGACTCTTGATGAGAATCCCTGAAAGGATCAGGGGCAGGTTGATCAAAAGCTGCAAAAACGGCATGTTTTTATAGATCAGGTACATCGAATTGCGCGCCGCGAGGAACACCTTTTTCTCATTATAGCGCGTCCCTGTGGTGGCGCTTCCCACATGATACACCCGCGCCCCGGGCGCATAGCAGTTGATGTACCCGTGAATCTTTGCCCGATACCCCATATCGACATCCTCAAGATATGCAAAATGGCGCTCGTCGAACGGTCCCATCCCGCGCAGCAGCCCGGTGCGGTATATGACGGCGCCGCCGCAGCAGGAAAACACGCGGCACGGTCTGTTAAAATCCGCCAGCGGTTTTCCCTTTCCGCGCGCCACCGCCCATCCGAATGCCGTGTAATAGTCGCCGGCATTATCGATGCGCTCTCTGTCATGATAATCGATCATCATTGCTCCCGCGGAAAAGATGCGGTCCGACTTTTTGATCGCCGCAAGCAGCTCCTCCACGAATTCCGGCAGAACCTCCGTGTCGTTGTTGAGCAGGATGACATACGGCGTGTCGGCATGCCGTATGCCCTCATTCACCGCTCCGCAGAAACCCGTATTCTCCTTTAGAGCCGTTGTCCACCACCAGAAGCTTAAAATCCGTGCAGGTCTGTCTCTCTAAGGTCTGTATACAATTTTCCAAAAGCTTCTTTCCGTTGTAATTCGGAATAATCACCGTAACTTCCGGCTGACTCGCCATGTAATACCTCCGCTTAATGATAATCTCTCAGCGCATAATTCGGATATACCGTTGAAAAGTTTGGATTGTAGTAGGGATCACCGTTCTTTAAAATGCCGATCCAGTGATTCCGCATATATTCGATCTCCCGTCCAAAGCGCGCCACTTTTTCCGGGGAATCCTCGCTTCCGCGCGATTTGGATTCGTAGTGATAGGCTTCCACCCGCGGCTGGTACACCACAAGGTAACCCTCTTTGCGGACTTTCAGGCAGAAATCCACATCGTTGAACGCCACGGCAAGCTTTTCCTCAAATCCGCCCACCGCCTCGTAGATACTCCGCTTTACCATCAGGCATGCCGCCGTGACCGCCGAGTAATCCATCGCAAGCGACGCCTTGTGCAGATATCCGCTGCGCGCTCTCTGCAGTCCCATAAACATATTCTGCCCGATGCCGCGCGCATTGCCGCCGATTCCGACAACGATTCCTGCATGCTGCACGGTATCATCCGGATAATACAGCTTCGCTCCCACGACACCGACCTCCCTGCGCTGGCAGGTACCAAGCATCTCTTCGAGCCAATCTTCGGTAATCATCTCGATGTCATTGTTCATAAGCACCAGATATTCGCCCTTTGCATGAGAAACGCCGAAATTGTTGAGCGCCGAATAATTAAACCCTTCCTTCCAGACCGCCACGCAGATCCGCTGTCCGCCGGATAAGGTTCCCTCATAGCACACCGCTTCGCCCTCTTTCACCTCTTCGGATGTGATCGAGCGGTAAAAGTCAAATGTCTCCGGAGCGCTGTTATTCTCCACCACAATGACTTCATAATTTGCATAATGCGTTTTCTGAATGGCTGCAAGGCATTTTTTTAACGTCTCCACTTCATCCCTGCTCGGTATCACGATCGAGACCAGCGGATTGCCGCTGTAAGGGTAGCGCACCGTGTAAAAGCCCATATCCTTTGTCGCCGTCACTTCCCCCGCAATCCCCTGACGCTTCAGATGATCCTCGATCGCGCGCCGTCCCGCATCCACCGCATACTGCTTGGAAAACGGGTTTTCCGACGTCGACTCCGTGTGGCAGCGCCAGTGGTAGAGCACCCGCGGCACATGTCCGATGGCTTCTGCACACTCCACACAGCGCAGAAACAGGTCGTAATCCTGCGCACCGTCGTACTCCTCACGGATCATGCCGGCTTTCTCCAGAAGCGTTTTCCGCATCATGGTAAAGTGCGTGATGTAGTTGTTGGATCGGAGCAGATCGATATTGATGTCCGGCTTAAAGTGCGGCTGGAAATGCGTTTTCCCATCCATGTCCACCTTGTCCTCATCCGTGTAGATCATGTCATACTGCGCACCGGCTTTGTGAAAACCGGTTGCGGCAACTCCTGTTTCATCCTTCGGTCCCCGCAGAATCAGATGCACGGTCTCATACAGTGCGTCCGGCGCCAGCAGATCGTCATGATCTAAAAGTGCAATCCACTCCCCGTGCGCCATTGCAATCGCCGCATTGGTATTGCCGGCAATTCCAAGATTTTTTTCCAGTCTGCGGTAACAGATGCGTGTATCCTCTCCGGCACATTCCCGCACGACCGCCTCAAGACGCACCGCCTCTTCCTTCGGGCTTCCGTCTGCCAGACAGAGTTCCCAGTTTTCGTAACTCTGCGCCTGCACCGAACCGATCATCTCCCGCAGGAATGTCTCATTGGTACAATAGAGCGGCACCACGATGCTGACGCGGGGTGCTCCCTTCCACGCAGCAGACTGCTTCCGCTGACGGCGCAGCGTCTCCTCCGTCGCCTTGTGATGCTCATACCATGGCTCATACGGCACATTTTCCGATTCCATCTTCTCCTGCAGCCGGATGAAAAACTCCTTCACTCCGTAATGCTTCAGATAACGCACCCCTTTGATAACCTTCTGCACTGTAATATTCATGCTCAATGCTTCTTCTGATGGATGTAAAGCCATCCATCGGAATAATCTTTCCTTTCCTCTTCTGACATTTCCGTGTACTTACCGAAATCCATTTTTGCAAGAACCATCTGCGGCTCACTGCACTTGTAGCATTCCACATCCTTGCGTCTGGACACTACGCGCATCCAGCCGCAGGACGGACATATATATACCTTCATCATAGAACCGGAATCTCCTCTTTTCTGTCTCGTACCAGCTGTCTTTTTGTTTTATTCACCTGTTTTCGCCGTCCCCCACGTTATCTGCGCAGCGAAAAATCAGAATTGTCCAGTGTCAGATTCGGATTGTAGTAGGGATCTCCCTGCTCAATCTGATCTCTCCAACGCGAAAGCAGAATCTCCACCTCGCCGTTAAAGCGCTCGACTTTTTCCGGGGAATCCTCATAGCCTCTCGACTTCGATTCATAGTGGTGCATTTCCGCGTAGGGATCGTATACGACGAGCCATCCGTGCTTTCTTACTTTCAAGCAGTAGTCCACATCATTGAACGCCACGGCGAGTTCCCCGGTCATTCCCCCGACCGCCTCAAACGCCTGGCGCTTCGTCATCATGCACGCCGCGGTAACCGCCGAATAATCCTGCGCGCACAGAATTCTGCCAAAATATCCCGTATCGTATCTGGATTTTCCAATGAAAGCATGTCCCGCCGTGCCGCCAAAGCCTAAGATCACACCGGCATGCTGGATCGTATCGTCCGCATACAAGAGCTTTGCACCGACGATTCCGACGTCCTCTCTCATACAATATCCGAGCATCTCCCGGATACAGCCCCCGTCAATCATCTCCGTATCGTTGTTCAGCAGCAGGAAATAATCTCCCCTGCATGCCGCCGCGCCGAAATTATTGATCTTTGAGTAGTTAAAGCCGCCCTCGTAGTACACCACCCGGACATTTTCATGCCCCGCCTCAAGTTCCTTATAATAAGCAAACGTCTCCGGCTCGGTACTGTTATTTTCCACAATCACAACCTCAAAATTCCGGTAGTCGGATTTTGTAAAAATGGAATCCAGACACAGCTTTAAATCCTCCGCGTGATCCTTGTTTGGTATGATAATGGATACCAGAGGTTCCTCTTTCCACTCGTAGACCGTGCGGTACATTCCGTAGAACGATGCATTTTCCACGCGCGCCGGTATTCCCAGCCTGCGGTAATGCTCCTCAATCGCGCGCCGTCCCGCCTCAAACGCATAGAGCTTACTCTCCGGATTGGATGCGGTCGAGTCCATATGGCAGCGCCAGTGATACAGAATCTTCGGCACATGATAAATCTTTTTGGTCTGCTCGCTGCATCTTAGGATAAAGTCCAGATCCTGCGCGCCGTCAAACGCGCTCTGGTAGCTCCCCGCACGCTCCGCCACATCTTTTCGCACTGCGAGCAGGTGGCAGATGTAATTCACACTGCACAACAGATCCAGGTCAAAGTCCGGTTTGAAATGCGGCTCAAAAAAGTGTCTGCCGTCCATGCTGACCTTGTCCTCGTCGGAATAGAGCATATCAATCGCGTCATCCCTGCGGATCGCCGACGCAAATTCGTATAGCGCATTTTCCGGCACGAGATCGTCATGATCCACCGGTACAAGATAGTCTCCGGAAGCCATTACAAGCGCGGCGTTCGTATTCTCCGCGATCCCGCCGTTCTCCGGCAGCACCTGATAGTGAATCCGCGCATCACGCCCGGCATACTCCTCCAGAATGGAGATCAGTGCTGCATCCTCTTCCCCGGATGCGGCAAGCGCCATACACAGTTCCCAGTTTCCGTAAGTCTGCGCCGTCACGGAATCGATCATCTCCCGCAGATACTGCGGCTTCGTCTTATAGAGCGGCACGACCAGCGAAAACAACGGTCCCGCATCAAACACATCCTCTCTCTGGCGCTGCAGTTCTTCCGGCACCGGAAGATATTTTGCCCGCCAGTTCTCATAGGTATTGCCCTCTTTGTGCGTCAGCTTGCTCTTAATCTTATATGCGGTTGCAGAGATTCCGTTGCGCTCCAGATAGCGGACGGTATCCCCGGCTTTTTCGATTACATACTGCAGCTTCGTGCCCTCGTCCCACTTCGTGAGTCTGGTTCTCGAATGATTCTTCGCGCCACGCATCTCCAGATAAAACGGTCCGCTCTGCCCTCCCGCTGCGGTTCCCTGCACCAGAAAACCGGGCTTCGCCTCCTTATCACATTCCGGAAAAACAGAAAGAAGATCCTTGCGGTAATAGTGCTCCACCTTCTCGGAAATCGGCTGTCTGCTGCCGTCGAGAAGTTCAAGCTTGATATCCCCCGCCGACATGCACCAGCCAGTGACCGTAATCTGGCTCCCCTCTCTGTGACAGTTTTCCACATAGTAGCTGACTTCATTCTCCAGTCTGCCAAGCTTTGCTGTTGAGATGGCATAAGATTTCTTATATTCTTCCCTGTAAGCAGCCATCAATGTCACCCGGCGGCCATTGCGCCAGTCCGGCGGAAGCTTTATGATGCCTACCACTTCCTCCTCGATCTCATTGATGCTGCGGATATATTTCTGCCGGACCTCCGCACCGCGATTCACCTGTACCGTAAGCGGAAGCTCTCTGTTGTCCAGATATGCCTTGATGGAATGTTCCTTCGTACTCCCATCAAAAAACCACCCGACAAAGACCAGCGTGTCCTGTTCCTTCAGATGGAACCGCATCTTTTCCACAAAAAATTTATGTGTATCCATGGTCCGTCCTCTCTCGCCATTGACTCCTCGGTCAATCTCTTTGATTTCGTATTCCACTATAACAATTCCGACGTTTTGCGTCAAGTTGTTACCACGCCTTTACATTCCTTTTGTTCTCTGTTAATGTAGAATGCAAAGAATAAACCGATCAACTCAAAGGAGTCCTTATGATGCGTTTTAAACACCTTTTTTCCACTGTCATTGTCGTTCTTTTTGCCGTAGTTCTCGCGGCATGCTCCCATCATACACTCGTGGAATCCAAAAAAGATTCCACCGGCTACACCCCCGATACCGCCACGGAATATCTGGTGACGCAATACGCGGACGCAACCGGCGTGCAGGGAACTTTTTACACCATCACGAACGATGCCACCCTCATCATCATCGACGGGGGCTGGGCAGACAACGCCTCCGCCGTACGCGAGGTCATCGCCGCCCACGGGAACCATGTCAACGCCTGGATTCTCTCACATCCACATCAGGATCACGCAGGCGCATTCAATCAGATCTACGCCGCACCGGACGGCATCACGATCGACGCCGTCTACGACAACGGTTTCGACTATGACTTTATCGAAGCGGCCGGAGAGCCGTACGATGACATTACAGTGATGGAGACCTACCACGCGCTCACCCGGGATGCCTCCAACGTGACGCACCTGCACCGCGGCGACATCCTCATCTCCGCCGATCTCATCGCACACAAGCGTCTGCGGGCTCATGGAACGCACCG
>OHWH01001068.1_pt1 | contig 12430 bp, 5 predicted proteins | sample 1579701 | NCBI WGS metagenome assembly OHWH01 (sample SAMEA3882515, study PRJEB24775) | human gut metagenome | biome: human-associated habitat; feature: intestine environment; material: feces | place: Netherlands | collected 2009/2010 | reverse complement strand
CAGCCGCCGGAGCGGTGCTTGAGCCGTTAGGCGGGAATTGTGCGGTATTGCCTTAGAACCCCCAGTGCAGAAAATCAGCATCTTGCACGATTATTTGAAATATTTTTTGTGAATACTCTTGACAGAGCGTGGTTTATCCGCTATTATAATAAATGCGTGAGTTAAGGGGTCAAGTGCGGCCAAAATGGAAGCACAACCCCCGCAAAAAACTGCGCGGAATAATCAAGAAAGGAGAAAAGAAATGCCTACTTTTAACCAGCTCGTACGCAAAGGCCGTGAGGTCCTGGTAACCAAGAGCACTGCTCCTGCCCTTCAGAAGAGCTACAACTCTCAGAAGAAGCAGTACACCACCATGAACAGCCCCCAGAAGCGTGGTGTTTGCACCGCTGTTCGTACCATGACCCCCAAAAAGCCCAACTCTGCTCTGCGTAAAGTTGCCCGTGTCCGCCTGACGAATGGTATCGAGGTCACCTCCTACATTCCTGGTATCGGCCATAACCTGCAGGAGCACAGCGTTGTCCTGATCCGTGGCGGTCGTGTTAAGGACCTGCCCGGTGTCCGTTACCACATCATCCGTGGTACTCTGGATACTCAGGGTGTTGCAAACCGTAACCAGGCTCGCAGCAAATACGGCGCAAAGCGTCCCAAGGCCGGTGCCAAGAAGTAAGGAAACATCTTTTCGCCATAAAATGGTCAGCTGACCCTTTTGTGGCATAACGGGAGTTTTCTTTAACTTTCGAGTACCGATGATATCATTAATGTGAAGGAGGGAAGAAAGATGCCCAGAAGAGGTAAAATCGCAAAGCGCGAAGTTCTGGCTGATCCTATTTACAATTCCAAGCTCGTCACCCGTCTGGTCAACAGCATCATGCTGGATGGCAAGAAGGGCGTCGCTCAGAAGATCGTTTACGAAGCTTTTGAGACTGTCAAAGAGAAGACCGGCAACGATCCTCTCGAAATGTTCGAGAAGGCCATGGAAAACATCATGCCCAGCCTCGAAGTTAAGGCCCGCCGTGTCGGCGGCTCCACCTACCAGGTTCCCCTGGAGGTCAGCCCCGCCCGCCGCGAGACCCTCGGCCTGCGCTGGCTGACTCTGTACAGCCGCAGCCGTGGTGAAAAGACCATGTCCGCTCGCCTGGCCGCCGAGATCATCGACGCTACCAACAACGTTGGCGGCGCTGTCAAGAAGCGCGAAGATACCCACAAGATGGCAGAAGCCAACAAGGCTTTCGCGCATTACCGTTATTGATCTGCTTACTGAGGAGGTTTAAGCCATGGCAACGCCGAGAGACGTATCCCTGCAAATGACCCGAAATATCGGTATCATGGCCCACATCGACGCAGGCAAGACCACCACCACCGAGCGCATTCTGTACTACACCGGTATTAACCATAAGATCGGCGAAGTTCATGACGGCGCTGCTACGATGGACTGGATGGAGCAGGAACAGGAACGTGGTATTACCATCACTTCCGCTGCAACCACCTGCTACTGGAGCCACACCGAGACCCAGCACGATCCGGCTCTGTTCAAAAAGAACCGTCATCGTATCAACATCATCGACACCCCGGGCCACGTTGACTTTACTGTTGAAGTTCAGCGTTCTCTGCGTGTTCTGGACGGTTCTGTTACCGTTCTGGCCGCAAAGGGTGGCGTTGAGCCTCAGTCTGAAACCGTTTGGCGCCAGGCTGACGAGTACAAGGTTCCCCGCATGGTTTACGTCAACAAGATGGATACCATGGGTGCTGACTTCTTCCGCTGCGTACAGATGATGCATGATCGTCTGCATGCCAACGGTGTGCCTATCCAGCTGCCTGTCGGCCAGGAAGACACTTTCCGCGGCATCATCGATCTGATCGACATGAACGCCGATATCTACTATGATGATATGGGCAATGATGTGCGCGTTGAGGAAATTCCTGAAGACCTGAAAGAACAGGCTCAGGAATATCATGACAAGCTGATCGAAGCTGTTGCTGAGACCGACGAAGAGCTGATGATGAAGTACCTGGACGGCGAAGAGCTGACCAAGGGAGAAATCAAGGCTGCTCTGCGTAAGGCTACTATTTCCAACGAGATCGTTCCTGTTGTCTGCGGCTCTTCTTACAAGAACCGTGGCGTTCAGAAACTGTTGGATGCAATCGTTGATTATATGCCTGCTCCGACCGACGTTGCGGCCATCAAGGGCACCAACCCGGAGACTGGCGAGGAAGAAGATCGCACTTCTTCCGATGATCAGCCGTTCTCTGCACTGGCATTCAAGATTATGACTGACCCGTATGTCGGTAAGCTGTGCTTCTTCCGCGTGTACTCTGGTACCGTTGAGGCTGGCACCACTGTTTACAACTCTGTTAAGGATCAGGACGAGCGTATCGGCCGTATCCTGCAGATGCATGCAAACAACCGTAAGGATATCGACATCTGCTACGCTGGCGATATCGCCGCTGCTGTTGGTCTGAAGAACACCACCACTGGTGATACCCTGTGCGATGAGAAGCATCCCATCATCCTCGAGTCCATGAACTTCCCCGAGCCGGTTATCCGCGTTGCCATCGAGCCCAAGACCAAGGCTGGCAGCGAAAAGATGGGTATTGCCCTGTCTAAGCTGGCTGAAGAGGACCCGACTTTCCGTACCTGGACCGATGAAGAAACCGGTCAGACCATCATCGCCGGCATGGGCGAGCTCCACCTGGAAATCATCGTGGACCGTCTGCTCCGCGAGTTTAAGGTCGAAGCTAACGTTGGCGCACCTCAGGTTGCCTACCGTGAAACCATCCGCAAGGATGCTAACCAGGAAACCAAGTACGCACGTCAGTCCGGTGGTAAGGGCCAGTATGGTCACGTTAAGATCAAGATTGAGCCCAACCCGGGTAAGGGTTATGAGTTTGTCAACGGTATTGTTGGCGGCGCTATCCCGAAGGAATACATCCCCGCTGTTGACAACGGTATCCAGGGCGCGATGAAGTCCGGCATTCTGGCTGGCTATCCCGTCGTGGATGTCAAGGTCACTCTGTGGGACGGCTCCTATCATGAAGTTGACTCCTCTGAAATGGCGTTCTCCATCGCCGGTTCCATGGCATTCAAGGATGCTATGAAGAAGGCTGACCCCGTCATTATGGAGCCCATCATGAAGGTTGACGTTGTTGTTCCTGACGAGTATATGGGCAACGTCATTGGCGACTTGAACAGCCGCCGCGGCGCGATCCAGAACCAGGAATCCACCGATGGCACTGCCCGTGTCACCGCTATGGTTCCTCTGTCCGAGATGTTCGGTTACGCTACTGACCTGCGTTCCAAGACCCAGGGCCGTGGCCAGTACTCCATGGAGCCGGCTGATTACCAGCAGGTTCCCAAGAGTGTTGCAGATAAGATCATGACCGAGCGCAATAAGGGCTGATTCTGCACAAATTCGCGCAAAATACTTGATTTTTCTTGAAAAATCTAGTATGATAGCCTTATAACAGGCTATTTTATCTGTTTGAATTAAAGGAGGATACTTCCAATGGCTGAAAAGGAAAAATTTGACCGCTCTTTGGAGCATGTCAACATCGGTACCATCGGTCACGTTGACCACGGCAAGACCACTCTGACTGCCGCTATCACCAAGGTTCTGGCTCTGAAGGGCGACGCCGATTTCATGGATTACTCCAGCATCGATAAGGCTCCTGAAGAGAAGGCTCGTGGTATCACGATCAACACCGCTCATGTTGAGTACCACACCGCGAAGCGTCACTATGCCCACGTTGACTGCCCGGGCCATGCTGACTACATCAAGAACATGATCACCGGTGCTGCTCAGATGGACGGCGCTATCCTGGTTGTTGCTGCAACCGATGGCCCGATGCCGCAGACCCGTGAGCACATCCTGCTGGCTCGTCAGGTTGGCGTGCCCAAGATCGTTGTGTTCCTGAACAAGTGCGATATGGTTGACGACGAAGAGCTGCTCGACCTGGTCGAAATGGAAGTTCGCGAACTGCTGGACAGCCAGGATTTCGATGGCGACAACACCCCGATCATTCGTGGTTCCGCTCTGAAGGCTCTGGAGAGCACTTCCAAGGATCCCGATGCTCCGGAATACAAGTGCATTTGGGAGCTGATGGACGCTGTTGACAGCTACATCCCGACCCCGGACCGTGCTGCTGATAAGCCGTTCCTGATGCCCGTTGAGGACGTTATGACCATCTCCGGCCGTGGCACCGTTGCTACCGGTCGTGTTGAGCGTGGTACTGCTCATGTTGGCGATCAGATGGAAATCGTTGGTCTGAAGGAAGAGAAGCTGACCACCACCATCACTGGTCTGGAAATGTTCCGCAAGAGCCTCGAGTTCGCTCAGGCTGGCGACAACATCGGCGCTCTGCTGCGTGGTATTGACCGTGACCAGATCGAGCGTGGCCAGGTTCTGGCTGTTCCCGGCTCTGTTCATCCCCACACCACTTTCGATGGCCATGTTTACGTCCTGAAGAAGGAAGAAGGCGGCCGTCATACCCCGTTCTTCAACAACTATCGTCCTCAGTTCTACTTCCGTACCACCGACGTTACCGGCATCATCACCCTGCCCGAAGGCACTGAGATGTGCATGCCCGGCGACAACGTTGATATGCACGTTGAGCTGATCACCCCGGTTGCCATGGAAGAAGGCATGCGTTTCGCTATCCGCGAAGGCGGCCACACTGTTGGTTCCGGCGTTGTTTCCAAGATCGAGAAGTAATTTTCGGCTTGTGATATAGCTTTCAAGGCTCCTGCTGTTAAGGCAGGGGCCTTTTTGTTGTGTACGACTTATGGGGCGGGGAGGGGGCAAAGGCCGGGTGTGGAAGACCAAGGAAGGCATCATGAAAACATCAGGAATTGTAGATAGGGGAGAGGACACCATTCGGAACTTTGAAAAAGTGGAGCAGGAGGGGGCACCCACACCGCCCTACCTTGGGAATGTGTATTTCAGGTCGCGTTTAAAGGGCAAGGGTTGATCTATCCCTAAGTTTTCGGAACGGTCAGGAACGCTCTCTACAGTACAATTTATAATGGGCAATTCTCAACCTCCAATTTTCCCTTCAAGTTTCCTCCAATCTCTGCCAAATCTCTCAGCAACAAGCCAAACCGAAATGGCAAAAAATGCGCGATCGCAATACCGGGTGATTGTATTAAGAGATTGCAAAGAACATTATCGGGGTAAATGTTTAATCATTTGATAAAAGCAGGAATAAACCATTCAAAAATGTTAATAAATACCGCCAAAGGGTCACCGCACCGCAGCGCAAATAATGTGCGAAAACAGGTTTCAGTTGATTCAAGGACAAAAATTTACATAGAAACCGCTCTAATGAACTATGCAAATTCTGGCAACTGTGATATAATGTATATACCTAGATGTGTCGGAAAGGTTATCATTTGCGGGATCAAGGCATGCAGCCGGTACAACGTTTTGTCAGCCGCTGTGCCGGGGCCAAAAGCCCCAAAAGCAGGCCGCAGCCCGGCAAGGGATCGCCAGACCGAGGGGAGCACAACCAGGCGTTTTGCAATCAACACCTGCAAAGTGCCGCACATCTGCCGTACCACTTTTCACACAAAAGGGGAAAGTAGTAACACTTAAGGGAGGATAAAACTATGAAGAAAAACCTTCAGCGTTTTGGTGCATCCGTGCTGGCAGCAGCCATGGTTGCCCAGAGCGTGGCGCTTCCCGCAGCAGCCGAAACTACCAAGATTGATTCTTCGGTAGCGCAGTCTGTTGCAGCTAGCGCAGCAAGCGCGGCCAGCGCTGTGCAGTCCCTGCCCAAGTTCACCAGCACCGCAGACCTGATCAAGCAGACAGCCCAAACGCTGGCTGCCCAGGGCGAAGTGCATGAACTGGAGCAGGACGATGCCAAGCTGGAAGCGACTGCACAGAGCAAGGCGGGCATGAGCCTTGCAGCGTTGGAAAATGCACTGGCCGATGCCATGTACGCCAACGCCGCAGCCGGCAAGATCAACACTGAAGCCTATGGCCTGAACAAGGACGAGATGGCATCGGTGATGGCTGCCACCATCAAAACGTATCATCTGTCCAGCGCCGTTACCGACCTGGGCTATGAGACGAACGCCGCAGGCGTTGTGACCGCCGTTACCTTTACCGGCAGCTCCGGCATGACCTCTGCGATGGAGTCCATGACCAACAGCGATGATGAAGTGATTGCGCAGCAGGCTGACAGCTACGCACAGGCTTACGTTGCTGAAAACTCCGATACCTTTGCTGCCAGCGCCGCTGCAGACGGCCATACCTATGGCGAGCCGAAATGGTACTGGAATGACACCAACCCGGAGGATGGCCACACCCATACCTGGAAGGAAACCCCCGATGGTTACTGGACCAAGACCGATGACGGCTGGGCTTACACCGCTGTGTATACCTGTGAAAAGGGCGATGCCTACCAGAAGGTAGAAGGCACCGTAACCAAGGATACCACCGAGGCAAAGCCCGGCGTTGCCGGCAAGACCGTTTACTCTGCCAGCGTGCCCGCTGACAAGAGCCCGGTTAAGAAGGAATACAAGGAACCCACCACCCGCACCGACGACATTGCCGCCCTGCCCTGCCAGAGCCATGCCGTGCCGAAGGATGCAGATGGCAACTTTGTTGCTACCTTCAACTGGGAAATGAAGAAGGTCGAGGGCAAGCTGGCCGATGACTTCAGCAACGCCCAGCTGTTCTATGACAGCGAAACCGGCAAAATTTCTGCCGGCGCTCCCGTTACCATTGACTGGGAATGCACCAGCGTCACCTTCAAGTGCGCTGTCTGCGGCGAAGAAATCAAAACCAAGCCGATGCAGACCATGCCGGTCAGTGTTGTGGTAGACCAGAATGACAATTCTGTCTACATCAACGTGGGCGGCACCCCGACCCTGGATACCACCTCCGGCGGCACCGGCGTTACCCTGGTGTCCGCAATGGACGGCGGCAGCTGGTACGATATGCAGAACAACCCGGTTGACGCAAGCAAGGTGAACTTCACCTATCAGAGCGGCGACAACAAGGGCAAGAACAGCCTGCTGCTGTACGACAGCCAGAAGACTGCCGTGTATGTGGATGACCAGGGCAACCAGGTCACCAATACTTACGATGTCTCGACTGCGCAGATGAACTACTACTACTTCCAGCTGTCGCAGTTCAACCAGGACGAAGCAGAGTACTTCGGCGTGGTTGCCCCGTTCTGGACCTCCAAGGGCGTTCAGAAGCAGGGCGAGGATGGCAGCATCACCGGCACCATGGGCGCAATCAAGGTATTGTGCAGCATTGATCCGAACGATGATGTCCCGCCGACCACCATGGCATTCATGCTGAACATGCTGCCGCAGGCGTTCATGTCTTACGTCATGAACTATGGCGAAGCTCTGAAAGCTATCCGTGATGCAGGCCTGGCACAGGTTGCCAAGCTGGGTGACAGCGCTGACTATGTCACCAAGCTGCTGATCCTGCACGACTGGATCTCCCAGGTTGCAGAATTCGATATGGGCTCCATGGGCGATATCACCGGCGGCGGCAACAACGACCCCATCCAGATGACTGCTTTCGGCGCCCTGCTGGGCGGCGGGATCGGCGCTAAGGGTGTTGAGTATGGCTGCATCTGCCTGGGCTATGCATCTGCATTTAACTACATGGTCCAGAATTTGCCTGACAACAAGAGCATCTATAAAAATGATGACGGCAGCTGGAAGACCCCCGATGAAGTAGGCGATAACGCTGTTGTTGACTTTGCCCAGATCCTGTATTACTGCGATACTTCTGATACCAGTGTTGCCGGTAATGCGTTCGGCGGCGGCATGTTCAACAACGTCCACTACTTCAACGCAGTCAAGGTCAACAAGCTGCAGGGCGACAGCAACTCTGCTACGATGACCACCGGCGAAGCCAACAAGAACTGGTACTATGTTGACGTCTGCTATGACGACGTGAACACCGAGTGCATGGCCCAGACCCGCGTTGAGAACGCAGGCGACATGCGCCATGTCAACTTCCTGGTTTCTCCCTCCGGTCTGGAAGGCCGTTACAGCAAGTACTATGATTACATTGACTCGCTGTACGATGGCTACACCTACACCAAGAACAAGAATCCCGATGTGGATGATGACGGCAATGTTGTGTTGAACAACGGCAAGCCGCATTACTCTTACACCAAGGCGGAGAACAAGAACGAGACCCGTTACACCGATACCTGCTACGAGGATACTTGGTTCACCTCTATCTGCAGCCCCATCTACTTCGACAATAATTACTTCTATTACGTTGATACCACGACCAACCAGAACCTGTATAACAACATGCGCCGCCAGCAGTCCGAGAACGGCAACAACGGCAGCTCTGGTTCCGGCAGCTCTGGTAACAACTCCCAGATGCAGCAGTTCATGAAGAAGATGCAGAACCAGGGCCCCGATACTCTGGAAGCACGTCCGCGTAATGCGAACTACTATATCCGCAAAGAGGATTCCAGCAGCAGCAGGCCCGGCGGCTTCAGCATGAGCAGCTTTACCAAGACGGATGACCCGTTTGATATCATCCTGATGTACTACAACGATCTGAAGGAAACCAGCAGCAACTTCAATGATGACGACAGCAATGCCAAGGTTCTGGCCGAAGCTGGCACCATCTATAAGATCGATACCAGTGCAAAAGATAAGCATGCCAAGGTTGAAAACAACCTGAACACCGAGTGCCTGGCAGACGCTGCTGCAAAGCGGATCTACCCCGCACTGGTACACTCTACCGCACTGTATGATGGCAAGCTGTACTTCAACGTCAACAACGCCATCTACCGTATGGACCCGACCACCGGCGCAGTGGAAGAAGTGAAGGAATACAACACCGTCTATGGCGGCATTAAGCTGACCAAGGATAAGGACGGCAACATGGTTCCCGATACCCACTTTCCCGGCATGAGCATGGTTATCATGGATAGCGCCCAGGATACCAGCAGTGTGAAGTATCTGAACACCTTCATGAACCATCCTCTGGCTGGCCTGACCCTGCGTGACAGCTACAGCTTTGCTACCACCACCCAGCAGGGCCAGACTGTGATCACCGGCATCAACACCACCAAGGATCAGCTGGTCGTTTCTGTCGGCACCAACCTGTCCAACACCTATAAGGAACTGGTGGACGGCAAGGCAGAAGTCAAGACCGATGCTTCCGGCACTTCTTATGCAAACCGTAAGAGCTACAAGACCGAGTCCTGGAACTACAACCCGAGTTACAACCAGAACATGGGCAGCTCTGACGAGAAGAACAAGAACGAAGAGTTCATGTGGTGCGCGAACCTGGTTGAAACCATGCCGATGTCCGACATGGTCAGCGACCTGAAGAGCGGCGCAACCACCAATGTTTCCGTTGAAGCATGGTGCGATACCCCCGCTTACACCCAGGACCGCACCACCAAGTACGGCCTGACCAAGGGTGAAAAGAAGTACGCTGACGGCGCACTGCCCAAGGGCCATACCTGGGCTCTGGACGAGCTGGAAACCAAGTCCGTTGGCAACAATGTGTACCTGTGCTCTGATTGCCATACCGCAACCGAAAGCACCCCCCACACCGTTACCCTGCCCGATGCAGTTGCAGGCGTTACCCTGACCCTGGGCACCACCAGCAACACCTACATCAAGGACGATACCGTTACCCTGACCGTAGAAAAGGAAGGCACCGATATCGTTACCGTTACCGCAAAGAACGGCGATACCGATGTTGCTCTGACTGAAGTTCAGGAAGCAGCGCAGGACGAAGCCGCAGCCCAGGCTACCACCGAAAAGGCTAAGACGGTTTACACCTTCACCATGCCGGACGGCGATGTGACCATCAGCGTTACCAAAGCCGCTAAGACCTATGCGGTCAAGGTGGCCGATGCTAACAAGGATACGTTGAAGATCACCAGCCCCGAAGCTGACCTGGATAAGGTTGCTGAGGGCACCAGCGTTACCGTTGTGGCTACCCCGAAGGATGGCTATACCCTGACGGCTGACGGTGTGGTGGTTACTTACGGCGACAATCAGACCCTGAAAGCAACTCCTGACACAGAAAAGGCCAACACTTACACCTTTGCAATGCCCGCTGGCGATGCAACTGTCAGCGCAGCGTTTGAAGAGGTTAAGAAGTATAACGTTACTGTGGCGGGTACTGTTGAAAACGGCACTGTGGGCGTAGAGCCGAAAACCGCAGCTGCGAAGGCTGTTGTTACTGTTACCGTTACCCCGAATACCAACTTTAAGTACACGGACGGCAGCCTGAAAGCTACTTATACGGATGGCGGAACGAAGAAAGAAATTAACGACTTTAAGGCAGTAGACGGTAAGGAAAACACCTACACCTTCGAGATGCCCGCTGCCGATGTTACCGTTAGCGCTGCGTTTGAGAAAATTGCGACCGAGACTTACACAGTAACTGTTGACAAGGGCGGCGACGGCAAAGTTACGGTCAATGGACAGGAAACTGAAAAGCTTGAGGGTCTGAAGTCTGGTGATCCTGTTACACTGAAGATTGACCCGATAGATACGGATACTTTGCTGACTAAGCTGGCAGGTGTAACGGTTACATCTGGCAAAGTTGAGGTCTCCACCACAAAGGTAGATGAAAATACCTATACTTTCACAATGCCGGACGGCAATGTAAATGTCAGCGTACAGTTTACGACTGTTGAGTACAGCATTGTAACTACGGCAGACCCGGCTGAAGGTGGCACGATTACTGTTACAGTTAATGGCAAATCTGAATTGAAACGTGCACCGAAGGATGCAGAAATGGCTGTAACGGTTACGCCGAATACGGGCTATGAACTGGAGCTGGCTCGCCATGGTCAGACCAGTATCACGGATAAAGTCAAAGATGGTGGTACGTATACAGTTGTCATGAGCGATTGTAACTTTGAAATCATTGCAGAATTCAAGAAGATTGAAACCACTGAACCCACCAACCCCAGCGAAGAACCTCAGGCTATTGAAGCCGAGGAACGCACCGTTCATGGTGCCGCTGAAAAGACCACCATTACCGCAATGGCTGTCTTTACCTGCACCGATAAGAACTGCGCAAGCGCACAGTTCGTGGATGCAACGGTAAAGCAGACCAGCGGCGTTACCACCGCTGCTGTCAACTTCAACGGCAAGGACTACACCGCCAAGTACGGCGAGAAGAACGGCTGGGTTGAAGAAAACGGCAAGAAGTACTGGTACGAAAAGGGCGTGAAGCAGGGTACCACCGGCCGCGGCAAAGAGATCTATGATCCCGATTCCGACGCCTGGTACTGGCTGGATGCTGTCCAGGGCGGCGCAATGACCGTCAGCAAGGACGTTTACCAGGAATCCGCCGCCGGCCAGTGGGCTGATAAGCCCGATGGCACCGGCAAGTGGGTCCGTTACGATGAGAACGGCCACATGGTCAAGGGCTGGCAGACGACCGATAAGGGCACCTACTACTTTGACCTGATCACCGGCGCTATGGCTAAGGGCGCAGGCGATATTGACGGTGTACCTTGCGCATTTGACGAGTACACCGGTATCGCTCTGGACGGCCAGTGGCTGACCATCAAAGGCGCTGACTTCTGGTACGAAAAGGGCGTTCGCCAGGGCCTGGATGGCCGCGGCAAGGAAATCTACGACCTGGCTTCCGACGCTTGGTACTGGCTGGATGCCGTTGACCAGGGCAAGAAAGCCACCAGCAAGGATGTCTATCAGGAATCCGAAGCTGGCCAGTGGGCTGATAGGCCCGATGGCACCGGCAAGTGGGTCCGTTACGATGCACAGGGCCACATGATCAAGGGCTGGAGCGCTGACAAGCGTTACTATTTCGACCCGATCTATGGCACCATGGCTAAGGGCGATGCAGTCATCGATGGCCGCACTTATCATTTCGATAAGAACACCGGCGTTCTGCAGTAATCCCACAGCCTGAACAATGAGCTGTAACCCAGCCCATTAACCCCTAAATAGAAATGCCGCAGCAGACGTAACAGTCTGCTGCGGCATTTTTGTATTTGTGGGCATAGGTTCGGTGAAATATTTGCCAGGCCAGTAGGGCGGGGGACCCCACCCCGCCGAAATACTGGGAACAATACACAATTAAAAAATTGCAATATACCTTGCTATGCCGTAGGGGGCGGCGTCCCCGACGCCCCGGAGGAGCGTATAAATTACAGGCCTTTTGTTGGTAACTGTACGGTAGGGCGGCCAGCCCATTGGCCGCCGGATGAGCCCAGTCACAAATCTCATTTATCAGGCTCTGCGCGAGGAACCACCCCTCACCGGCTTTCGCCGGAGCTCCCCTCTAAGGGGAGCCAGTATCTTACCCCATGATTGTGGTGGCTCCCCTGGAGGGGAGCTGGACGCGAAGCGGCCTGAGGGGTGGTTCCTTGCCGCAAACCTAAGGCAATACCGCACAATTCCCGCCTGACGGCTTAAGCACCGCTCCGGCGGCTGCGGCACGGC
>OHWH01000983.1_pt1 | contig 13561 bp, 10 predicted proteins | sample 1579701 | NCBI WGS metagenome assembly OHWH01 (sample SAMEA3882515, study PRJEB24775) | human gut metagenome | biome: human-associated habitat; feature: intestine environment; material: feces | place: Netherlands | collected 2009/2010 | reverse complement strand
TGCAGGCGTTGCCGCTCTTGATGGCAAGGGCGGCGGCATCGCTGGTCACGTTGGGACGGCTCTCGTAGATGATGGCAATCACGCCCATGGGCACGGCGGTCTTTTCAATCACCAGCCCATTGGGGCGTTCCACTCGCTTCAGCACCCGGCCCACCGGGTCGGGCAGGGCAGCAACCTCTTCAATGCCCTTTGCCATGGTACGGATGCGCTCCTCGGTCAGGGCAAGACGATCCAGCATCACCTCGCTGATATGTCCCTTTGCAGCGGCCATATCGTCGGCGTTGGCGGCAAGGATAGCCGTCATGTTTGCCGGGCTGCACAGCTGCGCAGCCATACTGTGCAGTGCCTGTGCGCGGCTGGTGCCATCAGCCAGTGCCAGCGCAGCCTTTGCCCCGCGGGCGGCTTCCAGAATTTCCTGTGTGGTCATAGCTCAAACCTCCTGTGTGGACAGCGCGGGCTGCTTGTGCCCGGCAAAGCGGGTGCCGATGGGCTTGCCCGCAGCGATATCATACAGCAGTTCCGGGTGTGCGCCGTTGGCGATGACCATATCCGCACCGCTGCCGGTCACCATGCGGGCAGCCCGTAGCTTAGTGGCCATGCCGCCGGTGCCCAGTGCCGAGCCTGCACCGTCTGCCAGCGCCATCACCTCCGGGGTGATCTCCTCCACCAGCGGGATCAGTGCCGCATCCGGGTGGGTGTGGGGGTTCGCAGTGTACAGGCCGTCAATGTCGCTCAGCAGCACCAGCAAGTCGGCCTTGCAGCAGCAGGCCACAATAGCGGCCAGCGTGTCGTTGTCGCCAATGGAGGTGATCTCATCGGTGGCAACGCTATCATTTTCATTGATGATGGGCAGTGCACCCAGTTCCAGCAGACGGGTCAGGGTGTTCTGGATGTTCACCCGGCGCTCGGTGTGCTCCACGTCCACGCCGGTAAGCAGGATCTGCGCTACCGTGTGATCGTAGGCACTGAACAGCCGGTCGTAGGTGTACATCAGCTCGCACTGCCCCACGGCGGCGCAGGCCTGCTTGGTGGTGGTATCCTTTGGGCGTGCGGGCAGCGAAAGCTTGCCTACGCCCATGCCGATAGCGCCGGAGGATACCAGAATGACCTCGTGTCCCTCGTTCTTTAAATCGCTCAATACCTTGACCAGTTCCTCTGCATGGCGGATGTTCAACCGCCCGGTGGGGTATGCCAATGTGGAGGTGCCCACTTTCACAACGATGCGCATGATTCCATTAACCCTTTCCCATTTCCTTTGTTTTGTCGTAAGCAGCCAGCACGGCATCCATCACCGCACCGCGCAGCCCATGTTCTTCCAGTACCCGCACGCCCTGAATGGTGCTGCCGCCGGGGCTGCACACAGCGTCCTTCAGCGCACCGGGGTGCTTGCCGCTTTCCAGCACCAGCTTTGCGCTGCCAAGCACCATCTGTGCGGCGTACTCCTGTGCCTTTGCCCGGGGCAGGCCGCAGGCCACGCCGCCATCGGCCAGCGCTTCAATAAACTGGTACACCCATGCCGGGCCGCAGCCGGAGACGCAGCTTGCAGCATCGATCATACCCTCGGCCACGGCGTCCAGACGCCCGGCGGGAGCCATCAGCTGGCAGAATGCAGCCTCCTCCTCGGCGGTCACGTTGGCAGAGCAATACTGGATCATGCCTTCGCCCACCGATGCCGGGGTGTTGGGCATGATACGGATGACAGGGTAGTCGCCGCCCGCCATCTCCTGAATGCGTGCCATCGGCAGACCGGCAGCCATGGTGCACAGCACAAACCGCTTGGTGCGCTCGGCAAGGATGAACCGCAGGGGCTCCAGCATGGCTTCCATCATCTGGGGCTTTACCGCCAGAAAGATCAGGTCGCAGTCCCCGGCAACCTCGGCGTTGGTGGCGGTCTGACAGCCCAGCTCTGCAGCCAGCGCTTCCGCCTTGGCCGCCGTGCGGTTGGCCAGAAATACATTCTCAGGCTCGGTAGCCTTGCATACGGCGCGTGCAATAGCGCCGCCCATGTTTCCACAGCCTAAAAACCCAATGGTTTTCATCATAATAATAACCCTCCCTCGGCAGATATGCACTGCATAAAATTCTGCTTCTTATTCATTCTAAGCAACCGCTGGGAGAAAATCAAGACTTTTGTCTTATTTTTGGCGGGCAGATTGAAAAACAGCACCTTCGGGGCGGGCAGCGCACACACAAACTTCATAAAAAGGTAAGAATCTCTACTTGAAATAAGGTCGTATTTTGCGGTAAAATAAATTATGGGGTATCATTCACGGAAACGGCAGAGGAGTCTGCCGGGAAAGGATGGGTTTTTGTGTCACAAACGACAAAACGGGCACTGGAGGCATCTTTCAAGAAGCTGCTGCTGGAAAAGCCCCTGAACAAGATTACAATCAACGATATCACCGAGGACTGCGGGGTCAACCGCATGACCTTTTATTACCATTTCAAGGATATTTACGATCTGGTGGACTGGATCTTGGCGGAGGATGCCGCCAAGGCAATGGAAGGCCGCCGGGGTTTTGGTACATGGAGCGAAGCCTATCTGGACGTTCTGCGCCAACTGCAGGATAACAAGACCCTTGTGCTCAACGTTTACCGCTCGGTGGGTAGGGAACAGGTGGAACAGTACCTTTATAGGCTGCTGGACCCCATCCTGAAGGATTTTGCGGACCGTGAATGCCACGATATCACCGTGCAGGACGCAGATAAGCAGTTTGTTGTCGATTTTTACAAGTATGCACTGGTGGGTATGACGCTGGAATGGACCCGCCGGGATATGAGAGGCGACCCCAAGAAGATGGTGGAGCGCGTGAGCACCATGATCCACGGGGATTTCCGCCGGGCGCTGTGCCGCCTGAGCAGCGGCAGCTTGAAAATAGAGGAATGATGTGCTTTGTGGCTGTGCGGCTTCAATAAAATTTTATCAAAGGATACGCCGTGATGGGTTTTCCATCACGGCGTATTTTCTGTTTATGGCACAAAAACGCGCAAAGTGGTAGGATGTGGTCAAGCAAAATAAGGATTTCCAAAGGAATCATTTCGGGAGGAAAAAGTTATGAATACATCTCTTGATAATCTGACTCACAAGATGCAGCGTGCTGCGCTTGGTAAAATAGTGGACGTGGCGCTTTCCTGCGCCGAGCAAGACCGTGAAAAAACAATGTGCCAGCTGGTAGATGCTGCAAAGCAGTTCTACGGCAGCGGCTTCAGCGACGAGACCTACGAGAACGCCAAAAAGGTGCTGACCGACCCCAATAGCAAGTGGACGAAACTCATCAACTGCGTGCTGGACCAGACCGACCCCCATGTGGCGCGTACCACCGCGCTGAATCTGGGGTACGAAGCCTTCTTCCGCGGCACTAAGATGATCCGCGAGAACCGCGTCAAGTACCAGTGCAACATCCCTTGGCTGATTTTGTTCGACCCCACCTCTGCCTGCAATATGCACTGCGTGGGCTGCTGGGCAGGCGAGTACGGCCACAAGAACAACCTCAGCTTTGAGGACATGGACAAGATCGTCACGCAGGGCAAGGAGCTGGGCGTGTACCTGTATATGCTGACCGGCGGCGAGCCGCTGGTGCGCAAGAAGGACGTGCTCAAGCTGGCAGAAAAGCACAACGATGTGCAGTTTGCCATCTACACCAACTCCACCCTCATCGACGAGCCCTTCTGTGAAGAGGTGCGGCGTCTGGGCAATATCGCCTTTATGCTGTCCATCGAGGGCACCCCGGAGACCAACGATGCCCGCCGCGGCGAAGGCCACTATGCCGCTGTGATGCACGCCATGGATCTGCTCAAGAAGTACGGCATCCTCTTCGGCACCTCCATCTGCTACACCCGCCAGAACATCGACGCTGTCACCAACGATGCGTTCATGCGGCTCCTGTGCGAGAAGGGTGCACACTTTGGCTTCTACTTCCACTATATGCCGGTGGGCAATGAGGCCGCCCCGGAGCTGATGCCCACCCCGGAGCAGCGTAAATACATGATCGACCGCATCCGTTATCTGCGCTCTTCCGAGTGCGATATCCCGTTCTACCCCATGGACTTCCAGAACGACGGCGAGTTCGTGGGCGGCTGCATCGCCGGCGGCCGCAACTACTTCCACATCAACTCTGCCGGTGACGCCGAGCCCTGCGTGTTCATCCACTACTCCAACGCCAATATCCACGACCAGTCTATTCTGGAAATTCTGCACAGCCCGCTGTTCATGGCTTACCACAACGGTCAGCCCTTCAACAAGAACCATCTGCGTCCTTGCCCGATGCTGGAAAACCCGGAGCTGCTGGAAAAGATGGTGCACGAGACCGGTGCTCACAGCACCGACCTGCAGTCCCCGGAAAGTGTCGAGCACCTGTGCGAGAAGTGCAAGAGCTACGCCGCCAACTGGCAGCCCACCGCCGATGAGATCTGGTCTCACCACAAGGTCCGCGAGAGCCGGTACGAAAACTATAAGGACTGGAAGCCCTCTCATCCGCTGGACTGAGCTGAAATCTGATTCAAAACAATAACAAGACCCCCGCCCTGTGTTCCTGCCCGGAACATAAGGCGGGGGTCTTGCTGTGTAAACTGGAATTTAGTTATCTTTCTTAAAATACTCAATTGCCATTAAAACAATTCCTAAAACCACCATTGCAATAGAAACACCAAACCACACGGTAAGGTTTGATTCCGTTATCTGCGTCAAAAGTTTTCCGGGGGGAGTTGACCACCCGCTGATAGGATAATTGTTTGCAGATATAATAACAGCCAATGTCCAAATGCTTCCAATCAACGAAATAAATCCGCCAATAATTGCCCGTTTCAAGAATATCACTTCCTTTGCTAATCTTTTCTTTCGGTCTGCAACTTTCGACTTATAATTTGTAATATGATTAAAAAATACCCCGCATCGGAAGGGCTCTGATGCGGGGCAGGGAAGGGTTACTGGTTTTCAGCAGGTTGCGATGCAGCGGGCTGTGCGGCTGCATCGTCTGCGGGGTCGCCGAACTGGTCGTGATAGCTGTTCAGCAGGGTCAATTCCTGATTGCGCTGCAAGCCGTGGATGACCAGCTTTTTGATGACATCGTAGATAACGGCAAACAGCGGCACGCCAACGATCATGCCTACAAAGCCCCACAGACCGCCAAACAGCAGAATGGCGAACAGTACCCAGAAGCTGGAAAGGCCGGTGGTGTTGCCCAGAATTTTGGGCCCGATGATGTTGCCGTCCAGCTGCTGCAAAACCAGCACGAACAGCACGAACCACAGCGCCTTGATGGGGCTCTGGATGAGGATGAGCAGCGTGGCGGGAATGGCACCGATGAAGGGACCGAAGAAGGGGATCACGTTGGTCACACCGATGATCACCGATACCAGCAGCGCACTGGGGAATTTGAAGATCAGACAGCCGATATAGCACAGCACGCCGATGATGGCAGAGTCCATGATCTTACCATTGATGAAGCCGCCGAACATTTTGTCCGCGTACTTCACTTCCTCGGTGATCAGCTGCGCCCAGCGGGGGCGGACGATGCTGTGCAACACCAGCTTGCCCTGCTGCACGAACCGCTTGCGGCTGGCCAGCATATACACCGCCACGATGATGCCGATGATCAGGTTCTTGGCCACCGTCACCACGTTCAGCACACCAATGGCTGCGCCGCTCAGGATGTTCTGCATGGAGGGCAGCAGGGTGTTCTTGAGCCATGTGTTCCATGTGTCCAGATTGGTGTTCAGAGCAGCGTAGGCTGAATTGAGCAGCTCCGTGATCTGTTCGTTCTTTTCAATAAACTCCAGATGGTTTGCCCAGTTCATGAACTTTGTAATGTTGGCCTGCGCGGTGTAGTACAGGGTAGTCACGCTGGTGATCAGCTGCGGCACGATCATCATGACCAGTGCATACACCAGCAAAAGCCCGAACAGGATGGTAAGCGCCACGGACAGCGCGTTGATCAGACCGTTCATCTTTTCCGGGATGAACCGGCGCAGAAAGCTCTCGATGCTGTTGCACACCGGCTTGAGCAGGTAGGCAATGACGGCACCGTAGATAAAGGGCATCAGGATGCCGGTCAGGGTAGAGATAGCCGAGCCGAAGCCGTCAAAGCGGTAAATGAGGAAAAAGAAGATGATGCTCAGTGCAATGGCACCAAACCCTGCGAGCATCCCATAGAGATACGGTTTGATGTGCGGCTTTTTGTCCATCATGACAAACTCCATTCCTGCTGCGGGCAGCGGGAATACCCACAGCGCTTATTAAATTTTGTTGCTTCTGCGCCAGATGTGCAGTTTTTCAGCCTCGCGGATCAACTCTTCACGGAAGTCCGGGTGTGCCACGCTGATCAGAGCCTCGGCCTTTTCCCAAGAGGTCAGGCCCTTCAGATTCACGCAGCCATACTCGGTGCACAGATAGTGCACGTTGGCGCGGGTGTCGGTAACGATGCTGCCGTTCTCCAGCGTGGGACGGATACGGCTTTCCAGCTGGCCGGTCTTTTTATTAAAGAAGGTGGAGGACAGGCAGATAAAGCTCTTGCCACCCTTAGAAAGGTATGCGCCCAGCACGAAGTCCAGCTGACCGCCTGCGCCGGAAATGTGCTTCACACCGGCGCTCTCGGCATTCACCTGACCAAACAGGTCGATATCCACGGCATTGTTGATGGAAATAAAGTTGTCCAGTGCGGAAATGCTGCGGATGTCGTTGGTGTAGTCCACCGGGGCAGACATACACTCCGGGTTATCGTTCAGGTAATCGTACATCTTCTGGGTGCCGGCACCAAAGGCGTAGACCTGACGGCCCTTGTCCAGCTGCTTGCGGCTGCCGTTGATCTTGCCGGCCTTGGCAATATCCACAAAGGCATCCACATACATTTCGGTGTGCACGCCCAGATCCTTCAGATCGCTCTGCGCGATCAGCCCGCCGATGGCATTGGGCATACCGCCGATGCCCAGTTGCAGGCAGGCACCGTTAGGAATCTGCGGCACGATGAGGTTGGCTACCTTCAGGTCCACCTCAGTAGCGGCACCGGCAGCTGCCATCTGGCCGATGGGGGGATTTGTGCCCTCCACAATGCCACTTACCTGAGAAACGTGTACGCTGTTCTCCATGCCGCCAAGGCAGCGCGGCATATTGGTGTTGACCTCCACAATGATCTTCTTGGCCTTTTCGCACACAGCACCCAGATGCGAAGCGCTGGGACCGAAGTTGAAGTAGCCATGCTCGTCCATGGGGGTCACCTGAAATACTGCCACATCCACGGGGTCGCTGCTCTCGCGGTAGTAGCGGGGCAGCTCAGAGTAGCGGATGGGGGAGTAGAAGGAGAAACCTTGCGCAATGGCCTTGCGCTCAATGCCGCCCATGTGCCAGCTGTTCCAGGTCATGTGGGCAGCAGGGTCGTCGATCTGGAAGATCTCCGGCACCCACATCAGAATGCCGCCCCGGAAGTTGACTCCTTCCAACTCCGGCAGGCGTTTTGCTAGCTCGGCGTCCACGGCCACAGGGGTGTTCACGGCCCAGCCGTAATCCACCCAGTCGCCGCTTTTGACCAGAGCGGCAGCCTGCGCAGCAGTCATAAGCTTCTGTGCGTACAGTTCCTTGCAATCCATTATAAACCATCCTCTCTTAAAATACATAAAAGAATTGTAAACAATTCTGTGCGGACAAATTATGCGGCTGTTTTACGCCTGTTTTGCGGAATGCACACCGTTTTGCCACATCTGTATGGTAACCTTATAAACAAGGTAGCAGTGTGTGCTCCGCTCTGCGCAGAACAGCTCAACTTAGTTATAACATTAACAAAGTGTAGAATCAATAGTTTTGGCTAAAAAACAACCAGTATAGCATAATAAACAGTTTTCTTGGCTTTATGTGGGGATTGTTTGGTACGCAAAAAACAAAAAAGTTGAGAAAAAGACTTGATAAAATTTTGACGATGTGCTTTACTAATAGCGTGGGAAGCAACTGCGGAGCAGTGCGAGATGATTCGTTTAAAATTTAACGATAAAACGCACCGCAGCAGTTTCAGGTTGCACCCAAGGCTGGAAAGTGCTATCATGGCAGAACCACATCGCGCTTAATAATTGCAGCGCATAAGGAGGACACTGACCGATGGCAACAGCAGTTTATCCCGGGTCGTTCGATCCGGTCACCAAGGGACACCTTGATATCATCAAACGCGCAGCAAAGATCAACGACCACCTCATTGTGGCGGTGCTGATCAACAGCGCCAAGCATCCGCTGTTCACAGTGGAGGAGCGGGTGGCTATGCTGCAGGAATGCTGCAAGAACATCCCCAATGTGACCGTGGAAAGCTTCGACGGCCTGACCGTGGAGTTCGCAAAAAAGCGCCACGCATCCGTAATGGTGCGGGGACTGCGGGCAGTAACGGACTTTGAAAACGAGATCCAGCTTGCGCAAACCAACCACGCACTGATGCCCGGCATCGAGACCATGTTCCTTGCCACCAGCATCAAATGGAGTTATCTTTCCTCCACCATCGTAAAGGAAGCAGCGTACTACGGCAGTGACATCAGCAAGTTCGTCACACCCAATGTGGAAAAAGCCGTCAACGAAAAATACGCACAGCTCCGGGAGAGGGAAGAGATCTGATACCGCAAAAATGCCGCAGGGCGTTTTGATAAATGGGTAACCGATAAGTAACACACATACACAATTCAGGAGGCTATTCACATGAAAAAGATTGTTATCGCATCTGCATGCCGCACCGCTATCGGCAAGTTCGGTGGCACTCTGGCCAACGTTCCCGCTACTGAGCTGGGCTCCATCGTCATCAAGGAGGCTCTGAACCGTGCAAACGTCAAGCCCGAGCAGGTCGATCATGTTTACATGGGCTGCGTCATTCAGGCTGGTCTGGGCCAGAACGTCGCTCGTCAGGCTGCCCTGAAGGCTGGCCTGCCCATCGAGACTCCCGCCGTCACCGTCAACGTGGTCTGCGGCTCCGGTCTGAACTGCGTGAACATGGCTGCTCAGATGATCGAGGCAGGCGATGCTGATATCGTTGTTGCAGGCGGCATGGAGAACATGGATATGGCTCCCTTCGCACTGCAGAAGGCTCGCTATGGCTACCGCATGGGCGCTCCCATGGGCAAGAGCGAGATCGTGGATACCATGGTCAACGATGCACTGTGGGATGCCTGCGGCTTCAACAAGCACATGGGCATGACCGCTGAGAACGTTTGCACCAACGAGACCTACCAGAAGAAGTACGGCTACAGCCCCATCACCCGCGAGATGCTGGACGAGTTCTCATACAACAGCCAGCTGAAGGCTGACAAGGCCATCAAGGACGGCGCCTTCAAGGACGAGATCGTTCCTGTTGTCATCAAGGGCAAGAAGGGCGACACCGTGTTCGATACCGATGAGGGCCCCCGTCTGAGCGCTCCCGAGGTTCTGGCAAAGCTGAAGCCCGCCTTCACCAAAGACGGCATCGTCACCGCTGGTAACTCTTCCGCCATCAACGACGGCGCTGCTGCTCTGGTCGTCATGAGCGAGGAGAAGGCTAAGGAGCTGGGCGTGAAGCCTCTGGCAACCTGGGTCGCCGGTGCTCTGGCAGGCGTTGAGCCCGAGGTCATGGGTCTGGGCCCCATCGCTGCTACCAAGAAGGTCATGGCCAAGACCGGCATGACCGTTGCTGATATGGATCTGGTCGAGGCCAACGAGGCATTCGCAGCACAGTCCATCGCTGTCGGCGAGGCTCTGGGCTTCGATAAGGACAAGCTGAACGTCAACGGCGGCGCAATCGCTTTGGGTCACCCGGTCGGCGCTTCCGGCGCTCGTATCCTGGTCACCCTGCTGTACGCTATGAAGCACCGTGGTGCTCACAAGGGTCTGGCTACTCTGTGCATCGGCGGCGGCATGGGCTGCGCTACCATCGTTGAGATGGACTAAGCACTCTTTCTCTGAATCCTGACTGAACCACAGACCCGGAGCGCCGGAGGGAACCGGAGAGCCCTCCCGCGTCCCGGGGGCTGTTTTGAAAAAAACTGAACTGTATGAAATGGAGGTTTTCACAATGGCATTTGTAAAAACCGAGGTGCAGGGCGCTGTTGAGATCATTACCATCGACCGTCCCAAGGCACTGAACGCCCTGAACCCCGAGGTTCTGGCTGACCTGAAGGCTGCTTTTGAGGCAGTCGATCAGGAGACTGTCCGCTGCATCGTTCTGACCGGCGAAGGCGACAAGAGCTTCGTTGCTGGTGCTGATATCGGTTCTATGAGCACCATGACTAAGGCAGAAGGCGAGGCCTTCGGCAAGCTGGGCAATGATGTGTTCCTGATGATCGAGCATTTCCCCATCCCCGTCATCGCAGCCGTCAACGGCTTTGCACTGGGCGGCGGCAACGAGCTGGCTATGAGCTGCGATATCCGCATCTGCTCTGACAACGCTGTGTTCGGTCAGCCGGAAGTCGGTCTGGGCATCACCCCGGGCTTCGGCGGCACCCAGCGTCTGGCTCGTCTGGTCGGCATGGGCATGGCAAAGCAGCTGGTCTACTCTGCGCTGAACATCAAGGCTGACGAGGCTTACCGCATCGGTCTGGTCAACGCCGTGTATCCGCAGGCTGAACTGATGGAGAATGTCCTGAAGCTGGCCGGCAAGATCGCAAAGAACGCTCCCATTGCTGTGCGTAACTGCAAGAAGGCAATGAACGACGGCATCAGCCTGCCCATCGAGAAGGCTGTTGAGGTCGAGGAGAAGTTGTTCGGCGCTTGCTTCGAGACCCACGATCAGCAAGAGGGCATGGCTTGCTTCCTGTCCCGTGAGAAACCGAAGCCCAAGGCAGTGTTCACCAACAACTAATCCATTACATAATTTTTGATATTAAAGGAGAGATTTCCTATGAAGATCGGTGTTATCGGCGCTGGCACTATGGGTCAGGGCATCGCAAAGGCATTTGCACAGGTTGAGGGCAACACCGTTGCTCTGTGCGACATCAAGCAGGAGTGGGCCGAGAATGGTCTGGCAAAGATCAAGAAGGGCTACGAGAAGCTGGTCGCTAAGGGAAAGATGACCCAGGAGAAGGCTGACGCTATCGTCGCCGCCATCACCCCGGGCCTGAAGGAAGATCTGTGCGCAGACTGCGATCTGGTCGTTGAGGCTGCTTTCGAGGATATGAAGGTCAAGCAGACCACCTTCGGTGAGCTGGATAAGATCTGCAAGCCCGAGTGCGTCTTTGCTTCCAACACTTCTTCTCTGTCCATCACCGAGATCGGCAAGGGTCTGACCCGTCCCCTGATCGGTATGCACTTCTTCAACCCCGCAGACCGCATGAAGCTGATCGAGGTCATCGCCGGCTGCAACACCCCCGCTGAGACCGTTGAGAAGATCAAGGAGATCTCCGTTGCCATCGGCAAGCAGCCGGTTCAGGTCAACGAGGCTGCCGGCTTCGTCGTCAACCGCATCCTGATCCCGATGATCAATGAGGCCGCCTTCATCAAGATGGAGGGCGTCTCCGACATCGCCGGTATCGACACCGCTATGAAGCTGGGTGCCAACCACCCGATGGGCCCCCTGGAGCTGGGCGACTTTGTTGGTCTGGACATCTGCCTGGCCATCATGGACGTTCTGTACAAGGAGACCGGCGACAGCAAGTACCGCGCCTGCCCGCTGATCCGCAAGATGGTCCGCGGCGGCAACCTGGGCTGCAAGACCGGCAAGGGCTTCTACGTTTACAACGCAGACCGCACCAAGACCCCTGTCGACGCCCTGTAATTCAGTAACTTACGCGCCTGGCGCGGCCAAAACCGTGCCGGGCCGCGTTTGTTTGGTCGGGCAGTATAGCCCGGCCCCAGTATATGGAGGTTTTATCAATGGATTTTACTCTGTCTAAACAGCAGCAAATGGTCCAGAAGATGTACAAGGAGTTTGCTGAAAACGAAGTCAAGCCCCTCGCCAAGAAGGTCGACGCGGAGGAGTACTTCCCCAAGGAGACCGTCGAGAAGATGGCTAAGCTGGGCATGATGGGCATCTACTTCCCGAAGTCCGTCGGCGGTGCAGGCGGCGACGTCCTGTCCTACGTCATGGCTGTCGAGGAGCTGTCCAAGGTCTGCGGCACCACAGGTGTTATCCTGTCCGCCCACACCTCTCTGTGCGCAGCTCCCATCTATGAGAACGGCACCCCCGAGCAGAAGGCCAAGTACCTGCCCAAGCTGTGCAGCGGCGAGTGGGTCGGCGCGTTCGGCCTGACCGAGCCCGGTGCCGGTACCGACGCCCAGGGCCAGCAGACCTTCGCCGTTGACGAGGGCGACCACTGGAAGCTGAACGGCTCCAAGATCTTCATCACGAACGCAGGCTTTGCCAATGTGTTCATCATCATTGCCGTCACCGGCTTTGTCACCGACAAGCGCGGCCGCAAGCAGAAGGAGATCAGCGCCTTCATCGTTGAGCGCACCGATCCCGGCTTCAAGGTCGGCAAGCCCGAGGACAAGATGGGCATCCGCGGTTCTTCCACCTGCGAGCTCATCATGGAGGACTGCATCATCCCGAAGGATCGTCTGCTGGGCGTGAAGGGCAAGGGCTTCCAGCTGGCCATGGCTACGCTGGACGGCGGCCGTATCGGCATCGCCTCCCAGGCTCTGGGCATTGCCGAGGGCGCCATCGACGAGACCGTCGCCTATGTCAAGGAGCGCAAGCAGTTTGGCCGCTCCATCGCACAGTTCCAGAACACCCAGTTCGAGCTGGCCGAGATGAAGGCCCGCGTTGACGCCGCCAAGTATCTGGTCTACGCAGCTGCCCAGAAGAAGCAGGCTGCCATGAACGGCCAAAAGGTCCGCTACAGCGTTGAGGCTGCCGAGGCCAAGCTCATTGCCGCCCGCACCGCCAGCGACGTGACCCGCCGCTGCCTGCAGCTGTTCGGCGGTTACGGCTACACCCGCGATTACCCCATCGAGCGCATGATGCGTGATGCCAAGATCACCGAGATCTACGAGGGCACCAGCGAAGTCCAGATGATGGTCATCGGCGGCGCGCTGCTGAAGTAAGGAGGACAGACGTAATGAAAGCAATCGTTTGTGTCAAACAGGTTCCCGATACGCAGGGCAAGGTCGCTGTCAAGGCTGACGGCACCATGGATCGCTCTGCCATGGCTACCATCACCAACCCCGACGACCTGAACGCCGTCGAGGCCGCCCTGCAGCTGAAGGACGAGACCGGCTGCGAGGTCGTCGTCGTCACCATGGGCCCGCCGCCGGCAGAGGGTATGCTGCGTGAGCTGATGGCCCGCGGCGCTGACCGCGGCGTGCTGGTCTCCGGCCGCGAGTTCGGCGGTTCCGATACCTTCGCTACCTCCCAGATCCTGGCCGCTGCCGTCAACAAGATCGGCGTCGGCCCCGAGGACATCGTTTTCTGTGGCCGTCAGGCCATCGACGGTGATACCGCTCAGGTCGGCCCCCAGATCGCCGAGAAGCTGCATCTGCCCCAGGTCACCTATGTCACCGACATTCAGAAGGACGGCAACAGCCTGACCGTCAAGCGTCAGCTCGAGGACGGCTACATGGAGCTGAAGGTCCAGACTCCCTGCCTGCTGACCTGCATCAAGGAGCTGAACACCCCGCGTTACATGAGCGTTT
>OHWH01000953.1_pt1 | contig 13902 bp, 7 predicted proteins | sample 1579701 | NCBI WGS metagenome assembly OHWH01 (sample SAMEA3882515, study PRJEB24775) | human gut metagenome | biome: human-associated habitat; feature: intestine environment; material: feces | place: Netherlands | collected 2009/2010 | reverse complement strand
CACCTAGCTTATGGGCAAGAAAGTCAAAAGAATTGTGGTCTGCGGGCAATGATGTTTACCTTGCCGGATTGAACGAAGATGGGACTCATCACCAGACTAAACATCTGCACAAAGAGGACTATCTGCCCATCGGCTCCATCATCAATATGGATGGCCGGAAATTTCGGATTGACGGAGTGGATTTTGATAAGGGCAAGGTTTCCTTGCAGGATATGGCACTGGCCGACCTGCGGATGCCAATTTTTCGGGAAGAACCGCTATCTGTTGTCCGGGAATTGTACGAACAGCAGGACGAGGCCCTTGACGCTGCTCCCGAAAAGGCCGTTGATTATAAGGTCGGGGACGATGTTGTGGTAGACCTTCTCACACGAACCATCGAGGGCAAAATCGGCTATGTGGGCGAAACGGATGTGCGCATCGACACCAGCGCACAGGGGCAGTCGTGGGATAACGAGGTTATCAACAAGCAACAATTTGAGGACGGTCTGCGGCAGGTTGAGCCGCAACTCTCTGACGAGGAACTGGACGCACTGCCCATCTCTACCGTGATGGACGGAAAGGTGCAGACCTTCCCGGATGCCGTTGCCTTAGACGAAGCCCTGAATGCTGTGCCTGCCGGGAACTTCCGCATCACGGACGAGCATCTGAGCGAGGGCGGTGCAAAACAAAAGTATGCCCGGAACATCGAAGCCATCCGTACACTGTTCAAGCTGGAGGAGGAGCACCGGGGTGCCACCGCCGAGGAGCAACAGGTGCTTTCGCAATATGTGGGCTGGGGTGGTCTGGCAGACGCTTTTGACCCCAACAAGGAAAATTGGTCTGCCGAGTACACCCAGCTGAAAGAACTGCTCTCTGAGGATGAATACGCCGCCGCTCGCGCTTCTACTCTGAACGCCCACTACACCAGCCCCACCGTGATCCGCAGCATCTACGATGCGGTGGAGCGCATGGGTTTCCACAGCGGTAACATTCTGGAACCTAGTATGGGCGTGGGCAACTTCTTCGGAATGCTGCCGGACAGCATGGCAGACAGTCGGCTGTACGGCGTAGAGCTGGATTCCATTACCGGGCGCATCGCCAAAAAGCTGTACCCGCAGGCTGACATTACCGTAGCCGGTTTTGAGACCACCGACAGGCGTGACTTTTATGATCTAGCCGTGGGCAACGTACCTTTTGGTCAGTATAAAGTCAACGACAAGGCGTACAACAAGCTGGGATTTTCTATCCACAACTATTTTTTCGCCAAGGCCATCGACCAAGTGCGTCCGGGCGGTATCGTTGCCTTTGTCACATCTCGCTACACCATGGACAGCAAGGACAGCACCGCCCGCAAGCACATGGCAGAACGTGCCGATTTGCTGGGTGCTATCCGTCTGCCGAATAATGCGTTCAAGGCGAACGCAGGCACCGATGTCGTTTCGGACATCATCTTCCTGCAAAAGCGTGACCGCCCCGCGGATATCGAACCTGCATGGGTGCAGTTGGGGCAGACTGAGGATGGATTTACTCTCAACAGCTATTTTGTAGACCACCCGGAGATGGTGCTGGGACAGCTGACACTGGAAAGCACCCAGTACGGTCACGACCTGACCGTTGCACCCATTGAGGGTGCAGTGCTGGCAGACCAGCTTGCAGAAGCGGTACAGCATATTGAGGGCAATTACACTGCGGTGGAGATTGCTGCCCCGGACGTCGCAGATGCGGAAGCACAGCGCAAAACGCTGCCCGCAGACCCGACTGTGAAGAATTTTAGCTATACGGTTGTTGATGGCGAGATATACTACCGAGAGAACTCTATCATGACGCAGATTGAACTGTCCGACAACGCCAAAGGCCGTGTAGCTGGTATGGTGGAGTTGCGGCAGATTGTCAACGAACTGATTCAGCAGCAGTTGAATGACTTCCCGAACGAGGACATTAAGGCATCGCAAGCAAAATTGAACGCCGCCTACGATGCCTTTACTGCAAAATACGGGCTGATCAACGACAAGAAAAATGCCCGCCTGTTCGATGATGACAGTTCCTACTATCTGCTCTGCTCACTGGAGAATCTGGACGAGAATAAAAATCTCAAGTCCAAGGCAGATATGTTCACCAAGCGGACGATTCGGCCAGAGCGTGTTGTCACCAGCGTGGATACCCCCAGTGAAGCACTGGCAGTGTCCATCGGGGAGCATGGCAAGGTTGATCTGCCTTATATGGCAGAACTGCTGGGCACACCCGGCGAGTACGGGCGCATCACCACCGAACTCTCCGGCGTGATCTTCAAGGACCCTGCCGCCGATGTAGACGACCCGGAAGCCGGCTGGCAAACAGCGGACGAATACCTTTCCGGTAATGTGCGTGATAAACTGCGTATGGCACAACTTGCTGCGGAAAACCACCCGGAGTTCAAGGTCAATGAGGACGCACTGACCAAGGCACAGCCCAAAGATCTGGAGGCATCTGAAATTGATGTGCGTTTGGGTGCCACTTGGCTTGCCCCCTCCATCGTGCAGCAGTTTATGATGGAAACTTTTCAGCCGCCCTATCGTATCCGCTACAACAATGCCATCACCGTTCGCTACTCCCCTTACACTTCCGAATGGCGAATCAGCAATAAATCTGCTACTGGCTTTGGTGACATTATGGCTACCGAAACCTACGGTACCCGCAGGGCCAATGCTTACAAGATTTTGGAAGACACCTTGAATTTGCGTGATAGCCGCGTTTATGATACCATTGAGGAGAATGGGAAAGAAAAGCGTGTGCTGAATCAAAACGAAACCACCCTCGCCCAGCAGAAACAGCAGGCCATCAAGGATGCTTTCGCTGGCTGGGTCTGGAAAGATCCGCAGCGGCGGACTCTGCTGGTGAAGAGGTACAATGAGCTTTTTAACAGCACCCGCCCCCGTGAATACGATGGTTCCCACATTCATTTTGTGGGCATGAACCCGGAGATCAATTTGCGAGAGCATCAGCGCAATGCGGTTGCCCATGTGCTGTATGGGTACAACACCCTTTTGGCGCACGAAGTCGGTGCTGGCAAGAGTTTTGAGATGGCGGCTTCCGCTATGGAACTGAAACGTCTGGGCTTGTGTCAGAAAAGTCTTTTTGTCGTGCCAAACCATTTGACGGAACAATGGGCCAGCGAGTTTTTACGCCTGTACCCCAATGCGAAGCTGCTGGTTACCAGCAAGAAAGATTTTGAACCCGGTAATCGAAAAAAATTCTGTGCGAGAATTGCGACCGGTGACTACGATGCAGTTATCATCGGACACAGCCAGTTTGAAAAGATACCCTTGTCCGCAGAACGACAGGAGCGTCTGATTCAGGAACAGATGGATGAAATCGAGGAGGCCATCGAAGAAGCGAAAGCGCAGGTTGGCGAGCATTTCACAGTAAAGCAGCTGGAAAAGCTGCGCAAGTCTTTGAAACAGAAATTGGAAAAGCTGCAAGGCACAGACCGTAAAGATGATGTGGTTACGTTTGAACAATTGGGCGTAGACAGACTGTTTGTGGACGAGAGCCAAAATTATAAGAACCTGTTCTTATATACAAAGATGCGGAATGTGGCAGGCTTGAGCACATCCGAAGCGCAAAAATCTTCTGATATGTTTGGAAAATGCCGCTACATCGATGAAATCACCGGAGGCCGCGGCGTTATTTTTGCAACAGGCACCCCCATCAGCAACAGCATGACCGAGATGTACACCCTGATGCGCTACCTCCAGTATAACACTTTGCAGCAGAAAGGGCTGACCCATTTTGACGCGTGGGCATCGACTTTTGGCGAGACCACGACAGCCATTGAACTGGCTCCGGAGGGCACCGGATACCGTGCGCGCACTCGTTTTGCAAAGTTTTTTAACCTACCCGAACTGATGGCGATGTTCAAAGAAGCGGCGGATATCAAGACCAGCGACCAGCTTCATCTCCCGGTGCCTGATGCAAACTTCGAGACGGTAGTGGTCAAGCCTTCGGAAATCCAACAGGACATGGTGCAGGCGTTGAGCGAACGCGCCGCCGAAGTTCACAGCGGTTCCGTTGACCCCTCGGTGGACAATATGCTGAAGATCACCTCGGATGGCCGTAAGATCGGTCTTGACCAGCGGCTGATGAACTCGGCTCTGCCCGATGACCCCAACAGCAAGTTGAATGCCTGCGTCAACAACGTCCTGCGCATCTGGAATGACACCAAGGAACAGAAGCTGACCCAGCTGATTTTCTGCGATATGTCTACTCCCAAGGGTGACGGTTCGTTCAACGTCTATGACGATATCCGCTCCAAGCTACTCAATGCTGGTGTGCCCGAACAGGAGATCGAGTTCATCCACAACGCAGATACGGAGAACAAGAAAGCAGAACTTTTCTCTAAGGTGCGCAGCGGACAGGTGCGCGTGCTGCTGGGAAGCACGGCAAAAATGGGAGCCGGTACAAATGTCCAGACGCTGCTTGTGGCCGTGCATCATCTGGACGTAGGCTGGCGTCCGTCCGATATGACCCAGCGCAATGGCAGAATCATCCGCCAAGGCAATCAAAACAAACAAGTGTACGTCTATAATTACGTCACGGAATCGACATTTGACGCCTACTTGTACCAGACCTTAGAGAATAAGCAGAAGTTCATTTCGCAGATCATGACGAGCAAGTCGCCTATGCGCTCCTGCGATGATATTGATGAGCAGGCTCTGTCTTACGCTGAAATCAAGGCTCTGTGTGCTGGTGACCCGCGCATCCGGGAAAAGATGGATTTGGACGTGCAGGTGGCAAAATTGAAAGTTCTGCGCGGTGACTTCCAGAATCAGAAATATCGTCTGGAAGATAAGCTGCTCAAAACATTCCCAGAAGAAATCCAGAAACAGAAAACCCGCATTGCTGCTTTGCAGCAGGATTCACAGATTGCAGCAGCACACCCGCAGGACAAAGAAAACTTCTGCGGCATGACCATCAAGGGCATGGTGTACGATGACAAAAAGGCTGCAGGCGAACGGCTGCTGCTGGCTCGGCAGGAGATGCCCAATGCTGATATGATGCTGCTGGGCACCTACCGTGGCTTTGAACTGAACATTCGATTCGACAGCTTCAAAAATGAGCATCAGGCCGTACTCCGGGCAGAGTTGAGTTACCCGGTGTCGCTGGGCGATGATGCGCGCGGCAATATCACTCGTCTGGACAATGCCATCGACAATTTCGCTGACCGTATTGCAGATGCCGAAAATGCTCTGCAAAACCTTGAACAGCAGAAGCAGGCCGCAGAGGTCGAAGTGGCAAAGCCCTTTGCACAGGAGGAAGAACTGGCCGAAAAGTCTGCCCGCCTTGCTGAATTGAACGCCTTGCTGAACATCGACCGTGACCGCAGTTCCTCGCAGGATGCTCCCGAAGAAACCGAGGAAACCGAAACACCTGCAACTCGTCCGTCTGTGCTGGCTGCATTGGGGGAAAAGACCAATCAGTCGGAGCCTGTCAAACCGTTCCGAAGCTATTATGATAAGGATGGTGATGCCCGGTGAGCGACCGCCGCGACCAGCAACTCCATTTCCGAGTCAGCAAGCCGGAGTTAGAACGGATTCGGAACAAGATGGAATCCAGCGGTATTCTAAGCATTGGCTCCTATCTGCGAAAGATGGCGCTGGACGGATATTGTCTGTATCTGGATCTGCCGCAGCTGCGCCGCATGGCATATCTTTTGCAGATGTGCAGCAACAATTTAAACCAGTACGCCAAAGTAGCCAATGAAAATGGCCGGATCTATGCTGCCGATATGGAGGACTTGCGCGCCCGGCTGGATGAACTCATCAGCATCGGCAAGCAAATTCTTTCCCGGTTGGCAGAACTTTAAAACTTTCCCCGCAGTTGGAGGGCTGCGGGGGTACATATGGGTTGACATCCTTGCAACGCAATAGCTGATACCTTTATAATAGAGCCGAAAAGAAAGGTTGGTGTTCGATATGATGTTTACGCTGAAGAAAATTGCTCTTTTCCCGATTTCTCTCTTTGTGGCGTTTCTGGCTCTGATGGCAAAATGGCTGCTGACCCTGTCCAGCTATGTGGTCGCGCCGCTGATGCTCTACATCTTCGGCTGCGGCATCTACACCGCCTACCGCCAGACTTGGGATCAGTTTTTCATTCTGCTGGTGGCAGAGTTTATCTGCTTCGTTCTCTTTTTCGGTGCAACTGCCATCACAGAGGGCATCGGACGGTTCAGCGAATGGCTTGCAGAACTGTAAGTATTTTTATCTTTGCCGCCTTCGGGCGGCTTTTTTGTTTGGGGCTGCGAACGCTACAAGTGGCTCAAGTGTTCGTTAGCAAAGTGGCTCAAGTATTGCCTGTCACACGGGAGGTGATTCAGAATGGCTGCAACACGTTTGATCGCGCTGCACAAAAACAAGAGCAAGTCGGTTGCGGCCTGCCTGAAAAGCCGCACGGACTATGCGAAGAATCCTGACAAAACGAACAGGGGAGAGTTGGTCAGTAGCTATGAGTGCAGCCCTTTGACCGCAGACGAAGAATTTATGCTGTCCAAGCGGCAATACGAACTTGCCACAGGGCGCAGACAGAAAAATGATGTGATCGCCTATCAGATTCGGCAATCTTTCAAGCCCGGTGAGATCACCGGCGAGGAAGCCAACAAGGTGGGCTACGAACTGGCAATGCGATTCACCAAGGGCAAGTATGCGTTTATCGTTGCAACTCACACGGACAGGGAACACATCCACAACCACATTATTTATAACTCCACTGCGCTGGATGGAACACGAAAATTCCGGGATTTTTTCTTTTCGGCATTGGCAGTTCAGCGGTTGAGTGACCTGATCTGCTTAGAACATCAGCTCTCCGTCATTGAGATAAAGCCTTACCGGGAGCGGCAGAAGCGCACGCTCTACCCGCCGAAAGAGAGCAACCGTGACCGGCTATGCAGCGTGATCGACAGCATTCTGGCTGAAAAGCCCAAGGACTACGAGGACTTTCTGCAAAAGCTGGAGCAGCAGGGCTATGAAGTCAAACGCGGAAAGTACACCTCTGTCAAGGGCGCACGGCAGAAACGATTCATCCGGTTCCGCACTCTGGGGGCAGGGTACAGCGAGGAAGAATTGAAAGCTGTCCTTGCCGGAGAAGCGGAGCACCGGCCTCGGCAAAAGTGCCCGACATCGGAACAAAAATTTCAGATGCTGGTGGACATTCAGGCAAAACTTGCCGAGGGAAAAGGCGCGGGCTTTGCCCGCTGGGCAAAGCAGCACAACTTAAAAGAGATGTCCAGGACGCTGGTTTTCTTACAGGAAAATAAAATCGGCAGCATTGAGGAAATGCAGGAGCGTGTGGACGCTGCAACTGCACGCTATCATGAACTGGGCGATTCCATTAAAGCCTCTGAGAAGCGGCTGGCAGAAATCGCGGTGCTGAAAGCGCACATCATCAACTACGCCAAGATGCGACCGGTCTATGACGCCTACCGCAAGACCGGATACAGCAAGCGATTTCTGGAAACGCACCGCACGGAGATCACCCTGCACAAGGCAGCGAAAGTGGCATTTAATGAAGCTAACTTGAAAAAACTCCCCAAGGTCAAGGAGTTGGACGCGGAATATTCCAAGCTGCTGACAGAAAAGAAAGCAGTATACCTGGATTATCGTAAAGCGAAAGAAGGAATGCAGGAGCTTCTTCGTGCAAAGAAAAATGTAGAACTGTTCTTTGCAGAGGAAAAGAGTGGCGCTGAAAAAATGAAGTCCCGATAAACGAAGATAGCCTAGGATTCTTCCCTTATGGAAGAGCCCTAGGCTATCTTTTTTTGTTATAGAAGTGTTTGGAACAAACGCGCAGCCTGCATCGCACGATGCAGAACGAAAGGGGACTGGGCACAGCCCAACAAGCATTTTGAATTTGGATTTTGAAAAATCCGATTCAAAAATCGCAAGTTGGTACCAAATTGCACTGCTTGCCGCGTAGAAATTCCCGTAAACTTCTGCGTCAGAAATTTTTAAATCACTTCAGCTTTGCGAGGATATCGTCTGCGCTCACGCCGCTTGCCAGCAGCTTTTTCAGCACGTCCTCTGCTTCAGCTTTCTTTGCGGATTCCGCTGCCTTGGTTTCAGCTTTGACCTTTTTGGCTTCGATTCTGGCGATTTCCTTATCGATAGATTTCAGCGCGGCCTTCTTGGTTTTCAGGTCAGCTTTCAGTGCATCGATATTCGCAGTGATGGATGCGATTTCAGCAGCAGCGGCTTCCTTTGCAGACTGCTTTTCGGCGATCTGTGCAGCAAAGTCAACGGTTGCTTTTACGGTCTTGGTCTTGTTCTTGCTTCCTTTGGGACGGGGCATAGTAGACACCTCCAATGTTTTTTGATGGCTTCAGTATAACACTCGTTTTTTATATTCGCAAGAGGTGCAGTTTGTAGAATAAAAATATATAAACAATAAATCAATTTTGGAATATGCACCGGGACGGGTCGCCAACTTGTTGGGACATATCCCCCGTTGGTCGCAGAGCTGTTTAAAGCGTTTGGCAACGGCATCTTTTACAGTCATGGATAAAGTTCAACTCAATATGAGGTGCTGAAGTTCGTGCAGTATTGTGTACGCAAAAGTATTTCATGATGCAAAGAATATATTTAACAAAAAAGTATCCTCCACATGGAAAATGGAGGATACCAATCTTTCGACATCATTGTTTGATTCTCCCTATTATTTTATCATGGTTATATCTGGGAATCAATAGAAATCCGTACAAATGTATCCCACATGACCTTAGAAAAAACCTCGCAGAAGCTGAAAGTTTGTTGCACATTGCCCATTTTTGCATGAAAAATCCAGCTAAAAACGATGGTGGACAAAATAAGTGGTCAAATGGGTGTCCAAGCCGCAGGAGGAAACAGAAATGGCACGACGGGGAGAAAACATTCACAAACGCAAGGATGGTCGGTGGGAAGGTCGGTACATCAAGGCGCGCACGCCGGAGGGCAAAATCCAGTGGGGCTACGTCTATGGCGCGGTTTATGCAGAGGTCAAGCAGGTGCTGATTCAGAAGAAAGCGGAAGCGGGCTTCTACAATCTAAAGAGAACCGACCTGACCTTTGAAGCACTGGCTGAAGTATGGCTGCACTCCCTGCGGAACAGTATAAAAGAATCCACCTATGCGCATTATTCGTACACACTGCACAAGTATCTTCTCCCTGTTTTGAGCAAAGTGCCTGTTGCGTTCCTTGACGAGAGCTTTCTGGAACAGGCCATGCAGCAGATCATCACGCCTACGGATGCCGTACACAAGCCACTGGGAAACTCCTCTGCCCGGGAATGCCTCTCGATGCTGCGCCGCATCTGCAAATATGCCGCGCATTTACGCCTGATTCGTCCGATGGAACTGGAAGTAGCACTGCCAAAAGCTATCGACAAAATTTCTGCACCTCTCTCCCCGTCAGAACAGCAACGGCTTTATCAATATGCGCAGGAGAATCCAACAGCACGCAAGATGGGACTACTATTGGGACTTGAATTAGGTCTGCGTATTGGTGAGATTTGCGGCCTGCAATGGGGTGATTTTGACCTGAAACTTGGAATACTGAAAATCAATCGGACGGTCTGTCGAATTTCCTGTGGAAACGGTCATACAAAGGTAGTCATTCAAACGCCCAAGACCCGCACCTCACGTCGAGAAATTCCAATCCCGAAACAGCTGCTTGTTATCCTGAAAAAGCTGCGCGGAAACGCCAGTAATTCTACATGGTTTCTGTCCGGCAACGAGTCTAAGCCTACCGAACCCCGCTGCTACCGGAAAAGCATCAAGGCATATCTGAAGCAGGCAGCTGTCCGGCAAGTACGTCCACACGCGCTGCGCCATACCTTTGCAACGACCTGTCTGCAGGCGGGGTGCGATGTGAAAACGCTCAGCGAATTGTTAGGCCACGCTAACGCCAACATCACCTTGCAGCGTTATGTGCATTCTGACCTGACCCGAAAGCGCAGGGAGATGAACCGAATTTTCTCCCATCAGGTGTCCATGAGGGGTAGAAAAACGTTAAATGTGACGTAATAGCGATAGATTTGTCCGTCGTTCCTCCATTTTCCATGTGGAGGATACCCCTTTATGCGGGAAGGGGTGAACAAGGTGGCATTGCGCCTGTTTGAGCACAACGAAAAAGCATATCATGCGGCAGTCCGGATGATGGAGCAGTACGGCAAGGCTGCCATTGTTCATCCCACCGGCACCGGAAAGAGCTACATTGCGTTCAAGCTGATCGAGGACAACCCGGAGAAGGTTGTAATCTGGCTTTCTCCCAGTGAATATATCTTCAAGACCCAGCTGGAAAGCCTGAAAAGGAACGACCCGGATTTTCCGTTGGCAAACGTTCACTTTTATACCTACGCCAAACTGATGTGTTGCACGCAGACACAGCTGGACGAAATAGCAGCGCAGAAGCCTGCCTATATTATACTCGATGAATTCCACCGTGCCGGTGCCGAATGTTGGGGCGAAAGTACGGTGGCTTTATTAAAGTTATGCCCGGATGCAAAACTGCTGGGGCTGACGGCGACGAATATCCGATATCTGGACAATAACCGCAATATGGCTGAAGAACTTTTTGACGGACATGTTGCCAGTGAGATGACCCTTGGCGAAGCAGTCGTCAGGGGTATTTTGCCTGCCCCGAAATATGTGACCACAGTTTATCAGTATCGGAAAACGCTTGCAAAGTATCAGGCACGGGTGGACAACCTGCGAACACCGGGCATTCAGGATGTGAATCAGAAATATCTGGACGAGCTGCGCCGCGCTTTGGAACAAGCAGACGGTCTGGACAAGGTCTTTGCCCATCATATCACAAACAAATCTGGTAAGTACATCGTGTTCTGCGCCAACAAGGAGCATATGGACGAGATGGTGTCCCATGTGCCGGAGTGGTTCGCCGGGGTAAACCCGAATGTTGTGGTGTATCAGGCTTACTCGGATGACCCGAACACGGATAAGGTCTTTGCGGACTTCAAAACGGACACCGGTGACAGGCTGAAGCTGCTGTTCTGTATCGATATGCTCAACGAGGGCGTCCATGTAGAAGGCATTTCTGGCGTAATCCTGTTCCGACCAACGATTTCGCCCATCATCTACAAGCAACAGATCGGTCGCGCCCTGACTGCCGGTGACACCGCAGCCCCGCTGATTCTGGATGTGGTCAACAACTTTGAGGGCTTGACCAGCATTTCCGGTCTGCAATGCGAGATGCAGGAGGCTGTTCACCGGCTCTATGCCAACGGTGAGGGCGATAAGATCGTGACCGAGCGGTTCGAGGTTATCGAGCAGGTGCACGATTGCCGGGTACTGTTTGAACAGCTGCAGGCAAGTCTTTCCTCTAGCTGGGAGCACTATTTCTCCGAAGCAAGCATCTACTATGCGGAGCACGGCAATTTGAACGTCCCGAAACGATATACCACACCTGGAGGTCTGAGCCTTGGGGTGTGGCTGATCACCCAGCGCCGTGTGCGTGAAGGGCAGATCCAGGGCGATCTGACCCAGCAGCAGATCGCACGGCTGGACAGCATCGGCATGGTCTGGGGCAATCGGAAGGAAATTGCATGGCAGCACGGGTTCGAGGCTGCAAAGAAATACCATGACACCTACGGAGATCTGCTGGTGGCTGGAAAGTATGTGGACCCGGAGGGCTATCCCTTGGGCCAATGGATCCTCAAGACCCGGCAGCAGAAGTTGAATGGCTGCTTGAAGGAAGAACGCATCGCACAGATGGATGAGATCGGTATGGTGTGGAGCATCTTCGACGCCAAGTGGGAAAAGGCCTATGCCCTGGCTGTGGCCTATTACGAGGAAAACGGGAACTTGAATATTCCCCGCTCCTATGTAACAGCGGCCGGGGAACGGCTTGGAATATGGCTCGCAAATCAGCAATGGTCGTACCCGAAAGGAAAGCTGACGGAGGAGCAGATCGAACGGCTCAACAGGATCGGAATGTACTGGGGCAACCGCAATGACCGCCAGTGGAACCAAGGATATCAGGAAGCAAAACGTTATTTTGAAGCCCACGGGGATCTGAGGGTCCCGGTCAACTATGTTTCGCCGGAGGGATATGCCCTCGGTAAATGGGTCAAGCGGCAGCGTTACACACGGCTGAATCCCGAAAAAAGCAGCGGCGCACTGACAGAAGAACGGATGGAGCGGCTGGACGCCATCGGGATGATTTGGAACAAGATGGGCTCGTAATAGAGTCAAAAAGAATTGATGATAGGGTGAAAAAGGAGTAGTTAGGGAATTATGACAAAAATTCGGCACGATGTGATGTTGAGACTCGTAAAGGTATTGGATGTGGTGATGATCACACTTCCGTTTGCGGCTTGCTGGATCTGGTACTATGCGGCAAAAACACCGATGGATGGAACTTGGCAAGGCCATGCAGTTATTCTGGGCCTGTATGCGGTGCTGTTTATTCTGCTGGGCAAGACCTATGATGCATTCTGGATGTCCATGCAGCGAGTTTCCGAGTTGATGTACGGTCAGGTACTGGCGGCGATGGCAACGGACGGGATCTTTTACATTGTGATCTGTCTGATGGCCACTAAGCTGTGCAATCTTCTGCCGGGAATCGCTGCCATTGCAGGGCAGTTTGTGATGGCTGGCATCTGGTCTGCGGTTGCACATCGCTGGTATTACAAAGCATTCCCTCCGCAGCCTACCACCGTGGTCTATGATGTGCGCCGTGGTATGGAAAAGCTGATTCGGGACTACGGTTTGGATAGCAAGTACGAGGTAAGAAATGTTCTGAGCGTAGAGGAATGCCTGAAAGATCTGAGCGTTCTGGACGGTATGAAGACCGTATTCCTCAGCGGCGTTCACAGCCATGAGCGCAACATCATCCTGAAGTATTGCGTGATGAACGACATCAATACCTTCATCATCCCTCGTGTGGGCGATGTTCTGATGAGTGGTGCCTGGCCGATGCACATGCTTCACCTTCCGGTGCTGCGAGTCGGTCGGTACATGGCAAAGCCGGAGTATCTGTTCGTTAAGCGGGCAATGGATATTGTGCTGTCCCTGGTGGCCCTGATCATTCTTAGCCCGGTTTTCCTGATTACGACGATTGCGGTGAAGTCGGATGGCGGCCCTGCATTCTATAAGCAGGTGCGTCTGACCAAGGATGGTAAGCCCTTCGAGATCCTGAAGTTCCGTTCGATGCGTGTGGATGCTGAAAAGGACGGCGTGGCTCGCCTTTCCACCGGTGACAAGGATGATCGCATTACGAAGGTTGGCCATATTATCCGTGCTTGCCGTCTGGATGAGTTGCCGCAGCTGGTGAACATCCTGAAGGGTGATCTGTCCATTGTAGGTCCTCGCCCGGAGCGTCCGGAAATCGCAGCACAGTACTGTGAAGAAATGCCGGAGTTTGCGCTGCGTCTGCAGGCGAAGGCTGGCCTCACCGGCTATGCACAGGTGTACGGAAAATATAACACCACACCGTATGATAAGCTGCAAATGGACCTGATGTATATTGCCCACCCCAGCCTGGTCGAGGACCTGAAGATCATGCTGGCTACGGTGAAGATCCTGTTTATGCCTGAAAGTACCGAGGGAATTTCTGAGGGCCAAACCACTGCAATGAGTGGAGAAAACCACTAAATATCGACGATTTCGTACATTTTAAGCTGCTAAAAATTGGAAGAAATTCCAGAGCGGAATCGGGTATAAATGCGGCTCTTACAGTAACGTCAAGGCAGGGGTTACCGTAACGAGCGTTGGTGCCATTAGGGCTAAAGACGGGAGCTACCGTAGCGTCAAAAATGGTGCAATTTAAGAGCGTAGTGGAGACCCAATGCAGCGGCACAAGACATTGTGGTGGTACAAGAGACATAGCGGCAGTGTGATTTACACAGCTGAGGACGATTAGTAGAGCTTTATATAAGGAATAAACGGCTCAGACTCTTTGA
>OHWH01000910.1_pt1 | contig 14887 bp, 14 predicted proteins | sample 1579701 | NCBI WGS metagenome assembly OHWH01 (sample SAMEA3882515, study PRJEB24775) | human gut metagenome | biome: human-associated habitat; feature: intestine environment; material: feces | place: Netherlands | collected 2009/2010 | reverse complement strand
GCAGGCGTTGGCGATCGATTATGAAGAGCAGCCGCCAATGTTCCGGATCACGGATACACATTATGTGGCAACCTGGCTGTTAGACCCAAGAGCACCGAAGGTAGAGATGCCGGAGGAATTAAGGGTAAGGATCGAAAGAATGAAGAAGGAGGCGGAAGAATATGAAGATTGATGAAAATACAACACCGCTTCTTACGGTAGATCATCTGAAACAGTATTTTAAGGTAAGCGGCAGCTTTACCGTCAAAGCCGTGGAAGATGTCAGCTTTAAGATTTATCCGGGCGAAACCTACGGATTAGTAGGCGAATCCGGTTCCGGAAAAAGTACCTTCCTTCGATGCATCAACCAGTTGGAGAGTCCATCCGGAGGAATTGTAGAATACGAAGGAAAGAACCTGTTAGATAAGAAATGTGACATTCGTAAATTCCGTGAAGAGGTTGGTATGGTATTTCAGAGATTCAATCTGTTCCCATTAAAGACGGTTGCGGAGAATGTTATGATGGCACCGGTTCTTACCAAACATATGAACAAAGAAGAAGCGCATGAAAAAGCGCTGGAACTTTTGGATAAAGTCGGATTAAAAGATAAAGCAGATGTCTATCCAAGTACACTTTCCGGAGGACAGCAGCAGCGAGTTGCCATAGCAAGAGCACTTGCAATGGAACCGAAAGCACTTCTTTTTGATGAACCGACATCCGCACTGGATCCGGAACTGGTAGGTGATGTATTGGATGTTATGAAATCCCTGGCAAAAGAAGGAATGACGATGATCGTTGTGACACATGAGATGGGATTTGCCCGTGATGTGGCAGACAGAGTTATCTTCATGGCTGATGGATATGTAGTAGAAGAAGGAAAGCCAGAACGCATCTTTACAGCTCCGAAAGAGAGAAGAACACAGACCTTCCTGTCACGTATTCTTCCGGCAACTGCATAGAATACAGATTAGAAAATCAATAACAGAGACGCTTAACTAAATATTGATATACTATCCTTTTGAGGGGCAGGGTGACCTGCCCTTCTCGGTTTGTGTATAATAAAATTCTATATTGACAGAAAAAAATAGTTGTACTAACATCCAAGTAGTTGATGGTACAACTATTTTTGAGTGCATTGTACTGGAGATCAAAGAAGTCTCGTATTAAAGAGTCGTGCAAGTCTCAGAGAAGAAGGCGAAGGGGATATCATGACCAAGGCAATTCTGGACGTGGATGACTGCGCAGAAGGAATGAGAAAGTTCACGATTTCGAAGGACAGGACGGTGATATCTATTTCACACAGAATGACTGCTTCGATGGGACGTACGATTTTTATATCATAGTATGCAATAGAACAGACAAACCAGACAAAAGAGAGGAATGCAGGGGAAAATGACAAAGGGGAAACCACAGACAACAAAAAACAATACGGCACAGGAGAATCTGACAGAGCGGTTGGAACGAAAAGAGACAGTGAGGGGAACTGCACTTACCATTGCAGGAGGGTTCTTGTGGGGGATTGCCGGAGTATTCGGAAAATACACATTTGAGTACAAAGGAGTGACTGCAACGTGGATCGTGAATGTACGTCTGATCATTGCAGGGATCATATTATTGACCAGAGCGTATATGGTGCAGAAGGACGGAATATTCCGTATCTGGAAAAATAAGCGGCATGTGCTCAGGATGCTGGTATATGGAGTGATTGGTATCGCTGGATGTCAGATGACGTATTATCTGGCGGTGGAAGATTCCAATGCGGGAATTGCAACTGTTCTGCAGTATACGGCGCCGGTAATGATTATGGTACTTCTTGCACTTAAGAACTGGAAACTTCCGGGGAAAAATGAAATCCTTGCCCTGATCCTTGCATTTGGCGGAACGGTATTGCTGGCAACACATGGTAATCTGACTCAGCTAAGTGTATCGAAAACGACATTGATATTCGGTCTTTCATCGGCAGTCGCAACGATATTCTATAATCTGGTTCCGGGGAATCTGATGGATATCTATGGAACATTTCCGATGGTTGGCTGGGGTATGCTGATCAGTGGAATCGGTCTGACACCATTTGTGCAGCCATGGACGCTGGTGGAAGATATTACCTGGGACTGGCAATGTATTGGCTGTATTGTAGTTGTGATTATTTTCGGTACAGTGATGTCTTTTAGCTGTTATATGGAAGGCGTACGGCTGATCGGTGGTTCCAAGGCAAGTCTGCTCGCATCGGTAGAGCCGTTAACAGCGACAGCAATGTCCGTGATTTTTATGCATGTGGCATTTTCCGGAATGGATCTGGCAGGATTTGTCGGAATCATTGCCGGTGTGATCATATTGTCACTTCCAAAGAAGAAATAAGAGAAAGATTGTTTAACGCAGTACTATGATGAAAGAAACTGTCTTTTGATTAACAAATATAAATAATGCATAAATGCATAAAAATAGAATAAAATGTATAAAATTGGGAGGAAAAACAAAAAAATACGAAAAAATATTCGTCTATAATTGCATCTATTTATTGATTTTTATAAATAATTGTGATAAAATTAACAAATAATAAAGGAATACGGAGGGTATAATATGTTAAACGGTTTAAACAACATTGTAAACTTCCTGAATGGTTACATCTGGGGTGTAGGAATGTTGGTACTGATTGTAGGAAGCGGTTTATATTTTACAATCAGACTGCATGGTTTCCAGTTTGTACATTTTAAGGATATGTGGAGCAGAATTATTGACAAACAGGATTCTGACTCGGGAATTTCGGCATTCGGTTCGTTCTGTACGACTATGGCAATGCGTGTCGGTACAGGTAACGTAGCCGGAGTTGCGGTAGCAATTTACATGGGAGGTCCGGGAGCATTGTTCTGGATGATCCTTGCAGGTATGACGAACTCAGCAGTATGCTTCGCAGAGTGTACACTGGCAGTTCTGTATAAGACACGTATTGACGGTCAGTATCGTGGTGGTGGAGCTTATTGTGCAGAGAGAGGTCTTGGATGGAAGAAATATGGTGCATTTATGGCCCTGATCCTTATGATCGGAACTTCCGTATTCATGCCGGCAGCAGCTACATATACAATCTGTGACGGATTCCATAATGCGATCAAGATTCCGATGTGGGTAAGTGCATTGATCATTGCATTGATTCTTGCAGTAGTAGTTATTGGTGGTGTAAAACGTATCAGTGCGATCGCATCTATGATCGTACCATTCATGGTAACGGTATATCTGATCGCAGCAGTTGTAATTATTGTTATGAACATTACAGCAGTACCGGCACTGATCAAAACAGTTGTAACAGCAGCATTTGCCAAGAATGCAGTATTTGGTGGAACAATCGGTGTGATCATCCAGCAGGGTGTTAAGAGAGGTACATTCTCAAGTGCATCTGGTATGGGTGAAGCATCTCCTACAGCAGCAGCGGCAGAGACAAGCCATCCGGTAAAACAGGGTATGGCCAATGCAGCAGGTGTATGGCTTGATACAGTTATCATCTGTACTGCATCAGGACTTATGATTCTGTTAACAGACTGCTTTAATACAGCAGGCGGATATGTCGGAAGTGGCTCTACAGAACTTCCTGCACTCGCAGCAGCAGGAACGAACGGAGTTATCTTCGTACAGTTAGCATGTAAGACAGTTATGGGCAAGATCGCTCCTACATTTATTGCGATTATGTTAGCACTGTTCTCATTCACATGTCTGATCAGTTACTACTATGAAGCAGAGACAGCAGCTATGTATCTGTTCCAGGGTGAATCAAAAGCAAAGGTACGTAAAGTTGTTACATGGATCATGAGAATTGCAATGCCTGTTCTGATCTTCATCTGGGGTAACCTGGAATCAGATATCGCATGGAACTTATCAGACCTGGCACTTGGAAGTTGTACATGGGTAAATATGTTGATCGTGCTTCTGTTATCACCAAAGGTAATCGCACTTTATAAAGATTACGAAGAACAGATGAAAGCGAAGAAAGATCCATATTACAATCCGGATAAAATCTCATGGTCCGGAGTTGATAAAGAGATGTGGAAAGATATCAATAAGAAATATATTGAGAATGATAAATAAATCTTGAAAAAAAGGCCCCCAGGAGATGTTTTGATATGCTACCCTCATATAGGACAATGAAATATAAAAGTCCTATATGGGGGTATTTTCATGTTCAGAAAGAGTAAGATAGAACCAGTAGAAAAAGTAAAAATAGTCGAACGCTACCTTGCAGGAGAAATTGGCATACAGCAAGCAGGAAAAGAATTGGGAGTTGATCATCATAGTATTCGAAATTGGATTTCTATTTATCAGTATGATGGACCAACTGGATTACTCAATCAACCGAAAAACAAATCTTATTCAAAAGATTTAAAAATATCTGCTATAAATGATTATCTTAACGGAGAAGGATCTCTTCAGGATATTTGCACAAAATACGGAATTCGTTCACACAGACAGCTTTCCGATTGGATTAAGGTGTATAATTCTGGTGGAATATTAAAAACATCCACTGGAGGTGCTTACATGAAAAAGGCAAAGAACACTACACTTGATGAGAGATTAAAAATAGTAACAGATTGTCTTGCAAATGATAAGAATTATGGTGCAATGGCACTCAAATATGATTGTTCCTATCAACAAGTTCGCAATTGGGTAATACGATACGAAAAGATGGGTCAAGCGGGTCTGGAAGACAGACGTGGACGTCGTATAGCTTCTCTTCCAAGCAGAACACCTGAAGAAGAGCTACGTGACAAGATAGCTGAACTGGAAAGAAGAAATCTAGACCTACAAATGGAGAATGATCTGTTAAAAAAAGTCAGAGAACTGGAAAGGAGGGGTCGCTATCTTTAATCCATCGGTTAGCCGAATATGAAGCCATCCAAAAACTATCGTCTACTAAGCATTATCCCATAGATAGACTTTGTAAATATCTTAATGTTACACGTTCTGCGTATTACCGCTGGGGAAAATATCCGAAAAGTAATAATGAACTTCGAAACGAAAGACTATCCACTGAAATCCAAAGGATTCATCACCAGCATCCAGATATGGGATACCGAAGGATTCGTGATGAATTAGATGGACATAAAGGAATTCATGTGAATGATAAACGAGTACTTCGTATTTGTAGGAAATACGATATAAAATCAAATATTAAATGGAAACCTAAGAGTTGTACCAGAGGAGACAGAAATCCTGATCACATAGCAAAAAACTATTTACACCGTGAATTTCACGCCGAAAAACCGAATGAAAAGTGGCTTACAGATGTTTCTGAATTTAAATACTACAACGGAATAGAAGTTCATAAAGTTTATCTGAGTGCTATTTTAGATTTATATGATAGAAGGATTGTTTCCTTTAAAATCAGCGATCATAATGATAATCCATTAGTTATGGACACGTTTGATGAGGCTGTTCGTCAGGAGCCAGATGCACACCCATTAGTTCATTCTGATCGAGGCTTTCAATATACAAGCGCACAGTTTTATACTAGATTAAAAAAACATCATATGAAGCAGAGTATGTCTAGAGTTGCCCACTGTATTGACAATGGACCAATGGAAGGGTTTTGGGGAATTCTAAAACGAGAAATGTATTATAAACAGCGTTTTAATGACAGAAGCTCTTTGATTACTGCGATAGCTAATTACATAGATTACTACAACAACCAACGACTTCAAAGGAAACTGCATGTAATGACACCAATGAAATATCATGAGCAATATACAAAAGCAGCATAAAATATCGCCAGCCATAGCATGGCTGACGATACAAAAATTTATTATTTTTTATTGTCCTCTTGACGGGGAGCATACCATTTCCTGGGGGATTTTTTTGTTTAATACATGAAGCGGCTGACGCCCTTACAACTTCTTCATCGTAGAATCATAGTCCGAAACAGGATACCAAGTTTATCTTATGGACCGGGGTAAGCCAAGATGATGAATTAAACAGCAAATTATTTATCATAATCTTTCGAACAAACACTAATCCCCATTCCATATCCCTTTGGTCCGATATGGCATCCTACACTGAATGAAAGTGGATCATAGTATACATAAGAATTCGGAAATGCTTCTACAAGCATCTGTTTCCATTCTGCGGCCTCTTCTTCCGTGAGGTTAGAGCCGGCAGCACCAACGAGAAGATGTTTGTCGTCAGCGTCTTTAAATCGTGTCTCACGGTCATTCTTTAATGCTTCAACCATTTTCTGCTTACATTTCTTCATGCCGCGTGTCTTGGCAAATGCGTCCAGCTTACCACCCTGGATAGTGAGAATCGGCTTGATGTTAAGAACACTTCCGAGTGCAGCACCGGCTGCGGTGACGCGTCCGCCTTTTTTCAGGAACTCAAGAGTGTCGACAGCAATATAGATACTGGAGTTATAGGCTTCGGCCTCTAATACTTCTTTGATCTCTTTTGCTGATTTTCCGGCTTCTGCAAGCTTCTTGGCATGCATGACAGATTCTCTCTGTGTAACGGAGATTCTGTGGTTGTCTGCAACCTGTACTTTGCCATCATAATCATCGGAAAGGCTGATAGCGGTTGAACAAGAAGCACTCAGTCCGCTGGACATTGGGATATGAATGATCTCATCATAACCCTGTTCTAATATATCATCCCAGAGATCCATCAGATCGCCTGGAGATGGCTGGGATGTAGATACATTCTGTCCGCCGGTCAGGCTTCCGTAGAAAGAATCTTCTGTAAGATCAATTCCCTCATAATGTGTCTCATCATCGATAATGACTGGCATAGGAATCAGGAAAATTCCCATGGAGTCGGCTTCTGCTTTCATAATTCCGCTGTTGGTATCTGTCATAACAGCTGTTTTCATATGTGAAAACCTCCTTTGTATTCTTTACTATCTATCAGTTATGGAATAAATATTCTTCATTATAAATATGATTATTCGGTTCGTGTATCACCCCAGAAGAACAAAGCAACTGTGCCCGGTCCTGTATGACTTCCAATCGTCGTACCTACGTTATTGATCTCGACTTTTCCATTCAGATATGGGAAGCGGGATTCAACAAGATCGGCAACCGCTCTGGCATCTTCGTAGCATTCGGAGTGAGAAATGTAACATTTCCCATTATAGTCGGTCTGGTGATCGGCATATTCGGCCATCTTATCTACAATAGTGCGAATGACTTTACGCTTTGTACGAATCTTATATCTTGGAATCAGACGGCCCTGATTATCCATGTTAAGAAGAGGGCAGATATTTAAGACACCTCCGATAGCACCTGCTGTTTTGGAAATGCGTCCGCCCTTTACGTAAAATGTAAGAACCAGTGATGTACGTTGAGACGGTGCTTTTCAGCATAGCGGAAAACCTCGTCCAGAGATTTCCCCTCGTCGCGAAGATCGGCAAGTTTATCCATCAAAAGTCCATATCCGGAAGATGCGCCGAGAGAATCTACGATCAGGATCTTGCGGTCAGGATAACGTTCTTCAAGATTCTCTTTTGCAATCATTGCAGAATTAATTACTCCTGAAATTCCAGATGAAAGTGTGATATGCAGGATATCTTTTCCTGCTTTAAGGAAAGGTTCGAAATATTCTTCAAATTCTTCGGCATTGACCTGTGAAGTCTTCGTATCGGCTCCGGCCGCCATAGCTGCATAGAATTGATCGAATGGGATAGATTTTCCAAGATCGTCTGCGTATTCTTTGCCATTCAGCTCAAAGTGAAAACAGATGTAAGATATGTCGCGTGCTTTAAAATGTTCTTCAGTAAGATCTGCTGTTGAACAGCAGCTGATAATATAATCCCTCATAATGTTCAAGTCCTTCCTTAATATATCTGGAATACTAATCTATACTCCAAGTGATAAAAATTGTATCATTTTCTCAGATTAAATTCAATATTTACAAGGGAAAGAAGGAGAAAAAGGTGAAATTGTTGCGGAAATTCGTGGTACAATATTCATGCGTTAGAAGTACTGCATAAAGAATACAGTAGAAGCGTATAAGAAGTAATAGATATCTGTAAGAGGATATCTGGAAAATAAAAAAGATACAGGGAAAGCATATGAGTAAAAAGAATGATACAGATAACCATATAGAAATAGAAAAAAGGAAAAGCATGTTAACAGATTGCGTACTGTGCCCAAGAAATTGTCACGCAGACCGTATAAACGGCCGGCGGGGAAGATGTCATGAGACCGCGGAAATCGTTGTGGCAAGAGCTGCGCTGCATATGTGGGAAGAACCTTGCATATCCGGAGATGCTGGCTCAGGAGCCGTATTTTTTTCCGGCTGCCCGATGGGCTGCGTTTTTTGTCAGAACCATAATATAGCCGAAGCAAAAGCAGGAAAGACAATTACGGTAGAAAGACTGTCAGAAATATTCCTGGAACTGCAGGAAAAAGGGGCGGCCAATATCAATCTCGTAACGCCGACGCATTATGTTTTGCAGATCATAGAAGCGTTAGATCTGGCAAGAAAAGAAGGTCTGTCTCTTCCTATTGTCTACAATACGAGCGGCTATGAAAAGCCGGAGACGATACGGATGCTGGATGGATACGTAGACGTCTATCTTCCGGATTTTAAATACATGGAATCAGAACTTGCGGCAGCATATTCCGGGGCACCCGATTATCCGAAATATGCGAAAGCAGCCTTAAAAGAAATGCTGCATCAGACGGGAAACATTCAGATTGATAAAGACACTGGTATGATACAAAAAGGCGTGATTGTAAGACATCTGGTACTTCCGGGACATGTGAAAAACTCTAAAGCAGTCATAAAATATCTGCTCGAAACCTATCAAGACCAGATCCTGATCAGCATCATGAATCAATACACCCCAATGCCGCAAGTGTCAGGAGATCCATTACTCAGCCGTAAAGTTACAAAAAGAGAATACGAAAAAGTTATAGATTACGCACTGGAACTTGGAATGGAAGACGGCTTCATTCAGGAAGGAGAAGCCGCAAAAGAAAGCTTCATCCCGGAATTTGATTGTGAGGGGGTATAGATATTGGATTTATTATCGTGGCTTCTCATGTCGTGATTGGCATAATGCCGGACCTGTGCACTGGCCATAAACTAATAATCTAAAATATAAACTTCCGCCTTCACAAAACTCCATGATCTGTGCTTTCATCATTAAGGCATGAACTCACAAGCTACCGCATAAATTCATTAATCACATGCAGTACCCCATCCTCATCATTCGATTTCGTAATATAATCTGCCGTCTCCCGTACCGCAGGCTGAGCATTTGCCATAGCCACGCCAAGACCGGCAGTTTCAATCATCGTCAGATCATTATATCCGTCACCGCAACAGATCATCTGTTCAGTGGTCAGTCCGATACTCGTTAATAACTTAAGCAGGGAATGCGCCTTGTCGATTCCGGCTGGCATAACTTCTACGAAGAAAGGGTCGGAACAGTAGACCGAAAGATAAGAATGAAACTGTTTACTTAGTTCTTTGCGTATCTGATCTAATACAGCCGGATCTCCGGTTACAAGAAATTTATTCGGATCATCCGGAACACAGTCCAGAAAGTTCTCACTTGCGTCAATGACAGGCATCTGATTGATGCGGGATTCGAGTTCTGTATATTGGTTGGATTTAATACCGGATAAGATATGTTCCGGGGTATAAGTCAGGACATCAATCCCCTGGCTGGCGTATTTTCGGACCGTTTTGTAGACTCCCTGAATACAATCAGCAGGAAGAATCTTGTTGTAGATTGCCTGCTTTGTCCGGCAGTCTGTAATGCGGCCACCGTTAAAAGAAAGGATATAACTTCCGTAATCTTCCAGATGAAGCTGTTCGGCCAGCGGCATAACGCCCTGTGTCGGGCGGCCGCTGGCGAGTACAACTTTTTTTCCGGCCTCCTGGATCTCGATCAGAGCTTCCAGGGTCGGCTGTGTAATTTCTTTTTTGGAGTTGGTAAGAGTTCCGTCCAGATCAAGGACGAGAATCTGATAATCCATAAATATGTTCTCCTTAAATCTATAATTCTTCCAGAGCGTGAACAATCTGTGGGAAATTCATTCCGTGAGAAGCTTTTACCAGAACATTGTCTCCATCTTTGATGATGTCAGGTATAGCCTGGATAAAGCTTTCATTATCTGCAAACCAGAGTGCCTCTGTATTCGCACCTTTGGACGCTTCTTCTACCAGAGAGCGTGTCAGATCACCGATTCCACAGACAAGGTCTACATTCTGTTCGGCTGCGTATGTACCGACTTCTGCATGAAGTGCCTCTGCAGTGTCACCGAGTTCTCCCATATTACCAAGAACTGCAACCTTACGTCCGATTGCCATGTTAAGGACATCAATGGAAGCCTTCATGGAGATTGGGTTGGCATTGTAACAGTCATCTAAGATGATCATATGATCGGTCTCGATGATGTGGTTACGTCCAGGGATGGAAGGCAGGGATTCGATGCCGGCCTTGATCTCATCAGCAGTCAGTCCCAGTGTGTATCCGACAGCAGCACCTGCAACAGCATTGCTTACCATGTGGATACCCGGTACAGGAACCAGACAGTCGAAAGAAGAGCCATCCTTTAATGTGATGGTGCAGGAAGTTCCGCGAAGTCCCTGTGGCTCGATATTGTCAGCACGAAATGCACAGTTGTCTCCCCTTCCAAAGAAGACAGGAGTCACACCTTTGACAGGACTCATTTTGGACAGCAGGTCATCGTCACCATTCAGGATAATGGAACCACCGTTCTTCATATCCTGGATCATCTGCGATTTTTCCTGAAGGATTCCCTCTCTTGTCTTGAAGAATTCCAGATGTGCGATACCGATATTGGTGATCACACAGATGTCAGGACTGGCTACAGAAGAGAGACGGCGCATTTCACCGAAATGATTGACACCCATCTCAAGGACCGCAACTTCTGTGTCCTCCGGCATATCGAAGATGGTGATCGGAAGTCCCCATTCGTTATTGAAGTTGCCAAGTGTTTTGTGTACGTGATATTTCTGAGCCAGAACGGATGCGATCATCTCTTTGGTGCTGGTCTTTCCAACACTTCCGGTAATTCCGACAACCTTCATGTCGAAAGAATCACGGTAAAGCTTGGCAATGTCGAGCAGTGCCTGGCCTGTGGATTCTACCAGGATATAAGGGAAATCCGTCTCACCGAGATCTTCGTGTGATACGACACACATGGCACCGGCTTTTACAGTATCCGGGATGAATTTGTGTGCATTGACACGTTCTCCGTCAATGGCAACAAATAAGTAACCAGGCTGCACCTTCCGGCTGTCGATCACGACGCCGGATACTTCCTGGCTGAGGATACTTTCATCACCATGGAAGGTACCTCTGCAGGCCTTGGTTATATTTTCAATTGAAAGATTTTTCATGGATCTTCATCCTCCTTAATAGCGGGCTTTTATAGATTCCTGAATGATAGCCTCGCAAAGTTCACTGTATTCATATCCGGCAGCCTTGGCAGCTTTCGGAAGAAGGCTTGCTGCTGTCATTCCAGGAAGGGCGTTCATTTCCAGACAGTAGAATTCACCGTCTGCATCGGATACGATAAAGTCGGCACGGGAATATACATCCATGCGAAGTGCTTCGAATGCACGTTCTCCGGCACGCTGGATCAATTCTTGCGTCTCTTCATCGAGAGATACAGGAGGACAGATCTCGGAAGCGCCGCCTGCCTGATATTTGTTCGCATAGTCGAAGAGTCCGTCCTTTGGAACGATCTCAACAAGCGGAAGAGCTTTTCCGGCAAGGATACCGCAGGCGAATTCACGGCCCTTGATAAATGGTTCGATGACAACTTCGTCTGTGTTGTCAACATCGAAGGATTTGTGGATTGCATCGTAATATTCTTCTTCTGTGTGGCAGATGTATACACCGATACTAGATCCGTTAGAGCATGGTTTTACAACCAGTGGAAGATAGTAACCAAGCTCGTCCAGAGGGGTATCTTTAGTCTTAGATGTCAGGGAAGTTCCTCTTGGAGTCGGAACACCACTGGTCTTGAAAATCTGTTTTGTAACCAGTTTGTTCATGGACAGTGTACATCCAAGAGAGTTTGGTCCTGTATATTTGATTCCCAGGTTGTCGAATGTTGCCTGGAGTTTTCCGTTTTCACCGATGGAACCGTGAAGTGCCATGAATGTGATATCAGCCATCTGGCAGAGTTCAATGACATTTGGTCCGATCTCGGAAGGTGACTGGTCCGGACGTGACTTGCGCAGTGCATCAAGATCCGGTACAGAAGTAGAGATTCCTTTGGAAATCTCAAGTCCGCCGTCCGGGCGGTCGAATACTTCTTCTAATTTATCAGAATCGCATGGAAGGCCGAAGAACACATCCAGAAGGAATGCCTGATGTCCCATTTCACGGAGAGTTTTACAGATTCCGGCTCCTGAAAGTAAGGATACATCTCTTTCCGGACTGAGTCCGCCTGCTAATACTATAATTTTCATGATTGATAAGTCCTCCTTTAATCTGTCATAGTCATCTGATCAAGTAATGATTGTTTTACAGCGTAGAGTTTCTGGGAAAGATCCACGTAAACTCTGTGCGGGTAGAAGAGACGCTTGGTCTCGTCCCATAACGTATCTTTCTCCTCACGGCAGTATGCTGCGATCTCCTTTAATGTAGGATATTTGTAGAGGCACTCGCCGTTCTTGAAGATTGGTAAGAGAATTTCACGTACGGTGTAAGTACCACCGGCAAGCTTAGTCTTCTTCCAGGTATCCATAGGATCGAAGAGAAGCAGATCCTGTTTTGGATCAATGACTTCATCGGCAAAGCAGATGAGATCAGCTTTGATCTTTCCGCTTGCTTTTTCGTAGATACGGTAGATTGTCTTATTGCCAGGGTTGGTGATCTTCTCAGTATTTTCAGATATTTTTATCTTAGGAACAAATTCGCCTTCTTCATTCTGGATGGCTGCAAGCTTGTACACACCTCCGAATGAAGGACAGTCCTTGGAAGTGATCAGATTGGTACCGACACCCCAGGAATCAATGGCTGCCCCCTGCATCTTAAGATCGTGGAGAAGGAACTCGTCCAGATCGTTAGAAGCACAGATGGTAGCTTCCGGGAATCCGGCTTCGTCTAACATCTTTCTGGCTTCTTTTGATAAATATGCAAGGTCACCGCTGTCCAGGCGGATTCCGTATTTGATCAGAGGTTTTCCGGCGTCTTTAAATTCCTGGAATACGCGGATGGCATTCGGAACACCGGATTTTAAAGTATCGTAAGTGTCAACTAAGAGTGTACAATTGTCCGGATACATCTCTGCATAAGTTTTGAATGCGGTGTACTCATCCGGGAAGCTCATGATCCAGCTGTGCGCGTGGGTTCCCATAACAGGAACGTCGAACATCTGTCCGGCAAGTACATTGGAAGTACCGACACATCCGCCGATCATCGCTGCTCTTGCACCGTATAATCCTGCATCCGGTCCCTGGGCACGGCGAAGGCCGAATTCCATGATACCGTCGCCATTGGCTGCGAATACGATACGGGAAGTCTTGGTTGCGATCAGAGACTGATGATTGATGATATTCAGGATCGCCGTCTCAACAAGCTGTGCTTCCATGATCGGAGCAACCACTTTCAGAAGAGGTTCCTTCGGAAATACGACTGTTCCCTCCGGGATGGCATAGATGTCACCGCTGAAGTGGAAGCCGCTCAGATAATGAAGGAAATCTTCTTTGAAGATTCCAAGACCTCTTAAATAGTCTACATCATCATAAGTAAAATGCAAATTCTTTATATAATCGATTACCTGATCAAGACCTGCACATACAGAATATCCGTTGTTACAAGGGTTCTGGCGGAAAAATACATCGAAGATGACATTTTCGTTCTGCCCTTTTTCATAATATCCTTGCATCATAGTAAGTTCGTACAGATCTGTCAGCAAGGTAAGATTTCGTTTGCTCATTTTCAAACTCCTTTTTTCTGCTGTTTGCAGTACATTTCTTTTTTTAGTTATACCGTTTTATTATAGCACTTAAGGGAATAAATGTAAAAGAAAAAAACCAGGCACTATACAAGTGCCTGATTCTTATGAATGGTTTCACTGATGATATTACTGCAATATTCTCCGATACGCTTTTTCTCGTCTTTATCCAGTTCTTTCGGATAGATCGGTTTGCCATATTCTAAGATGACATGAGTCTTTTTGATGAACGGGAAATGTCCTTCGAAAATATCACAGGTGTTATTAAGACTCATCGGTATGATCGGACAGCCGGTCTTTTCTGCAATCTTAAAGGAACCGTTATGGAACGGAAGTAAGGATAATTCTTCCCCTTTATTCCGGGTGCCTTCCGGGAAGATGCAGATGGAAATACCGTGTTTTACATAATCGATTGCCTGCAGGATGGTCTTCAGTCCTTCTTTTGGATTCTCCCTGTCAAGGAAGAGGCAATAGAGGCGTTTCATCCATGTGCGAAGAAGAGGGATAGAAAGCATCTCCTTTTTGGCAATATAACCGGTCAGATTCTTACATCTGGCGTAAGTGATAACGATGTCAAAGAAGCTTCTGTGATTTCCGATATAAAGAACCGGTCCTTCCGATATATTCTCCTCTCCGATCACGGTAAGTTCGATACCGGCAAGCTTAATGATCATATTAAATGCCCACTGAACCAGCCGCAGACTGGAATAATCCATAGTTTTTTTGCTGACTTTGCCGATCAGCCATTCAATTCCAAGAACCGGAATACCGATGATCAGAAATAGAACTACGAATAAGGCGACAAAAATAAGTCTTATCATAATTAATCTCCTTTATTTTCATTTTGCTACCAAAGTATGCAAGAGAAACTGCCAGTTGTCAAAGATTCTGTAATGGCTGCCAGGTTCTCTGTGTATTTTCTATGATAGCATAAATCCGGCATTTTTTACACCCATAGTGTGTAAGATAGTAAAGAGAAAATAGAA
>OHWH01000858.1_pt1 | contig 15982 bp, 10 predicted proteins | sample 1579701 | NCBI WGS metagenome assembly OHWH01 (sample SAMEA3882515, study PRJEB24775) | human gut metagenome | biome: human-associated habitat; feature: intestine environment; material: feces | place: Netherlands | collected 2009/2010 | reverse complement strand
CCTCCCCCGTATCGGGGGAGTCTGTCTCGCAGAGGGAGGCAAGAGCTTTTCACTCCGCCCACATCAGATGCCGCTCCGCGACGACCTGGGCGTCCAGTGTGCGCGGACCTGCCGTAAAGCGCACGGTCACGCGGCGGCCCGCAACGCTTTCCACGGTGCCGGGGCCAAAGACGGCATGCCGCACATGGGCACCGACGGCGGTGATGCTGTCCACATCCACAGGCGGCAGCGGGGCGCGTGCCGCGGGCGGGGGTGTGCGGCGGCCCGCGGGCTCGGCGTCGTGGCGTTTGCGATGGCCGGGCAGACCGGACAGCACCTCATCCACAAAGGCCGAGCGCTCCGCCGCGCAGTCAAACAGCACCAACTGCTGCCGCGCGCGGGTCATGGCCACGTAAAACAGCCGCCGGTCCTCCTCATACTGCTGTGTCTCACCGGGCGTGCGGCAGCACAGCTCCGGCTTGGCGGGCAGAATGCCGTCCAGCACATCCAACAAAATGACCCGGTCATATTCCAGCCCCTTGGCCGAGTGGATCGTCGAAAGCAAAAACCTGCACCCGGGCGGATTCTCATGGTTTTGTATGATGCTGCGCAGCTTTTCCAGCCGCCGCAGCAGGTGCCGCGGCGTCGGCTCCTGTGCGCCGAGCATTTCCAGCACGGCCAGCTTCGTGCGGTCCATGCCGTTTTTGTCCAGATATTTGCCGTAGCCCAGCTGGTCGGCCAGGAACCGCACTGCATCGTCCGCGGCCATTTTGGGCAGACGCGCCAGACCGTCCGCCACGCCAGCCATGGCAGCGCGGGTGCGCGGACGGATGCTGTCCTCATTCAGCAGGGCCGTCCAGCAGCCCTGCCCGTACTGCCGCGCCTGATTGCAGGCAAACAGCGCCTGTGCGCGGGTGACGGGTACACCGAATTTGTAGTAGCAGCGCAGAAAAGTTTCCCCATCCGCGGGGTGTGCGGCCAGCGTGAAAATATCGGTCACATCGCGGACGATCTTGTTGGTAAAAAAGGTCTGGTCCACTGCCTTGCAGGCGTAGGGGATGCCCCGCCGCTCGCACAGGTCGATGATGGGCAGTGCGCTCTCGTGGTTGCGGAACAGCACCGCCGTCCCGGTATCGCAGTGCTGCGCCGTCTCAAACAAGAATGGCAGCTGGTCGGCGCGGCGCGGCACGGTGACGATCTGCAGCGGTGCGCCGGGGCCCTGCGTCGGTGCGATGGTCTTGGGGCGGCGATAGCGGTTGCGCGCCACAAAGCGGTTGGCAGCCTCCAGAATCGGCTCTGTGGAGCGATAGTTCTGCTCCATCAGCAAAATCTGTGCGCCGGGATAGGTCTTTTCAAAGTCCATCAGCGCCTGGGGGTAGGCGGCGCGGAAACCGTAAATGCTCTGGTCCTCGTCGCCGACCATAAAGATATTGCCGCTTTCCTGCGCCAGCACGCGGATAATTTCATGCTGCGCCTTGGACGTATCCTGCGACTCATCCACGCAGAAATACTTGTACCGTTTGCGGAACGCCGCAGCAACCGCGGGCGCACCGCGCAGGATTTGCAGCGCAAAGCAGAGCTGGTCGTCGTAGTCCATTTTGTGCGCGGCCTTCAGCGCCTTCTGGTAGCCGCGGTACAGGTCGGGCAGATTCTCAATGTCGGTTTCCAGCTCGTCCAGCTCCGCGTCAGTCAGGCACATATTTTTTATGTAGGTGATGGCCGTGCGCAGGTCCTTGACCGTGCTCTCGGCGGGGTACTCGTGGTTTGTGTCCTGCCATAGCCGCATGAGCAGCGGCGTGGTCTCGCTCTCATTGCGGATGAGCTCCGGCGGGATACGGCCATACATGCGGCTGTACAGCGCGATGATGCGCGCCGCCACGCCGTTGATGGTGCGGAACTCCAGCCGTGCGGCCAATTCGCCGCCGAACCGTGCCGCGAACCGGGCGCGCATCTCCTGCGTGGCGGCGACGGTGTAGGTCATCGTCAGGATGGCTTCCGGCGCAATGCCGCAGACCTCGGTCATATAGCCCAGCCGGGTGATGAGCACGGTGGTTTTGCCGCTGCCCGGCACCGCCAGCAGCAGCACCGGGCCGTTGACCGCCTCCACCGCCGCGCGCTGCTGGTCGTTCAGGGCCGCCAGATGGGCCGTTTCAAATATAGCCTTGTCCATGGCAGCTCCTTTCGTGCAGTATAAATCGCCGCGCAGTAGGGGCCGCACATGTGCGGCCCGCAGCTTCACGGGGGACGCCCGCTTATAGGCAGGCCGCGGGCCGGGCATGCCCGGCCCCTACAGTGTTTCCCTATTGTACCATACATCCCGCACAAAAGCAAAGCAGCCGGTCCATGCCCTCCTTGCCGAGCAGTAATTGCGTGCGTGAAAACTGGTTTAACATGTATCGTTCCTCTCTCGCCCGTAAACGAGTTCTATGGGCAAAGCCGCGGGCCGGGCATGCCCGGCCCCTACTTCTCTATATCCCCACTATGCAGATGTGATTATAAATGTCAACCTTGCAAAGTGTAAAAACCTGCGCCATTTCAGCCCGCGTATTTTGTCACCCCCAAGTCTTGGATAAACGCGCACACTGTGGTACAATATGTAAGAAAGAGCAAACTTCCCATAACCAAAGGACGTCACCATGAAACAAGGCAATTTGAATATACGCTGCACCGAAGATTACGCGGTGCTGTACTGGGATAAACCCGCCGCCGCGCCCAGCGGGGCGGAATACACGGTCTCCCTGAACGGTGAGGCCGTTGGCCGCACAGACCGCACCCATTTTACGATAGAGGGGCTGAGCTACGGCAGTGCCTTCCGGGTGGACGTGGTCAGCGGCAGCTACTGCATCGGCTCGGCCACGCTGCAGTTCGGCAGGGAAAAACGCCGCATCGACATTACCGCCGCGCCCTACTTCTGCAAGGGCGACGGCCATATCCTGAACACCGACAATTTACAGCGGGCCATCAACGACTGCGGCGCGGACGATATTCTGTACGTGCCGGCGGGCGATTTCCTGACCGGCGCACTGCGGCTGCACAGCGATTTGGAAATTTATCTGGCCAAGGGCGCGGTCCTGCAGGGCACAACGAACATTCACGACTATTCGCCCCGCATCCCCAGCCGGTTTGAGGGCACCGAGATGCGCTGCTACTCAAGCCTTTTGAACGCGGGCGACATGAACCACAAGACCGGCCCGAACTGCCGCAATATCATCATCCGCGGCAGGGGCACGATCTGCGGCGGCGGGCAGGAGCTGGCCCGCAAGATCATTGAGGACGAGCGTGCCCGCATCAAGAGCTTTCTGGACGACAACCGGGAGCTCGTCGAAAGCTGCGAGAACAGCGACACGATCCCGGGCCGCGTCCGCCCGCGGCTTATCAATTTAAGCAACTGTGAGAACGTCTGGATCAGCGGTATCACGTTGAAAAACGGCCCGTCCTGGAACGTCCACATGATCTACTGCGACGACATCCAGACCGACCACTGCACCTTTGTGTCCGAGGGCGTCTGGAACGGCGACGGCTGGGACCCGGACTCCTCAACGAACTGCACGCTGTTTGCGTCGGAGTTCTTCACGGGGGACGACGCTGTCGCCATCAAGAGCGGCAAGAACCCCGAGGGCAACGAAATCAACCGTCCCTGCGCGCATATCCGGGTGTTTGACTGCCGCAGCGACTGCGGCCACGGCATCTGCATCGGCAGCGAGATGAGCGGCGGCGTGGAGGACGTGCAGATCTGGGACTGCGATCTGGCAAACTCGCTGTCCGGCATCGAGATCAAGGCCACGCCCAAGCGCGGCGGCTATGTGCGCGGCGTGACCGTGCGGGACTGCATCACGCCCCGCGTCATGCTGCACAGCGTACCGTACAATGACGACGGTGTGCCCGCCGGTGCCCCGCCGAAGCTCGAGCACTGCTTCTTTGAGCGGCTGACCCTGACCGCCGAGGTGCTGGACCATGACCGCAGCCGGCACGATGCCGCCCCGATCGAGATCGCAGGCTTTGACAAGCCGGGCTATGAGGTCGAGGACATTGTCTTTAAGGACATTACCATCACCAAGCCGTCCGTCGCCCTGCCGCTGGGGCTGTGCAAGGGTGTGACGCTGAGCAATCTTGCGTGCGTGAAGGAATAAGCCTAAAGCCTCCCCACTTTATGAACAAATCTTAAAACTTCCTTACACCCTCTTGCACTGCGGTGCAGGAGGGTGTATTATTATCATGTTTTAATAATTAACACAAGCCAACTATTAACAGGAGGTGTTCACCAATGGGCACTGAAACCCCTTATCTGAGCGGGGTGTTCCGCTTTGTGGCGCGGCTGCACACACTGTCCAGGCGCGGGATGCGCATGGCACTGGCCGGGCAGCCCAAATGCCGCTATGGCATGCTGCAAAGTCTGTACAATCTCATTGAGCAGCACGGCTGCGACGGCGCGATCTATGTCTCGGACATTGCGCGGCAGATGCACCAGCCTATGCCGGCGATTTCCCGCGGGCTGCGTCAGATGGAGCAGGACGGCCACATCGTCCGCGAGACCGACCCCAAGGATCGCCGCAAGACGCTGGTGCGCATCACCCCGGCAGGGGAGCGCGCCCGCAAAGCCAATGAGCAGGCCATGAACGACTACTTTGCCCGCATCATGGCGCGGCTGACCCCGGAGCAGCTGGCGCAGGCCAACGCCGTAAAGGACGCTCTGCTCGCCGCCATCGAGGCCGAGAACGCCGCTATGAAAACCGATTTGAAAGGAGAACCCCCGCATGACGAAAATTTTTAAGCAGCTGGGGCGGCACTGGGCGGCCTGCCTGGCCGTCGTTGCGCTGCTCATCGTGCAGGCATACTGCGATTTAAGCCTGCCCGACTACACAAGCAAAATTGTGGACACCGGCATCCAGCAGGGCGGCATTGAAAGCCCCGTGCCCGACACCGTCCGCAGCACAACGCTGCAGGCGCTCGAGCTGCTCATGTCCGAGGACGACGCCGCACTGGCGGACGAAGCCTACTCCGACCCCGACGCGGACGGTATGCGCACACTGAACCCGGACGCGGACACCGCCGCGCTGGAAAATGCGTTCACAACGCCAGACGTTGTGCTGTACATGGCCGCGGCGAAGAATGCCGCCACTGCCGCCGGTGCCACCGACACCGTGGTCCCCACGGCCTATGACCTCGACGCCGTCGCCACGCAGCTGGCCGCCGCGTCCCGGGCCCCCGGCGCACGGGAAATGCTGCAGAGCCAGCTGACGGACGGTCTCGCCCAGCTGGACGAGACCGTCGCCGACAGCCTGTCCAGCCAGGCCATGCTGCTCGTTGCGCTGGAATATGACGCCCAGGGCATTGCCCATGACGTGCAAATGTCCTATCTGCTGCGCACGGGCGGCCAAATGCTGGCTTTAACGCTGCTCATGGTTGCCGTGGCCGTCGCCGTAGGCTTTATCGCGTCCCGCGTCTCCGCCGCCATTGGCCGTGACCTGCGCCGCGACGTGTTCAGGACCGTCGTCGGCTATTCCAACGCCGAAATCGAAAAATTTTCCACTGCTTCGCTGATTACCCGCACCACAAACGACATCCAGCAGGTGCAGTTCGTCTGCGTGATCCTGCTGCGCATGGTGGCCTACGCGCCCATTTTGGGCATTGGCGGCATTATGCACGTTGCCAGCGGCAACACGGGGCTGGAATGGATCATCTTTGTGGCCGTGGCCGCACTGCTGGCGCTCATCGCCGTTTTGATGAACGTAGCCATGCCGAAATTCAAGCAAATGCAAGTTTTGGTGGATCGGCTGAACCTTGTCAGCCGCGAAATCCTGACCGGCATTATGCCCATCCGCGCGTTCAGCCGCGAGGCATTTGAGGAAAAGCGCTTTGACAGGGCCAACACCGACCTGATGAAGACCCAGCTGTTCACCAACCGCACGATGGTCGCCATGATGCCGTTTATGACGCTCATCATGAACGGCACGAGCCTGCTCATCGTCTGGTTCGGCGGCAAGGCGATGGATCTGGGCAGCATGCAGGTGGGTGAGATGATCGCGTTCATCACCTACACGATGCAGATCGTCATGTCGTTCCTCATGCTCTCGATGGTCGCCGTCATGCTGCCCCGCGCCGGTGTGGCTGCGGACCGCATTGACGAGGTCATCAAGACCCCCTCGACCATCCATGACCCCGCTGCGCCCAAGGCACTGCCCGCGGACGGCACCCACGGCGTTGTGGCGTTCCATGACGTCAGCTTCCGCTATCCCGGCTCCGACGAGGACGCGCTCGAGCACATCAGCTTCACGGCCAGACCCGGCGAGACAACGGCCATCATCGGCTCCACGGGCTGCGGCAAATCTACGCTGCTCAACCTGATCCCGCGCTTCTACGATGTGACCGAGGGCAGCGTGACGATTGACGGCGTTGATGTGCGCGATATGACCCAGGCACAGCTGCACGACGAGCTGGGCTATGTACCGCAGAAGGGCGTGCTGTTCAGCGGCACAATCACATCCAACCTGAAGTTCGGCGGCGACCACATCACCGACGCCGACGCAGAGCAGGCCGCCGAGATCGCCCAGGCCACGGAGTTCATCTCCGCCAAGCCTGAGGGCTTCGACAGCCCGATTGCCCAGGGCGGCAGCAACGTCTCCGGCGGGCAGAAGCAGCGCCTTTCGATTGCCCGCGCCATTGCCAAACACCCGCAGATCTATCTGTTTGACGACAGCTTCTCGGCGCTGGACTACAAGACCGACGTGGCGCTGCGCCGTGCGCTGAAGGCTAAAACCGACAACGCCACGGTCATTATTGTGGCGCAGCGCATCTCCACCGTGCTGCACGCGAACCAGATTTTGGTGCTGGATGAGGGCCGCATCGTCGGCAAGGGCACCCATGCCCAGCTGATGGAAAGCTGCCCCGCGTATCAGGAAATTGCGCGCAGCCAGCTGAGCCAGAAGGAACTGAATTTGCAGAAGGAGGGTGAGTGATATGCCAAGACCCGGACGCATGACGACGGAGCGCGCCAAGGACTTCAAGGGCACGCTGCGCCAGCTGCTGGCCGCCATGAGCAAGTATAAGCTGTCGCTGGTCGTCGTCATTGTTTTTGCTGTTCTGTCAACCATTTTCAACATTGCAGGGCCGAAGATCCTGGCCAAGGCCACCACGGCACTGGCCACCGGCTGGATCGCCAAGCTGCGCGGTGTGGGCGGCATCGACTTTGCCTACATCGGCAAGGTGCTGCTGTTCCTGCTGGGTATGTACCTGCTGTCCGCGGCGTTCAGCTTCATTCAGGGCTGGCTCATGTCCGGCCTGTCGCAGAAGGTCTGCTACGACTTCCGCGACCAGATCAGCAAAAAAATCAACCGCCTGCCGCTGGCCTACTTTGAAAAGCGCACCGTCGGCGAGGTGCTGTCCCGCATTACAAACGACGTGGATACGCTGGGCCAGAGCCTGAACCAGAGCGTGACCCAGCTGATCACCAGCGTTGCAACGATGGTCGGCGTGCTCATCATGATGCTGTCCATCAGCCCTAAAATGACGCTGATTGCCCTGCTGATCCTGCCGGTCTCGCTGGCACTGGTGCTGGTGGTCGTCAAGTTCAGCCAGAAGTATTTCAAGGCGCAGCAGGCGACACTGGGCGTTGTCAACGGTCAGGTCGAGGAGGTCTACTCCGGCCACAACGTCATCAAGGCGTTCAACCGCGAGGCCGCCGTGCTGGACGACTTCAACACCGCGAACGATAAGCTGTACGAATCCGCGTGGAAATCGCAGTTTTTGTCCGGCCTGATGCAGCCCATCATGAACTTTGTGGGCAACCTGGGCTATGTGGCCGTTGCCATCGTCGGCAGCATTTTTGCCGCAGCGGGCGCCATCACCATCGGCGATATTCAGGCGTTCATCCAGTACGTCAAGAACTTCACCCAGCCCATCCAGCAGCTGGCGCAGGTGTCCAACATGCTGCAAAGCATGACCGCCGCCGCCGAGCGCGTCTTTGAATTTTTGAACGAGCCCGAGGAGGACCAGCTGGCCGACCCCGCCCGCCGCGCCGACCCCGCCTGCATCGACGGTCAGGTCACGTTTGACCATGTAAAGTTCGGCTACACGCCGGAAAAGACCGTCATCCACAATTTCAGCTGCAATGTCAAGCCCGGCCAGAAGGTTGCCATCGTCGGCCCCACCGGCGCGGGCAAGACCACAATGGTCAAGCTGCTCATGCGGTTCTACGATGTGGATTCCGGCGAAATCTTGCTGAACGGCCACAACGTCAGGGACTTTGACCGCAGCGACCTGCGCGAGGGCTTCGGCATGGTGCTGCAGGATACCTGGCTGTTCAAGGGCACGATCATGGAGAACATCCGCTATGGCCGTCTGGATGCCACGGACGAGGAGGTCATTGCCGCCGCGAAGGCTGCAAACGCTGATCACTTTATCCGCACGCTGCCCGGCGGCTACCAGATGGAGCTGAACGAGGACGCCTCCAACGTCAGCCAAGGCCAGAAGCAGCTTTTGACGATTGCCCGCACGATTTTGGCGGACAACCGCATCCTGATCCTCGATGAGGCGACATCGAGCGTTGACACCCGCACCGAGCAGCGCATCCAGACGGCTATGGACCGCCTGATGCAGGGCCGCACGAGCTTCGTCATCGCGCACCGCCTGTCCACCATCCGCGATGCCGATTTGATCCTGGTCATGCGCGAGGGCGACATTGTCGAGCAGGGAACGCACGACGAGCTGATTGAAGCCGGCGGGTTCTATGCCGATTTGTACAACAGTCAGTTTGAGGATGTGACGGCGTAAGCCCAAAACAAAAAAGTCGACAGTGTGCCAAATCCGTTGCACGCTGTCGATTCAGACCGTCAAAAGAATTGCATTTCCGCCTTATTGCGTGTGTAGGGGCGGCCATTGGTCGCCCGCCAACTTACCGCAGCAACGCATTTTTCGGGATAGTTTCTTGCAAGGCAAACGGGCACGGGCGAGCAATGCTCGCCCCTACAAGAGTTTCTCGACAGTCTGAGCCACCCATTTATGAGCAATATCCGCAGGGTCGCCCTCATCCGGCCCTACGGGCCACCTTCCCCCGCGGGGGAAGGCTTTTCTTTTATTGACACCCCTGCTATAATAGTAACCAAAGGGGGCATTACCTGTGGATTATGCAAAACTTACCGCGCAGGCACGGCAGGCCACGGAAGAACTGCTCGAAGCTGCGCACCTTGAAACAGGGGACATTTTTGTGGTCGGCTGCTCCAGCAGCGAGATCATGGGCGGGCGCATCGGCAAGGATTCCAGCATGGAGGCTGCCGCTGCCGTGCTGGCGGGCGTGCTGCCGCCATTGCAGGAGCAGGGCGTCTATTTGGCCGCCCAGTGCTGTGAGCATCTGAACCGTTCTATCGTCATTGAGCGCGAGGCCGCGAAGGCCAACGGCTATCAGATCGTCTCGGCCATTCCGCAGCCCCACGCGGGCGGCAGCTGGGCCACGAACTGCTGGCAGCGCTTTAACGACCCCGTCCTTGTGGAGGAGGTCAGGGCCGCCGCGGGCATGGACATCGGCGGCACGCTGATCGGTATGCACCTGCGCCGCGTAGCTGTGCCGGTGCGCTTGTCGATGGACCACATCGGGCAGGCAATTCTGCTCTGCGCCCGCACCCGTCCGCCGTTCATCGGCGGTTCCCGCGCCGTTTACAGTCAGGAGGAAGTGCGATGATTCCCGAAGCCCAGAAGCAGCAGATGGCCGAGGCCGTCGCGAAGATCCGTGAGACGATGGCCGCTGCCGCCAAGGCCGCAGGCCGCGACCCGGCAGAGGTGCGCCTTTGCGCCGCCTGCAAGACCCGCACGGTGGAGGAGGTGCGCTGCAGCGCCGACCTGCCCATTGACCTGTTCGGTGAAAACCATGTGCAGGAGCTGGTCGAAAAGACCGACGCGAACGCCTACAACGGCAAGCCCGGGCACTTCATCGGGCATTTACAGACGAACAAGGTCAACAAGGTCGTAGGCCGCGCCGCGCTGATCCAGAGCGTGGACAGCACGCGCCTTTTGGATAAGATTGATGCCGCCGCGGCCCGTCTGGGGCTGGTGCAGGACATTCTCGTCGAGATCAACATCGGCGAGGAGGCCAGCAAGAGCGGCGTGGACGCCGACAGCCTGTTCCCGCTTTTGGAGGCTGCCGCCGCCAGGGAGCACATCCGTCTGCGCGGCCTGATGGCGATCCCGCCCGCCGACGCCGACGACACCGAGACCCGCCGCTTTTTTGCACAGATGCGGGAGCTTTTGGCCAGAGCCGACGCCCGGCACTATGACCGGGCACAGATGGACATTCTGTCCATGGGCATGAGCCACGACTACGCCGCCGCCATCGCCGAGGGCGCGACCATCGTCCGCGTCGGCACAGCGATTTACGGCGCACGGGATTACAGCAAAAAGGCATAATTTCAGGCTTCCCCCGCGGGGGAAGCTGTCCGCGAAGCGGACTGATGAGGGCAAAGCTTCCGCAGCCACCCGTTCACGGGATTTCGCCGCAGACTCGCCCCTCATCCGGCCCTTCGGGCCACCTTCCCCCTCGGGGGAAGGCTTTTTTATTTTCTCCCCCTGTATTCCCGCGGCGTCATCCCGTACCGCTTTTTGAACAGACGGTTGAAGTAGGACAAATTCTCAAACCCGCATTGCTCCGCAATCGCCAGCACGGTGTCGCTGCCGCTGCGCAGGGCATCGGCGGCGGCGTTCAGGCGTTGCTCGTTCAGGTATTCGGTAAAGCCCTGGCCGGTCATTTTCTTGAACCAGCGCATAAAATGGCTGGGGCTGCATCCGCAGGCCGCCGCTGCGTCGGTCACATGCAGCGCCCCCGCGTAGCCCTCATTCACAAGCTGCACCACGGTTTTCAGCCGCCGGGTATCGGGGGTATCGGCAGGGGGCAGGTCTCCGGTGCGGCCCACCAGCGCCGCCAGAAACAGCAGCAGCTCGCCCTTTATACAGAGTTCATATCCCACGTCTTTGATCTTGTTGAATTCCTCCGCCGCGTGCAGGCACCGCACCGCCCAGTTGTAGCCCCAGTCTTCCGGGCCAAGGCGCATGGGCAGAGCCAGACGTCCGCTCTGCAGCGGCAGCAGGTACTTCTCTGCACAGATGTCACCGGCACCGCCCAGCAGCTCCAGCTCAAAGATGATGTTTTCATATTCCATTGCCTCACCGGGCAGCTGGCGCAGGGCATGCAGCACGCCGGGGGCAAACACGTAAATGTCGCCCGCCTGTGCCGTGTAGGTCGTCAGCCCGGCCTGCACGATGCCGCGCCCTTTTTTGACAAAGACCAGCTCCATGCTGTCCTGCCAGTGCAGCGCCACCTGCGGGAAGTCCTTCGGGATCGTGCACGGGTAGATATTGAACGGGAACCACGCGGCCCCGTGTTGCTTTGCTTCGCGTAAACGCTCTTGTTTCGCCATATTTTCACCTCACATGATAGTATTGTACCATAAGTTGCGGGTATTTTGCAAGTCAGATGCACGTTTTGTGTGGTATAACCAAGTTGTACCCAAGAAGCCCATACATGAATGGAGGGAACCTCTTATGAATATGACTGCTGCGATGGAAGCCAGAACCAACAAGCCCCTGACCGCCTGCACGGATCAGGAAATCTATCTGGCCCTGTTAGACATCGTCCGCGAACAGAGCGCCGCCCGCGTCCGTCCCGTCACAGGCCGCAAGCTCTACTATATCAGCGCCGAGTTTCTGATCGGCAAGCTGCTGTCCAACAACCTTATCAATTTAGGGCTGTACGACGACACCCGTGCCGCGCTGGCCGCTGCCGGGAAAAACCTGTCCGATATTGAGGAGGTCGAGCCGGAGCCAAGCCTTGGAAACGGCGGGCTGGGCCGTCTGGCCGCCTGTTTCCTTGATTCCCTCGCCACGCTGAACCTGCCCGGCGACGGTGTCGGCCTGCGGTATCACTTCGGCCTGTTCCACCAGTCCTTCAAGGACGGCGTCCAGAACGAGCTGCCCGACCCGTGGCTGACCGCCCACTCCTGGGCGGAAAAAACGGATACGGTCTATCCCGTCGAGCTGGCCGGCAAGACCTACAGCGCCCGTCTGTACAAGCTGGCCGTCACGGGCTACGAGGGCCGCACGAACACGCTGAATCTGTTCGATCTCGACACCATTGATGAGAGCATCGTCCACGACGGCATCACGTTCGACAAGACCGACATCGACAAAAACCTGACGCTTTTCCTGTATCCCGATGACTCCGACGAGGCCGGACGCCGTCTGCGCGTCTACCAGCAGTACCTGATGGTTTCCGCCGGGGCCCAGCTGATTCTGGCCGAGTGCGCCGCCCGCGGCTGTGATTACCACGATCTGGCCGACTACGCCGCCATCCAGATCAACGACACCCACCCCAGCATGGTTATCCCCGAGCTGATCCGCCTGCTGGGGGAGAAGGGCATCGACTTTGACGAGGCCGTCGAGATCGTCACAAAGACCTGTGCCTACACGAACCACACCATTCTGGCCGAGGCGCTCGAAAAGTGGCCCCGCGCCTATCTGGACGCCGTCGTGCCGCAGCTCATGCCCATCATTGAAAAGCTCGACACGCTGGCCCGCACCCGCACCACCGACGAGAGTCTGGCCATCATCGACGGTGATGACCGCGTTCACATGGCCCACATGGACATCCACTTCACCCACTCGACGAACGGCGTTGCCTATCTGCACACCGAGATCCTGAAAAACAGCGAGCTGCACGGCTTTTACCAGCTCTACCCCGAAAAATTCAACAATAAGACTAACGGCATCACCTTCCGCCGCTGGCTGCTGGAGTGCGACCCGGCACTGACCGCCGAGATCGAAAAGCTCATCGGTTCCGGCTTCCGCAAGGACGCCACCGAGCTTGAAAAACTGCTGCCCTACACGGAAAATGTCGATATTTTGCAGCAGTTCTCCGCTGTCAAGGCACAGAACAAGCGCGCACTGGCCGACTGGCTGCACCGCACGCAGAACATCACCGTTGATCCGGATGCAATGTTCGACATCCAGTCCAAACGCCTGCATGAGTACAAGCGCCAGCAGCTGAACCTGCTCTACCTGATCCACCAGTATCATGAGATCAAGGCCGGGCATCTGCCCGCCACGCCGCTGGTCAGCATCTTCGGTGCCAAGGCCGCCCCGGCGTACACGATTGCCAAGGACATCATCCACGCCCTGCTGACCCTGTCTAAGGTCATTGCGGCGGATCCGGTCGTGTCGAAGTATCTGCAGGTCGTCTTTGTGGAAAACTACAACGTCACCGCCGCTGAGAAGCTCATCCCCGCCTGCGACCTGTCGGAGCAGATCTCGCTGGCCTCCAAGGAGGCGTCCGGCACCGGCAACATGAAGTTCATGCTCAACGGTGCGCTGACGCTTGGCACGATGGACGGTGCGAACGTCGAGATCTGTCAGCAGGTCGGCGATGAGAACATCTATATCTTCGGCCAGACGTCCGATCAGGTCATCCACCGCTATGAGATGGGCGACTATCAGGCCAGCCAGTGGGTGGAGGGCGACCCCAACATCCGCCGCGCCGTCGATTTCCTCGTCGGGCCGGAGATGCTGGCCGCCGGGCATGAGGAAAACCTGCGCCGCCTGCACGACGAACTGGTCTGGAAGGACTGGTTCCAGACGCTGCCCGACTTCAACGCCTATGTGGTGCGCAAGGGTCAGGCCCTGAGCGACTACGCCTGCGACCCGCTGGGCTGGCGCAAAAAGTGCGTCATCAACATTGCCAAGGCCGGCCTGTTCAGCAGTGACCGCACGATTGCCGAGTACAATAGGGACATCTGGCATCTGGGCGAGTGATCCACCTCTATAAGCAACCGCATCCCCTGTCCGCACGGGCAGGGGATTTTTGCTTGTGTATGGCTTCTTTACATGGGATGCCGGATGCAAAGGTTTCCGCTGGGCGTTGAAACGTTTCCCTTGCAAACTGTCGCTCCACCTGCTACAATAAATGCAGACTATTTGTAAGGAGCGATCACTCATGAACTGGCATCAGGCCTGTGAGCTGCCCTATTACCACGGCAGCGACCTCGGCGCAAATCCAACGGCGGAGGAAACCACCTTCAAGCTGTGGGCTCCCACTGCCTGCGGGGTCGTGGTCTGCCTGTATGCCACCGGCACCGACGCCGAGCCGGGCGCGAAAGAGCTGGGCGTACACGAAATGCGCCGCGGCGATGGCGGCGTCTGGGCCATTGTGCTGCCCGGCAACCTGCACGGGACGTATTACATCTACCGCATCTACTTCCCGGATGGCCGCGTGCATGAGGTCGTGGACCCCTACGCCCGCAGCGCCGGGGCCAACGGCACCCGCGGCATGGTGGTGGACCTGACACAGGCCGCCCCCGACGGCTGGGAGCAGGACCGGCGCCCCGACATCCCGGCCCACGCCCGCAGCGTGTGGGAGGTGCATGTGGCGGACTTTTCCGCTGACGGGCACAGCGGTGTAAAACCGGAGTGGCGCGGCAAGTTCATGGGCTTCACGCCCGATGACACCACGCTGGACAACGACGGCGAACACCCGACCTGCCTGAATTATCTGAAAAATCTGGGCATCAGCCATGTGCAATTACAGCCCATCTACGACTACGCCACGGTGGACGAGTCCCGCCCCGACGGCGGCTACAACTGGGGCTACGACCCGCAGAACTACAACGTGCCCGAGGGCAGCTTTGCCACCGACCCGTTCCACGGCGAGGTGCGCGTCAAGGAGTGCCGCGCCATGGTCGCCGCGCTGCACCGCGCGGGGCTGGGCGTCGTGATGGACGTCGTCTACAACCACACCTACCACGGCGAGAGCAATCTGGAGCGCACCGTGCCCGGCTACTGGAACCGCCGCTGGCCCAACGGCATGATGACCAACGGCTCCGGCTGCGGCTGTGACCTGGCCAGCGAGCGCCCGATGGTGCGCAAATACGTGGTCGAGTCGGTGCTGTACTGGGCCACAGCCTACCACATCGACGGTTTCCGCTTTGACCTGATGGCGCTGGAAGACGTGGACACGATGAACGCCATCCGCGCCGCGCTGGACAGTCTGCCCGGCGGCGAGAGCATTTTACTGTACGGCGAGCCCTGGATGGGCGGCGGCACGAACCTTGAAGGCGGCGCACGCCCCGCCGACAAGCGCGCCCTCGACGCGCTGCATGAACGCATCGGATTTTTCTGCGATGACACGCGGGACTGCATCAAGGGCAACGTCTTTGACGCGGCCAACGCGGGCTATGTCAACGGCGCACCGCAGCATGGCTACGATGTGCTGCACTCGATCAGCGCGTGGCGCAGCGGCGCACACGGCTTCTGGCCCAAGCGCGCCGGGCAGGTCGTGCAGTATGTCTCCGCCCATGACAACTACACGCTCTGGGACAAGCTGGCCGCCGTGGGCCGCCGCGGCGATTACGACTGCCCCGACGCCGATTTGCTGGCACAGAACCGCATGACGGCGGGCATCTACCTGACCTGCCAGGGTCTGCCCTTTATGCAGGCGGGCGAGGAGTGGGGCCGCACCAAGCACGGCGACCACAACAGCTACAAGGGGCCGCTGGCCACGAATCGGCTGGACTGGACCCGCGCCCACCGCCCGGAGTTTGCCGCGCTGACGGCGTTTTACCGCGGCATGCTGGCCATCCGCCGCGCCTATCCGCGGCTGAGCGGCGCGGCAGGGGAGCCGGAGCCGTTTATTCTGGCGCTGCCTGGCTGGCTCATCGGCTTTGTGCCGGAGAACGACGGCACGGCCACGGTGGGTCAGCTGGCCGTCTACTACAACCCCGAGCGCACCCGCCAGTGGGCCAGCCTGCCCGCCGGTACCTGGCGCAAAGTAAGCGACGGCGTCCACGCCGGTGTGACCCCCTTCGGCCCCTGTTTCCGGGATGCGTTGGAGCTGGCCCCGACGAGCGTGACGGTGCTGGTGGCGGAGTAAAAGTATAATCACGTTTCATGGGAGAGGGAGAGCCTCTCCCTTTTTGTTTGTCGTCCCATTTATTGTGGTCTTGTAGGGAGGGGTCTTGACCCCTCCGCGGGG
>OHWH01000799.1_pt1 | contig 17356 bp, 15 predicted proteins | sample 1579701 | NCBI WGS metagenome assembly OHWH01 (sample SAMEA3882515, study PRJEB24775) | human gut metagenome | biome: human-associated habitat; feature: intestine environment; material: feces | place: Netherlands | collected 2009/2010 | reverse complement strand
AATTGTGGGTGGATTAAGCCGTTCTGAGTGGGTGGGTATGCTCCGTTTTCGGCATACTGTCTATCCAACCGAAGCATAGGGCTTCTTCTACAGCATCGATATACCAGAAAGTATTGTTATCCGTAGGTCTACCACGTTTTACCACTACCCAGCATTCTTTCTCAGTTTTATGGTTCTGTATTAACCATTCACGCAGCTCGGTTCTTGATTTGACATCCAATAAATTATGAATTTCCATTGTCGGCCATTTTTTGATTTGCATTTTGTAATTTTGTCCTTTCAGTAGGAGGTTATTGTCATAAATATCTTACTTTTTTCATAATGAATGCAAGACATAAAGAATGCTATGTATATTCTTAATAATATGAATTTATATTACAACTTTTCGTGCGCGAATTCTCCATTAATCCAAAATGTAGCCTCTTTTCCTATGAAATCAAGCTTATTTTCGGAATTATGCCTTGGGAAGCAAATCTTGCAGGATTAACCTTGCAAGAACAGGTTCAGGCTATTGTGGAAAAACGAAATGGGCCTTTATCATTACCAAATATCCAAATTATGGAGATGGATAATGATTTGTTGAAAGTTATGGTCAAGGCATTAGCTCCTGATCCAAACCAACGTTTTGCATCTGCCAAGGAGTTCTTGGATGCAATAGAACGTAAGATTGAAATCGATGCTCCGCCTATTTCTATGACTCGTGTAAGTCAGACAGAAGAGAAAAGCAAGATTCAACCAAAGCATGGTAATGGGTTTGCTGATGTTGCTGGTATGAATGAGATAAAATCTATCATGCAGAAAAAGATTATCAACATTTTGAAAGATCCACAAAAAGCTGAACGCTTTAAAATACAGATACCTAATGGTATGCTGCTTTATGGACCTCCAGGATGTGGAAAGTCTTTTATCGCAGAGAAATTTGCAGAAGAAGCTGGTTATAATTACGTATTTATTAAATCGTCAGATCTTGCCAGCATATATGTACATGGTTCACAGGAAAAGATAGGTGCTTTATTTGATGAAGCAAGGAAAAATGCCCCAACGATTCTGAATTTTGATGAATTTGAAGCATTGGTTCCTAATCGTAGTAAAATTAATAATTCAAGTGAATCGGGAGAGGTAAATGAATTTCTGTCACAAATGAATAACTGTGGTAAAGACCATATTTTTATTATTGCCAGTTCAAATCGTCCTGACTTGATAGACCCAGCAATACTCAGAAAAGGACGCATAGATAACGTTATTTATATACCTGTTCCTGATAAAGATGCTCGACAAGGTATATTTGAAATCCACATGAAAGATCGACCTGCATCTGATGACATAGATTATATGCACCTTGCTGAGATGACGGAAAACTTTGTAGCTTCAGACATTGCTTATATTGTTAATGATGCAGCAACAAGAGCTTTTGAAGATGATGTGGAAATTTCTCAGTTTCTTCTCGAAGAGGTTATTAAAGAAAACACCTCATCTATAAATAGCAAAGATTTGGATTTTTATAACAATATTAGACAACAATTTGAAGAACCTCAAAGACAAACAAGAAATAGAATAGGTTTTAGGTAATTATAGTCTCCTATTTTCATTATAAAAACATCTATTTAAGAGTTGACCATAAAGAAGTATTGGCACTATAAAATATAGTAAATCAGTTTATTACAAAATTATATATAGTTGCCCACTCCCCAAAATGTCGAGCACTTTTTTCATAACCTATTTCATCTACTTTCGATGTGATTTGTTTATGGGATTAATAGGAATTATTTGTGTCTTATACATAATACCATAATTAAATTCCTTATTTAAGTATTCAATTATCATAGGGGCAGTCCAATTGGTTTTTTGTTGAATTTCTTGAATTTTAATTAATACATCCTTTTTGCAGTATTCGGGAATTGCAATTGATGTTTGTGTCCGAAAAGCTGCAGAATTTTCCGAGTCAGCACGAGTCATCAATTGCAGGACTTCATCATACTCTAATTCTGAGAAGATACTCAGACCTGCTTCATAACTCGGAATATGTATCATAACATCTTGATTCATCAATTTATCATTGTCAGAAAAAGGAATATGATAGTCATTAAATTTAATTATCACATTTCCGTTTTTCTTCATCTGAATATGGAAATGTGAATAGTCGGTATTTGTACCTGGGTGCCCTTCAAAATCAGTTTTCGCAAGAGAAAATGTCCATTCGAACTCTTTATATCTAATTGTAGATTCGAAAATTTTATTACAGTCGTTTCCTTCACTTGTATCATCAATATTAGTAAATGGCTTATCGGAATTTGCAACCCATGCCAAATAACCATACAATCTAAAAAGACCTTTCCCACTATAAAGCATCTTTTTTAACTGCTTTTTCTTTATGACGGGATTGATGAGCCAATGAAAACAAGGATTATTCTCGTCCACATAATCCAATGGTTTTCCACAGATATAACATATCCCTTTTTTCAGACCGTCTCTAATACTATTAAAATCTTGTTCGTCTTCTTTTGTTTGAACTTCATTCATCTTTTGAATGAATTCAGGTCCTAATTCATTACACAATTCTTTGAAATTTATGTTTTTATATTGATTGTCCATATTTTAGCTCATTATTTAATAAAGTTATTAAATTAACGTATGACCGTCTTGAAATAGTACATTTTAAGAACGTTTTTATTTGAGTTACACCGTCTGATTGTTTCTATGGTATTAAACATTCTGAATCCATAATGGGAATAAAGATCTGTTAAATCTTATTCAATAACTCTATTACTTTATGAATCTCAGAGTATGCCTTCAAATCTTCCGGTGACTCTTTACATAATTGACACAGTTTCTCTGAATTAGACATTGCACGCTCCAAATCGCCATTTTCTGTCAAATATTTATAGAGATTAGTACGTATGAAATATCGCTTTGTCTTTTCATATCCCGGCATATATTTCTGTAACTCAGGAAGCAATTGGTCGTAACTTTCATATCGCCGACAAACTACATTGGGTTGAAAGTGGAGCAAGAACCAAAATTCCGTACATGGATTCGTTTCTACGAACATAACCTTTCCGGCATATTTCTTCTTGTTATACTCTTTCTTTGCTCGTTGGTATAGTTGCATTTCGGAAGGATATTGATACAGCCTGTCCATATCAAAAAGGCATATGATAAAGTCATATTGCTTGTTCAAATAAGATTCTACCTGTTTTAGAATATGATTGATATCGCTATGCTGTGGAAAATCAGGCGCAACCTTGAAAGGATAACGACACGCCACCCTCAATGAATCAAAATAGAACCATTCCGTTTCTCCCTCGCCTATGATGGCGATACTTTTTGTTACTGTCCGCCTCATATCATTAGTCGTTTAGGTTAATGTATTGACTACCAAGAAACGGAAGCTTAACTAACTTACCCTGTTTGTAAGCATTATACGGGGAAAGATTCTTGTGCAGACCTAAAGATGAAAGACGTACTATTTTAGTCTCGCCATATTCGTCTTTGTCGGTAAACCATATCGTATCACGTCGAATGAAATCCTCATTAAGAAGATTGATGTCGTGTGTTGTCAACAACATTTGGGATGTTCCTTCACTGTTCGCTAAAAAGACTTTTATAAAATAAGCCAGCAGTTCATAGTGGATGCTTGTCTCGACTTCGTCAATAAGCACAAATCGGTTGGTCTTCAACAAGAAATTCAGAATTACTGCCATCCCCAAAAATCTCATCGTACCATTGGATTCATATTCTTCAGACAAATCGTATAGTTTGTCGCCAACCTTATGCTTGAATGTCAATTCTGCATTGGTGATTTTTCCTTTTCTAAGCATTTCAGCTTTTGCCTCATTGTCAATAGGGGCATTTTGAATCAGTTGCTCCAATTCAGGGGTAATCAATTCTTCCTCTTCATGCAATACGACATCTTCAATGTTGAAATCGGATGCTTTCAGAAAGTTCAAAATGAACTTCTTCAAATCGCCTGTTTCATCTTTATCCAATTGTGATTTTACATATCCTGAAAGTAGCATACCAGGAGCCAATATATCTTTTACTTGTTTGGCAAAGTAATCGTACACATCATTCAACTTGGTACGTTCCACATTACTTTTACCAAATGCGGCAAGCACACTGCAATTATTGATAGTGTTTCCGGAAATCACATCCTGACTCTTCCGTGGCATTTTCAGGTTTGTACCGAAATCTATTGTTGTGGAATCTGTAGTTGCATTATAATTACGACTATACAATTTGGTAGGACGAATGGAATCGTAAACAACCAATGTCTCAGAATAGATATATTTTGAGTCTAATTCAAAAGTAAGGATATACTTCGACTGATTGATATAAAACACCATTGACATCTTTGTCTTTTCGTTCCTTGAAGTGTCATCCAACATAAAAGGAACAACCCCGGTTTTCTCATTCCGGTCTTTGGGCATCCTAAGAACGAGCATTCTGAAAAATTCCACAGCATTCAAGATATTGGTTTTTCCGGAAGCGTTAGCACCATAGATGATGCCCAATTTCAACAATCTTACCCCATCCTTGACTTCATATGAATATTCGTCAGACATAAAATTATCTGATGAAGGTTCAAAGCTTATCTTTTGTGGAGACTTTATTGAGAAAAAATTTTCGATGGTGAATTCTGCAATCATATTCGTTGAATTTATCTGTCATGTGATGCAAAGATAGCAATAAAAAACAATACATGAAATTATAATAGATATTTTCGTAGTAAAATTACGAAAATTCAATATAAAATACCATTTCAAATGTTTTTATAACAACGGAATAAAGCAAATGCAAATGGAGATTGTATTATCCCTTCATGAAATTTTTCTCTTCATACTATTTTTTATGATTGAGAAATTTCCTATATTTGAAATCTAAAGTAAACGTTCTTTCATTTATGCAAAATCTGGCAACTTGAAGAAGTCTGCTCGTTTCTATATAGTTACCTGTCTAAAAAATATAATTTGTAAGTTTCTTATTTTCAATAAATAAGAAAAGATACAATGCCTAAAGCAGTGGAATGTTATATGTTTTTGAATACCTGCTTTTTTTATCCATGCTTTAAGAGGATATCCAGTCATGCAACGTCGCAGTTCTTTGAACACTTTACCTGTGCCCGGTTCTCCACAAAGTGCGTATGCTTCATAACTGATAGGTAGTAGGGCTTCTGTCTGTGTCTTTTGCGTACGAAGACGAATACAATGTCCCAGATCGGGGGCTGTGCATAAGTTTTCCCACTTAAGATTCAATATATCACTGATGCGTAATCCGGTGAGACATGAGAAAAGGGATGCATTTCTTAATACAGGGATATCGCATGGGGTTGAAGCCAAAGTTTTTAATTCATCTTGTGTTAAAAACTCTTTATGAATATCCCTACTTTCTATCTTTTCAAGAAAATCATTGGGATTTTCACGTAAATATTTATCTCTATATGCAAGTTTCAAAACTCCTCGGAATAACGAGAAATAACTGGCAGCTGAATTACGGGAAACCATTTTATCTGTATGTTTTAGTTGCCTTGCATGGAGAAGATAGTTTCGGAAGCGGTTACATAGGTCAACAGTGATTTCTCCAAACATACATTTGCCATTGACAAATTTCTCAAAGTGCAGATAAACGATATGCCATTTATGATCTTTTTTACGGCATACTTCTTTGAAATATGCCATAAAGTCGGCTCTCATTTTGTGTCTGTCCATAAATCCAAATTCTTCATTGATTACAGCCTCTTGTCGGCGGCATCTGATAAGTTCGGCTTTAGCTAGGATTTCATTATTGTAATCTAGCTCAATTGCATTTTTGGGGGTTGCATAAATGTAAAATCCTAAATATTCACGTCTGCTCAGTTTCATTGTTTTAGGATTACGTACAGCAGGGTAGTAGTCCAAGTAAAGAGAGATTCGTCCGTTTCTTATAGGGCGTTGTCTTAATGTTACAGTAGTACATGTTTGTTGTCTCATAATATATAATGTATTAAAATTTATATTCAGGTTTAATTCCGATTGTGGTGATAGCAAAATAAACAAGTGTATTCCTGGTGATGTGGTTATTTTAAAGTTAACCACAGGATAACCAGTAAATAACATTAAATCGAAGGTGGAGCAAGCAGATCATCGAGCTCTTTGCGTGATATCTTGATATATTTTCCTTCCTGCACTTTACTGATATGATGCCATTTTACATAGTGATACAATTGGTCACGAGTGAGATTGTATTTTTCCATAGCTTCGGCTGTCGTATAATATTCTGGTTCAGCTTTAGTAAGATCTTTGGCAATATCTACATGCTTTTTGGAATAGAATACCTGTCGCTTGATTTTTTTCTTTGGAATAGCAAATCGGGAAACAAAAGAATATATAGCACTTGTTGTCATGCCAAACTTTTCCGTTAGATCTTCTACAGAATACCATTCCGTAATGTTGGAGTCCGGTGCTTTAGATGCAAAATATTTATCAAAATGCTTGGCACTCCAGTATGTTTTTCCTCTCTTGAAAACTTTGGGTATATTTTGTTCTTTCCCTACTTTAAATATCCACGATTCGTTTACTCCGTATTTACTTGCAACTTCAGCGGTGGTATAAAAATCAGTAATAGGAGAACGAGGTGACTTTGTATGTTTTTGGTACTGTTTAGGAGTGTCAAAAATTTTTTCTAGGCTGGATCTCCTTATTTTTGTCTTGCCTTTAAATTGTACTGCAGGAATAAAACCATTTAATAAATAACGGTATAAAGTAGCTCTACTCATTCCTAATAATTGAGCCGTTTCAGTAGGAGATAAGAATTCTTTTTCTTGAATCCTTATTATCTCAGGTTCATTTTTAGGAGCTAAATTCTCATTAACAGATTGAACTTTTAATTCCCTTTTTTTTGCTTTGTATGCATGATCATTGCATTGCTTGCAACAAAACCTCGTAGAGCATTTGTAGGCAGTAAATTCTTTACCGCACCACTCACATTTCTTCTGAATTCTAATTAAATTTCTCATTCTAATTTCTCTTTTTAGTTCGTTTAAAATGTTTCATTATGTCTCATTGTGTATCAAGACGTCTCATTCTTATACCACCTTGCAAATCGCAAAATACCCAAATCAGCCCATGCGGTACAAAATCGACACAAAAAATGAATGAAAAACCATTAGAAACCATTTTTATATGGTAGATGGCAAAAAGAAAAGGCGCTCAAAATGAACGCCTTACTAATTAAATATGATAGATGTTTATGGTTTGTAATACTACCTTATTTCCCGATGCAACATGTAGATGTAATTGATAATCAAAAACTTATATTTTAAACGGTAGAAAAGTATTTTTTAGGTCATAATGGGTTGTTTTTGAACCTGAATTTACTGTTCCTACGTTTATTCTTCAACATAAAATTAGAGCCGTGGAAAATCTAAATTTTCCAACTGAAGTTCACCAGTTTTCTGTCTACTTACAAAGGTACAAATAAAACGTGAGTTCTTCGCCAAGTATGTCAACTAAATGCTAGAGGATTTCACTTGATTCTGTTTGCAGAACAAAGGGAAAATAATTGATTCTTTTCCCTTTATTTGGCTTTACTTTAATAAATACATATATGTGTATGAGTATAAAGTAAAGTGATATTTTGGAGAAGTATATTTTATGGTTGTAATCATTGGTTGATTTGTGAAATAAGAATTATTATAATTTCTATTTCTTAAAATTGCAAATTATCGATGTTTTTTTTTAATAGAATCGCATTTTTGTGATTTTATTTTATATTTTTGTATTACCAATATAATTACAGTATGATACAGGAAATAAAAATAAAGAACTTCTTGTCTTTCAGAGATGAAGTAGTATTTAGCTTCGAGGCATCAAATGATAAATTTGCAGAAGATTGTCAAGTAGTAACGTTGGGCGATTCAGCCCAAACTCGCCTGTTACGCCTTGGCGTTGTGTATGGTTATAATGCATCAGGGAAGAGCAACTTACTTAATGCATTTGGTTTTCTCAGTTATTTTTGGGATCATGATCCAAGTTCTGCTGATTCAGGAACTAAAATTCGTCCATTTCGTCTCAATTCATCTTCCCCAAAAGAACCCACTAAGTTTGAATTGATTTTTTTTGTGAAGGACACAAAATATTATTATCAATTGGAGCTGGACTCTAAGAATGTTATTCTTGAGAAACTTTCTTATTATAAGAGTACTCAGCCCATTATGCTATTTGAGAGAGTGATGCGTAATGGCCAGTCAGAAGTTATGTTTAATAATCAAAATGGAGATAAGGTAACATCTGTCATCAAAGATAAAATAACAGTAGAATGTTTGAAGAACATATCGTTTTTTGTCGCACGGGATAAAGCAAACGCTAATCTTCCTTTAATAGATGCTGCAAAAGCATGGTTGAGGAAACATATAATGAATTTGGTTGAGCCTCGGATAGATTTGACGGGGTATGCTCAAAGAAAAACTTCTAATGATAACTCATTAGTCAAATATCTGCTGGCCTTTTTGCAAGCAGCTGACTTTAACGTAACTAATATCACGACGGATATGATTACAGAAAAATTATCAGAAGATGCTCTGAAATTTATTATAGATCATAATGCTGTCCCAGATGATGAACGTGAACGCTTAATATCTGAAAAATCATACAAAAGACTAATGACAACTTTTGAACATACTGTAGAAGATGAGACAGGTAAAAAATCATATAATTTCTCATTGAACGAAGAATCACTTGGGACCTTGAAGACCTTTGGTATAGAGACAGCTTTATATCAAGCTGTTCAAAATAATGCTTTCCTACCTATTGATGAGATTGAAAACTCATTGCATCCTATGCTACTTGAAAAAATATTGTATGAGTACTTAAGAATACCATCAAGAAGTCAAGTTATAGTAACTACACATAATGATGGTCTGTTGGATTTGGTCAGTGATTTGATCCGTAAAGATTCCATTTGGTTTACAGAGAAAGACAAAGCTGGCGTAACCGACTTGTATAAATTGACTGATTTTAAGGGTGTAAATCGTATTGCATCTATACGGGAGGCATATAGAAATAAACGTTTTGGAGCTACAATGGGAGATGGAAAATAGAAAACTGAAAGAGCCAGAGCAAGCGCATTATTTTGCACCAGTTGCTCAAGTTGGTGATATAGAAGAAGGAACAAAAGAAATGTCTCCTTTGTATCCTTTTGTGGTAAGTGGCGGAAAAAATACTGAAAGGTATTATTTCACTCATGTCAGTGCAATTTCAAATAAGTATAAATTTAATATTCGTCCTAAATATTTTGGAGATGAGTCTTCTTATACAGATGTATTTCCCAAAAGAATTGCTGAAATACTATCTAAGAATGTAGATGCCAAAATCTTTTGTGTGTTTGATATGGATACCGTAGTGAGCGATGGGCTACAAGATAAACATGCAGATTTCGTAGCTGCTTTTAAATCAGTAATAAATAGTGGTCAAGTCGTATTATGTGAAAGTATGCCTTCGTTTGAGTTTTGGCTATTGCTACATTTTACAGATTATGAAGGATTATTAAAGAATTATTCAAAAGTCTCAAACGTGTTAGCTCCTTATCTCAAACCTTATTTTAACAATGCAACTGTGCCTTTTAAGAAATTGATAAAGAAAGAAAAGTACTTAAAAAACCCAGATTGGGTAAGGCTTTTGCTTGACGAAGATCGATTAAAAGATGCCGTAGAAAGAGCAAAAAACTGCCTTTCTAGAGAAAAAAATGAAAACGGAAGACATTCATATACAAATGTGTTTAATGCATTTGAGTAATCTTATTTTATTAATATTTTGTGATTCCATTTTCAAAGAGCATAAAGGTCTATTAGACGTTATAGCCTTATAGTGTTGGCAGAATGGGTTATAATGAAGGTTTTGTCTTTCTTGTAGAGAAAGTGAAATATATAGTGTTGTTTCATTTTAAGATGAGAGAAGGTTATTTGTTATAATACAAACATTAATAATGTTTTATGGTAAATCAAAAAAAAATAAACGAATTTATTAGTTGTATCCATCAGAATGGAAGTGATAAGATTGAAGTATTGTTTAATGCTTTGGAGTCTTGTAACTATTCTGAACTTAAATGCCTATATAGCAAAGTTCCAAGAATTTATAAAGGTTTATTTTCTTTGTCTTTTTTGAAGAGAACATCTTTTTCACAAATTAATAAGACTTCTAAATTTATTTATTTAAACACATCTGAAATTATCGGCAAACAAGTTTATGTGATATTGATGCATTCAAAAATTATAAATAAATATCTGAGTTATAAAAATAAATATGAATTTTTATATTTGAATGGTCTATATGATGAAGCACGTATAATCCTTAATAAGATAGATCATGAAATTTCGTATTCGTATTGGGCAATGTCCAATTATATTAGAATGGAAAGAATGCAAAAAGGTGTAAATGCCGCTATTAAAGTACATAATGAATATTGGCATGCAAATGACAATTTAATTATTAAGAAATTTTGTAATGCAGCTTTTTATACAAGTGCACTCGATTATTCTTCAGATATTAAAAAGAAATTGTATTATAAGCCAGAGAATGAGTATGCTAAAAAACTGAATAATTTAGTCAGCACACGGTATTTTGCTTTTGAAGGTATCAATGAAGAAAATGAATTATGTATTGATTTTTGTACTTCAATTATAGATTTATATAACCATTTTATAATTTGTATCTCCAATGTAACACAAGAACACATTACTGAAGATATTCGTTTAGGTTTAAAAGAAGTAGCAGAGGCCGTAGAGGATCCATATATATTGAAACTTTGTATTCTTTATGATATTAAAACAACGAAGAATTACAACAATCCGATAGAACGAAACTCTATAATAAAAGATTATGTAAATCAAAACTACAATAATGTTATTGAGAATGTTCCCAATTATTTAAAATCTAAAAATGTTTTCGATGCTGAATTGTTAATCATGCTGTCAAAAAGTATGGTCAATCATGGAAGTGACACCTCTATTTTAAAAAATGATGGAACTATTTATGAATCTATAAAATATCATCTTTGCCAGTTATTAAACAGAAAAGACGACGTCACATTCCATCAAAGGAAATTAGAAGATTTATGTAAATCACAATTTGATATAACTGAGATCAGATATCTTTATTCTACAATAAAAGCCATTTGTAATACTGATATATATAATTTATATTTAAATACCTGGAGATATTCCAAGTATTTAAATATTGGTGATGTATGCTTTTTTAAAGATAACCGTAAACAGAAACTTCTAGAATGGAAATACGACACATCAATTGTTGAAGCTTGCTTTAATTTTCCTCAGCAGTGTTTGTCTCAAGATTGTTGGGAGATATCTATTGCGGGAATTCATGACGAAGAGATGAATTATCAATTATTAGTAGCGTTAGAACAAAATCAAATAGTAGGATATCTAAAAAGTCCTATTTGTTTGTATTTATTTGGCTGTCGTCTTTTTTGTAAAAAACCATATATCGGATATAAATGTTAATATACCCATCCCAAATAGTTCTGTTAATTTAATATTAGAGTTAAATGATATAATTGTAAAAGAAATTCCATTAGAATTGGCAATATTTTATTTTTTAATAAATTCTGATATTGATATAATTTATTTGGCATATAAACAGTGCTTGCGTAAATTAAATGTTAAAAAAGCTTCAGAGGTCCAAGTTACAGGAAATACAATAATTGATTATTTCTTAGCAAATATTGCAATCCCTAGAATTTTAACACTGCATGTACTTAGATTTAAGTCAGTAGAAGATGTTATTAATGAACGAATATCAATATGTACAAATCTAAATTTGTTTTATGATAAAAAACGATTTGCTGAAGAAATAGCTGGTCATATTCGTGACTTGAAGATTCTGGAATTAAATAATAAAGTAGATGATAATAAAATTTATGTTGATACTCAATCAATAAAAGACAATGAGTTAGATGAAGCAAAAGCTCTCTTTAAAATGTATGAACAATCTTCTTCAGAAGAATCTGTTTTAAGTGAAAGTGTATCGATGCTTGTTCATAAACTTAGAGAAATGGGGATTGGGGTTGAAGTTTTTCTAGGATCATTAGAACATGGCCAAGAGCGAGTTAATTATCAGTATGATATATTAAAACGCATGTTTATATATATTCGTGATCAATTTCTGTTCAATCCCAAATCTGGACTTGATAATTATTTAAGTACACGAATTAGGCATGGAACCTTGATTAATCAGTTACGAAATCATTTTGAAACGGATAATTTGATTTCTAATAAAGTTAATGATGCCTATATTCCAAACGAATTTTGGATATATTCCGTTTTTGGCATAAAAGACGCTATATTAAAAAGTGATTGCATAACCAGATTTACAGAATTTTCTTCAAAAATAGATGCGCTTATTTTTAAGATTAAAGATCAATATGTCCAAGTTAGAACAGAACAATATCAAGAAAAAATGGAAGCATGTTTCAATTTTGATATAGAAAACTTTGAAGAAAAACTTAGAGAACTTCATTCTCGCAGCGAACTTAATTCATTCGAAGCTATTCTTTCTGAGATTTTAGCTATTTTGTGGGCGCATACAGATGATTGTTTGGAAATTGTAAAAACTAAATTGATGGATGTGCAGAATTTGTTATTAGAAGAGTTACATGCTTTTGAGAAAGACATAGAAAAACTTGTTGGCTATAAAAAAGTATCATGGGTAAAGTTTCACGATGCCTTGACTCAGTGTACTAATAATATTCAGAGTGATATTCAAATAGTTGCAAGATGGTTTAATAGAAGTAGTTCTGTTGATTTTGATTTTACAATTAAACAAGTAATAGAAACTTGTAAGCATGGAATAAATGCCAATAATAATAATAAATTTTTGGTAGAAGTTGAGTGTGATTCGTTTTCGGAGTTAAAAGGTAAATATTTTTCAACACTTTATGATATGTTTCATGATATAATGATCAATGCTCTCAATTATGAAAGAGAAAAACATACTGGTGGTATTTGTAGAATAAATGCAATAGAAAATGAGGATATATTAAAGATAAATGTAAGTAATCCTATAATTAGTGATAATATTGATGAAATGTGTGAAAAGGTTAATAAAATCAACAGAAATTTAGAAAATCTTTTAAGTGGAGGAATTTCAAGAATGGAAGGCAATTCTGGGTGTATCAAAATATTTAATGCAGTCCATAATCACCTTGGTTCAAAGAATAACTCATATTCTAATTCTATAGAAAATGAATGTTTTAATGTTAATATTGAGTTGGACTTAATTCCTTTGAGAAAATGAGAGTATTATTTGTAGAAGATGATGACAATAAACGTAATAGTGTTATTGCATATTTATCGTCAGTGTTCAAGGATGATATTTCTATTTCAATAGGAATGTCAATTGCAAGTGGTGTTCAACTAGCTATAGATGAGAAGTTTGATGTAATAATATTAGATATGACAATACCAAACTTTGACAAAACAGATGGCAAGGATGGTGGACAGTCTTTTAAAAACGGAGGAGAATTTATTATTCGAGAATTGATAGATGAAGGAGTCTTATTTAAATGCTTGATTTTAACTCAATACGAAACTTTTAATAATGAAACTATTGATCAAATTAGTGAACGAATAAAAACTAAATGCGGAGTTAATTATCTTGGTTATGTTAAATATAACAAGTTAAATGAAGAGTGGAAGGGACAATTAGTAAAATTATTGCAAGATGTTAAGAATTTTAATAATAGATGATACTCCTAGTAAAGTAAAGGATATCTTGGATTTACTATCAGAAATGCGTGATATAAATATGAACCTAGTCGAATCTGCCGTTTCTGTTCAAGATGCAGAAGAGAAATTTTCGAAGGTACAATATGATTTGGTTATTTTAGATCTATACCTACCTCTTCGTCATGGTATGGATCCTAGTCCAGATAATGCTATTACGTTATTAAATGATTTGTCAAATGAAGATGAGTTGATGATGCCGTATAATATAGTAGGCATAACTAGATGGAAGGATGCAGATCCGAAATATAAAGCAATATTTGATGAATTCTTATTAGCATATATTTTATATGAAGAATGTAGTGATGATTGGAAATTGAAGCTACGTAATAAAATAGATTTTCTAAGAAAAGCTCAAAAAAGCTTAATGAATCAAGAGTTTTATGACTATGATGTAGCTATTATCAATGCATTGCAAACTGAAAATAGGCATGTTAAAAAGGCTTTTGAGAATGATGGTTGGGAAGAACTAAAAGTTCCTGCCGACCATTCTACTATTTATTATACAAAACAGATTTTTAATAAAGACAAAACATATAGAATAGTAACTTGTTCTTCTTTGCAAATGGCATCAACAGCATCAGCAGTTTTAGCTACAAAAGTTATATATAACTTTAGACCTAAATTATTAATAATGACAGGTATTGCTGCTGCTGTTAATAGAGATGACGTTAATTTGGGTGATATTTTGGTTGCATCAAAAGTATGGGATGGAGCTAGCGGAAAAATAAAAACAGATAAAGAAGGGGATGATGTATTTTATCCAGATTTTCACGAGATACCTATTGATCCTGATATTCATGCTCTAGTACAAAAAATGGCTGACAATAGAGGGTTATTGGATTCTATCGAAGCGAAGTACGAAGGGCATAAACCGGCTTACAAATTAAATGTAAGGATTGGTCCCATTGCGTCTGTACCAGCTGTATTGTCTTCTCAAGGAGAAGTAAAGAAAATTGAAATTCATTGTAGAAAGCTTTTAGGTATAGAAATGGAAGGTTACGGCGTATTTTATGCGGCACAAAATAGTGCCCACCCAAAACCTCAATACACGATATTAATAAAATCTGCTTCAGATTTTGCAGATCCACAAAAGTCAGATGATTTTCAAGACTATTGTATGTACACTTCTGCAAACTTTGCTCGTCATTTGATTTATTTAATTTTTGATTCACCTATATTAAAATGAGTCTATAATAAATTCCCAATTAATACGTAAGCATTCAGTAAACCCCGTCAGAACTCAGTCTTGATTCTTTATATTTTTGTACCCATAACCAATATTGTACAAAAATGAAGAATATGACATTAGACCAATTCAAGCAGACATACGAAGACTGGAAGTTGTCTGGTTTGTCTGTCCGGGATTATTGTAACAATACCGGATTTGACGAAGGTAAATTTTATTACTGGCGTAGGAAACTAACCGATTCAGCTCTTCCCGATACACAAGGATTTGTTCCTGTAAGAATGAACAATCTGAACGGTAAACTGAACATTACTACTGCTTGAAAAGAGATAGAATCTAAAAGCGATTCAGAATGTGAGATTATATACGCCAATGGTGTAACGCTTCGTATCAATAGTGCAATATCACTTGAGGTGCTAAAGTCATTAATCCTTTTATGCCAGTAAGCCATGTTTTGCCTCAGTGACTCAGATCGTTTTTTCCTTTACCCTTATCCGACTGATATGCGAAAGAGTTTTTACTCTCTGAGCGGAATCGTGACAGAGAAAATGGGTAAGGATGTACAGGAAGGCGATGCATTTATATTTATCAATAAATCATTGACCAACATGAAAATACGTAAGCATTCGGTAAACCACGTATTTTCGTCTCCAACTTCCATCATTAACTTTACGTCCAAAAAGCCAAGTTATGATGACACGAGAAGAAGTGGTAGAGATAATGAACTACTGCAAAGAGCACAAAATGACTTATAAGTCAAGACTGGAGGAACTCAATATCCCTGTATGGCGGTTTTATGACAGCAAATCCCGTTATGCCGCCGAGCAATCATCTGGTAAAACGGCTCAAGGTGAGTTTATCGAGCTTCCGCACAGCGGATCTTTTGTTCCGGTTCCTTCATTTGCCGGAACGAGCGGACGTAAACAGAAAAGTATACCGGCCACGCCAAGCGGATTGAAAGAGATAGAAATACGTACCCCGGCCGGTAGTGCCATACGTATCTGCGGTGAACTGAACGGCAAGGAACTGTATTCAATCATCCAGGCCTGCAGCCATGTTCAGCCTTAATGACAGTATGCGCTATCTGTTGCATAACCGCCCTACTGATATGCGCAAAAGCTTTCATACTCTCAGCGGTATCATCACCGACGCCATGGGTCAGGACCCCTGCAGCGGCAATGTGTATATCTTCATAAACCGTGCCCGTGACCGCATAAAGCTCCTGCATTGGGAGCCGGGCGGCATGGTGCTGTATTCCAAACTTCTGGAAGCCGGTACCTTAGGCAAGCCTGATTCTGTCAACGACAATGAGGTCTGTGCAAATATAGAATGGCGGGAACTTGTCATGATAGTGGAGGGTATCATGGAAGCCCGCGACTCCCGTCGCACGAGACTTGAAAACCTGCAGAAACTTCGAAAATAGTGCCGTTTTCTTACTCTGTTTGCTTTTGTATGTCATTGGATTTTAGTATATTTACATTGTGAAACAATGAGATACAGATGCTTACGGAAGAACAGGAAAAAGCCTTATTGGAAGAGATTGATAAGCTCCGCCAGGATAAAGCGGCGCTTATCAGCAGGGTTGCTTCGCTGGAGCAGTCGCTGTACTGGCTCCGGAAAAAAGTCTTCGGACGGATGAGCGAAAAAAATCTTCCGCTTGATCCCAACCAGTTGTTTCTGTTCTCAAAAGAAGAAATGTCCTCCATGGAAATATCCCGGATGGAGGATGAAGTCCGCAAAAGCGATGAAGAAATCACCAGAACCATAAAAGTCAAGGAGAAGCCGTCCCGCAAGCCCTTGGATACATCTTCTCTTCCGGTAGAAGTTGTTGATCTTTACCCCGAAGGAACAACTGACGGGGAAGGCAGGCTTAAGGATGATTTCATTGAAATCGGAAAGGAAGAGAGTTCACGCCTGGAGCGTGTTCCGGCAAAAGTATATATCCTGAAGACCGTCCGTCACAAAGTGATAAGAAAATCCGATATGGAGAAATATCCCGAGGAAAGGCAGATTCTGATTCATCCTCTTCCTCTTGTCCCGGTCAGCAAATGTATGGCAGGCGCCTCGGTCCTGACGGACATTATCATCGGCAAGTTCATGCATCATCTCCCGTTCTACCGTCTGATACAGCAGTATCGCGAATCAGGAATCATCATAAGCGAATCTACCATGTGCGGATGGTATGAAATGGCGGTGGAGAAACTCAGGCTTCTGTACAACCTGCTCAAACAGAAGATACTCTCCAGTGAGTATATACAAGTGGACGAGAGTGTCATTCCTGTGCTGGACAATGAGAAACATAAGGCGAAAAAGGGGTATGAGTGGTGCGTACGCGACGGCATCACGGGGGACGTCATGTTCCATTATGACCGTGGCAGCCGTTCGGGCATGGTAGC
>OHWH01000787.1_pt1 | contig 17609 bp, 10 predicted proteins | sample 1579701 | NCBI WGS metagenome assembly OHWH01 (sample SAMEA3882515, study PRJEB24775) | human gut metagenome | biome: human-associated habitat; feature: intestine environment; material: feces | place: Netherlands | collected 2009/2010 | reverse complement strand
CCGCCGCATGGCAAAAAAACAACAGGAATACGGCAATGACAGCATCCGCCAGCTGAAGGGCGCGGACCGTGTGCGAAAACGCCCGGCGGTCATCTTCGGCTCCGACGGTGTCGAGGGCTGCGCTCATTCCATCTTTGAAATTATTTCCAACTCCATCGATGAGGCACGCGACGGCCACGGCAACCGCATCAATGTCACGCTGTTCCCGGACCACGTCGTCGAGGTCGAGGATTTTGGCCGCGGCATCCCCGTTGACTACAACAAGGCCGAGGAGCGCTGGAACTGGGACCTGGTCTTTTGCGAGCTGTACGCCGGCGGCAAATACGCCGAGGGCAGCGGCAACTATGATTTCAGCCTGGGCCTGAACGGTCTGGGCCTGTGCGCCACCCAGTATGCCAGTGAGTGGATGACCGCCGACATCTACCGCGACGGCTTCCACTATCACCTCGACTTCAAAAAGGGCGGGAACGTCGGCGGCCTGCAGAAGGAGCCGTTCAAGGGCAAGCGCACCGGCTCGGTCATCCGCTGGAAGCCCGACACCGAGGTCTTCACCGACATCGCCGTCCCGGCGGAATCCTTCAAGGATATGCTCCGCCGTCAGGCCGTCGTCAACGACGGCGTTACGCTGGTCTTTACCGACAAGTCCGGCAGCGACGCCGAAAAATTCGAGTACCTGTACGAGCATGGCATCACCGACTACGCCAACGAGCTGGTAGGGGACAAGGCCCTGACGCCCGTGCATTTCTGCTCCGGTGCCGCCGCGGGCCGTGACCGCGCCGACCAGCCCGACTATCAGGTCAAGATGAACGTCGCGTTCGCGTTCTCCAACACCGTGCAGTGTCTGGAGTATTACCACAACTCCAGCTGGCTCGAGCACGGCGGCAGCCCGGACCGCGCCGTGCGCACGGCATTCGTCAGCCAGATCAACGCCTGGCTGAAAAACAAGGGTCTGTACAAAAAGAACGAAAGTGCGATCACCTTTGCCGACGTGCAGGATTGCCTTGTGCTTGTCTCGTCCAGCTTCTCCACCCGCACGAGCTACGAGAACCAGACGAAAAAGGCCATCACGAACAAGTTTGTGGCCCAGGCCATGACCGAGTTCCTGAAGCATCAGCTTGAGGTCTACTTCATCGAGCACCCCGACGAGGCCGAAAAGGCCTGCAAGCAGGTGCTTATCAATAAGCAGAGCCGCGAGCACGCCGAAAAAGCGCGCATCACCATCAAAAAAACGATGACCCAGCAGATGGATCTGGCCAACCGCGTGCAGAAGTTCGTGGACTGCCGCACGAAGGATGCCTCCCGCCGCGAGCTGTACATCGTGGAGGGCGATTCCGCTATGGGTGCGGTCAAGCAGAGCCGCGACTCTGAGTTTCAGGCCATCATGCCCATCCGCGGTAAGATCCTGAACTGCCTGAAAGCCGACTACGCCCGCATTTTCAAATCCGAAATCATCACCGACCTGATCCGCGTCATGGGCTGCGGCGTCGAGCTGGGCGGCAGCCACAACAAAGACCTGGCCAGCTTCAATCTGGACAATCTGCGCTTTAATAAAGTCGTCATCTGCACCGATGCCGATGTGGACGGCTACCAGATCCGCACGCTGGTTTTGACGATGCTCTACCGTCTGACACCGACCCTCATCAACAAGGGTTATGTCTATATCGCTGAGTCGCCGCTGTACGAGATCAACACGAAGAACAAGACCTATTTTGCGTACACCGAGCCGGAGAAGGCCGACATCCTGCGCCGTATCGACGGCGAAAAATACACGATCCAGCGCTCGAAAGGTCTGGGCGAGAACGACCCCGAGATGATGTGGCTGACGACGATGAGCCCCGACAGCCGCCGCCTGATCAAGGTGCTGCCCACCGACGCCGAGCGCACCTCCGCCGTGTTTGACCTGCTCCTGGGCGATAACCTCCAGGGCCGCAAGGAGCACATCGCCGAGCACGGTGCGGAGTATCTGGACGATCTGGACGTGAGCTGATACGCGCCCGGCGGGAGAACACCCCTACGCTTGCCGCGCGTGTAGGGGCGGGCATGCTCCGCCCGCAACCTTCCCGTAAACGCTTTGCTCCCGGTAGGGGCCGGACATGTCCGGCCCCTACCGGGCGGCTGTGAAATATAGGATAAATCATAATGGCAAAACGTAAAGAAAAAAAACTGACCCCTGCGCGCCCGCAGCTGGGCGATAACGTCGAAATTTTATCGGCGGGCGAGGTGCTGGAATCTGCCATCACCGATACGCTGGAAACCAACTATATGCCCTACGCGATGAGCGTCATCGTCTCCCGTGCCCTGCCGGAGATCGACGGCTTCAAGCCCGCCCACCGCAAGCTGCTCTACACAATGTACGAGATGGGCCTGCTCAAGGGCAACCGCACCAAGAGCGCCAACATCGTCGGCAGCACGATGCACCTGAACCCCCACGGCGACGCCGCGATTTACGACACGATGGTCCGCATGGGCCGCTCCAACGAGAGTCTGCTTGTGCCCTTCGTGGACTCCAAGGGTAACTTCGGCAAGGCGTACAGCCGCGATATGGCCTACGCCGCCGCCCGTTACACCGAGGCTAAGCTCGAGCCGGTCTGCGACGAGCTGTTCCGCGACATCGACAAGGACACCGTCGATTTTGTGCCCAACTACGACGGCACGACGACGGAGCCGACGCTGCTGCCCGTCACTTTCCCGACGATTCTGGCCAACAACACGCTGGGCATCGCCGTTGGCATGGCATCCAACATCTGCTCCTTCAACCTCGAGGAACTCTGCAATGCGACGATTGCCCTGATGAAGGACCCGCAGGCCGATTTGCGGGAAATCATTCCGGCCCCTGATTTCGTCGGCGGCGGCACGATTCTGTACGACGCCGCCGAGATGCAGAACGTGCTGGAAAATGGCCGCGGCAGCGTCCGCGTCCGCGCTAAGTGGAGCTACGACAAGGAAAACAACTGCATCGACGTCACGCAGATCCCGCCCACGACGACGGTAGAAGCCATCATGGACAAGATCACCGAGTTGGTCAAGCTGGGCAAGATTCGCGAAATCTCCGATATGCGCGACGAGACCGACCTGAACGGCTTAAAACTGACGATTGATTTGAAGCGCGGCCAGGATCCCGACAAGCTGATGGCGCGCCTGTACAAGGCCACACCGCTGGAGGACAGCTTCGCCTGCAACTTTAACGTGCTGATTGCGGGCCAGCCCAAGGTGCTGGGCGTGCGCAGCATCCTGAACGAGTGGATCGCCTTCCGCGCCGAGTGCGTGCGCCGCCGCACCTACTACGATTTGCAGGGCAAGCAGAAGCGCCTGCACCTGCTCAAGGGCCTGAAGGCAATTCTGCTCGACATTGACAAGGCCATCGAAATCGTGCGCAACACCGCCGAGGAGACCGAAGTCGTGCCGAACCTGATGATCGGCTTCGGCATCGACGAGGTGCAGGCCGAGTACGTGGCGGAGATCAAGCTGCGCCACCTGAACCGCGAGTATATTTTAAAGCGCACCGAGGAAATTGAAGAACTCGAAAACGCGATTGCGGACCTGGAGGATATTCTCAAGCGCCCGGCACGCATCAACAAGATCATCATGAAGGAGCTGGCCGACGTCGCCAAAAAGTACGGCAAGCCCCGCCGCTGCGAGATCATGTACGAAGTGCCCGCCGTTGAGGGCGAGGAGCCGGAGCAGCAGATTCCCGACTACCCCGTGCACCTGTTCTTCACGCGGGACGGCTACTTCAAGAAGATCACGCCCCAGAGCCTGCGCATGAGCGGCGAGCAGAAGCTCAAGGACGGCGATGAGGTATTGTTCACCTGCGAGAGCACGAACAGCGTCGAGCTGCTGTTCTTCACGAATCATCGTCAAGTTTACAAGTCCCACGCCTATGATTTCAACGACAGCAAGGCGAGCGTCCTCGGCGATTACGTCGCCAGCGCCCTCGGCATGGAGGAGGGCGAGGTCCCGCTGTATATGGTCGTGACCCCCGACTACAAGGGCTGGATGCTCTTCTTCTACGACAACGGCAAGTGCGCCAAGGTGCCGCTGTCCAGCTACGAGACAAAGCAGAACCGCCGCAAGCTGCTGAAAGCCTACAGCGACAAGGCCGAGCTGGCCTTCATGCGCCACCTGCCCGAGGAGACCGAGCTGGCAATTTTCACCACCAACAACCGTCTGCTGCTCGTCGGCAGTGCGCTCATTCCCGAAAAGACGACCCGCGACACCGCCGGTGTCAGCGTTGTGGCGCTGAAAAAGAATGCCAAAATCGCCCGCGTCACGCTGGCCGAGGGCCTTGAGCTGAACGACGCCCCGCGCTACCGCGTGCGCACCCTGCCCGCCGCCGGTGCGATTTTGAAGGACGACGACAGAGCGGAGCAGCTGACGCTGTAAGGTGACACTGCACGAAGCTCCGTAGGGGCGCATTCTATATGCGCCCGCAAGGTGTCTGCCGTCTGACGGGCGGATATAGAATCCGCCCCTACGGTGTCAACCGAAAAAAGTGCTTGACAATCTTGATACTTTGTGCTAAAATATTTCAGCAATCGTTCAGATGGCTGCTCCGCCCGGACAGGATGCCGGGTGCTGGTAGCCGCAATTCGGAGATTGTGATGAGCACATATATTGAGTATGGCTCCTTTTATCATAATCGAGAAAGAGGTGAAATAACCATGAAGCAGGGCATCCATCCGAACTATGTGGACTGCACCATCACTTGTGCCTGCGGCAACGTGATCCACACCCGTGACACCAAGCCGGAGATCCACGTCGAAGTCTGCAGCAAGTGCCATCCCTTCTACACCGGCAAGCAGAAGCTGGTCGATACCGGTGGCCGCGTCGAGCGCTTCAAGCGCCGCTTCGCCAAGTCTGGCAAGTAATTCCGTTTTTTGTACCCCGGATGGTTTTCATCCGGGGTATTTTTTGCTATACATCGAGGTTTCCCACCATGGCCGACTACAAAACCATCCGCGGCACAGCCACCTTTGAATATGAGGAAAAGCGCAGCCGCTTTATCGCAACGGCCTCCTTTGCCGACACGGAGGAAAAGGCCCTGGCCGTGCTGAACGCTGTGCGCGCTGCCAACCGCACGGCGCGGCACAACGTCTATGCCTATGTGCTGCAAAATGGCCGCACGCGGTATTCCGACGACGGCGAACCCGCCAAGACCGCCGGTACGCCCGTGCTGGAGACCATCGGCCACGCGGGTGTGGCGGATGTGATCGTCGTGGTAACGCGGTATTTCGGCGGCATTTTGCTGGGTACCGGCGGGCTGGTGCGCGCCTACACGGCGGCAGCCTCGGGCGCTCTGCAAAGCGCCGAACTCGTCAGCATGCGGCTGGTCGTCGACTGCAAGGTCCGTGTGAGCTATGCCCAGTTCGAGCAGGCCCAGCGCATCATTGCGGCGGCGGAAACGCGGCTTGACGAGCCGATTTTTGACGATGCCGTGACGCTCTGCTGGCGTATGCCGGCAGGGCGGGAGGAAACGCTCCGCACAGCTCTCAACGAGCTGACCCGCGGCGGGGCAGAGGTAGAAATTTCTGCCCCGCAGTATGCGGCGTTTTAAATTTCTGTAAAAAATCAAAATTTTTCCAACAAAAAAAGAGTGTTTCCCGCACTTTTGTCGTATTTATAAGCAGAGAGCAGAAAAGGGGGCACACTATGACGATCCGTGAAGAGACCGAGGCTATCGAACGGCAGACCCTGAGCCGCTACGCGACTTTAAGCGAAAACAGCCTGGGCCGCCGTGTGCCGCTGGAGCCGGACCCTATCCGGCCCTGCTTCCAGCGGGACCGGGACCGCATTCTGCACTGCAAGGCGTTCCGCCGCTTAAAGCAGAAAACGCAGGTCTTTCTGTCCCCGGAGGGCGACCACTACCGCACCCGCCTGACCCATACGCTGGAGGTCTCTCAGATCGCACGCACAATTTCCCGCGCACTGCGCCTGAATGAGGACCTGACCGAGGCCATCGCGCTCGGCCACGATCTGGGCCATACGCCGTTCGGCCACGCGGGGGAGAGAGCGCTAAACCGGCTCTGCCCGGGCGGGTTCTCCCACTACCGCCAGAGCCTGCGCGTGGTGGATTACTTAGAGCGCGACGGCCAGGGCCTTGACCTGACTTGGGAGGTGCGCAACGGTATTGTGACCCACACGTCCGGCGCGTGGGCCCGCACGCCAGAGGGCTGCGTTGTGCGCCGTGCCGACCACATTGCGTTTCTGAACCACGACATTGAGGACGCCATCACCGCCGGTGTGCTCGACGCGCGTCAGCTGCCGCCCGAGGCCGTCGCCGTGCTGGGACATACCAAATCCGAGCGTATCACGACGATGATCACCGACCTGGTCGCACACAGCGGCAACGGGAAAATCAATTTTTCCCCCGAGGTCGAGGCCGCCTACGCCGTGCTGAAGGACTTCATGTACGCGACGGTCTACGTCGACAAGGAGGCCAAGCGCGAGGAAAAGAAGGTGGACAAGCTCATCAGCGAGCTGTACGCCCGCCTGTGCGACGAACCGGCCCTGATGCCGAACTTTTACATGCAGATCGCCTACAATGAGGGCGTGGACCGTGCCGTGACCGACTACATCAGCGGCATGAGCGACGAGTTCGCCACGCGCCTGTTTGAGGAACTGTTCGTTCCGCAGAAGTGGAAGGTTTTGTAAACAAATAATAAATAAGAAATAATAAATAATAAAGATTGTGGAGCGCGTCGCTGCGCTCCGCTCAAAAAACGTAGGGGCGCATTCTATATGCGCCCGCGGAGGTCTGCGCTGCCGCAAACGGGCACGGGCGGATATGGAATCCGCCCCTACGATTTTGTTTTCGACCAAAGGGAGAAAACTCCACCACATTTATTATTTTTTATTTTGAGAAACGGAGGTGCAGCCTATCCCATGATACCCCAGGAATATATACAGGAAGTCGTGCGGCGCAATGACATTGAAGAAGTCATCGGCCAGTATGTCCAGCTGCGCCGCCGCGGACGCACGGCCACGGGTCTGTGTCCGTTCCACAATGAAAAAACGCCGTCCTTCGTCGTTTACCCAGATACCCAGAGCTTTTACTGCTTCGGCTGCGGCGCGGCGGGCGATGTCATCAACTTTGTGCGCAAGTACAACAATCTCGGCTATGTCGAGGCTGTCAAGCAGCTGGCGGGCCGCGCCGGTATGCCGCTGCCCGAGGAGGATGACCGCGAGTCCCGTGCGCGCCAGCGCCTGTTGGAGATCAACCGCTGCGCCGCGCGCTACTTCTACGAGAACCTCAACGCCAAAACGCCGGAGGCCGCCATGGCCCGCCGCTACTGGAAGGAAAAGCGCGGCCTGTCCGACGCTGCTATCCGCCGGTTCGGCCTTGGCTACGCACCGGAGGACTTCGGCGGCCTGCTGCACTACCTCAAGCGCCGCGGCTTCAGTGAGGAGGAGCTGGAAACCTCCGGCCTCGTCAAGCGCAGCGCCAAGGGCAACCTCTATGACATCTTCCGCCACCGCGTCATGGTGCCCATCATTGATGTGCGCGGGGCCATCATTGCCTTCGGCGGGCGCGTGCTGGACGACTCCAAGCCCAAGTACATCAACAGCCCCGAGACGATGGTCTACCACAAATCCCGCACGCTTTTTGCACTGAATATCGCCAAAAAGTCAAAAAACCGGCGCTACATTCTGTGTGAGGGCTACATGGACGTCATCTCGATGCATGAGGCCGGGTTTGACACGGCGGTCTGCGCCTGCGGCACGGCCCTGACACCCGAGCAGGCCAAGCTGCTGAGCGAGTACGCCGACGAGGTCGTTTTGAGTTACGACTCCGACGAGGCGGGCCAGAAGGCCACCGAGCGCAGCCTTGGCATTCTGGGCAGCACGACGCTGAAAGTCAGTGTGCTGAGCTACCAGGGCGCAAAGGACCCCGATGAGTTCATAAAAAAATACGGCCGTGAGCGGTTTGAAATGCTGCTGAACGGCACAGCCAACCCGACAGAATTCCAGCTAAAAAAGAGCAAGGCCAAGTATGACCTGCGCAGCGACGACGGGCGGCTGAGCTATATCCGGGAGGCCATCGAGATTCTGACCGAGCGCGGCGTCAGCCCGACGGCGCGGGACGTCTACGCCGGGCGGCTGGCCGACGAGACCGGCGTCTCAAAACAGGCCATCCTTTCCCAGCTCAACGGGGCGCTTCAGGCCGCTGCGCGCCGCAGCTACCGCAAGGAGCAGCGCGACCTTTCCAAGGAGGGCATCGCGTCGGACATCCGCGTGCCCTACACCAGCAGCGGGGAATCTGCCCTCGGCGCGGCCAACGCGGCGCGCCAGCTGGCCGTGGCCATGCTGCAGGACCCCGAGCAGGTGCCCTACGTCCGTGCGCGGCTGGATATGTCCACCGTGCTGGTGCCCGAGATGCAGCGCGCGCTGGAGGCAATTTTCCGCTGTGTGGACGAGCACCTGCCGCTGAACCAGACGTCATTACAGCAAATGCTGGATGAGGCCGCGTTCCAGCAGCTGGCCCACGGGCAGGCGTACAACCACGACATCCGTCTGCAAAGGCAGGATATTGATATGTATCTGGACCGCTTGCAGACCGCCAAGCCGATCAGTGAGCAGGTCAAGGATATGAGCGACGGTCAGCTGGAAAGCTACTTTGCAAACCTCGGCAAAAAGAAGGGCGCCCGCCCCGCCGAGACAGACGAATAACGACATTCCGACATACTTTGTCAAACAATAGAAAACCAAAAGGAGAACGTACTTATGGCAGAAAAGAAAGATCCGATCCGCAGCCTGATCGACACGGGCCGCCGCGCCGGCAAGCTGACCAGCAGTGAGATCAGCGACGCAATGGAGGAAAATGGCAACGTTCTTGACGTAGAAGCGATGGAAAAGCTCTACGAGGAGCTGGAAAGCAACGGCATTGAGATCGTCGACGACACGCCCGTTGACGTCAGCAGCGCCCTGCCTAGCTCCGAGGAAGGCGCGGACGACTACGAGGACGGCCTGACTGCCGACGGCATCACGATTGACGACCCGGTCAAGGTCTACCTGAAGGAAATTGGCCGCGTGCCGCTGCTGTCCCCCGAGGAGGAAACCGAGCTGGCACTGAAAATTCAGGCCGGCGGCCCCGATGGCGAGAAGGCCAAGCAGCGCCTGAGCGAGGCCAACCTGCGTCTGGTCGTCTCCATCGCCAAGCGCTATGTGGGCCGCGGCATGCAGTTCCTGGATCTGATCCAGGAAGGCAACCTGGGCTTGATCAAGGCTGTCGAAAAGTTTGACCACACCAAGGGCTTCAAGTTCTCCACCTACGCAACGTGGTGGATCCGTCAGGCCATCACCCGCGCCATCGCCGACCAGGCCCGCACCATCCGCATCCCCGTGCACATGGTCGAGACGATCAACAAGGTCAAGAAGGTGTCCAGCCAACTGTTGCATGAGTACGGCCACGACCCCAGCGCCGAGGAGATCGCCGAGCGCCTTGACATGCCCGTGGATAAGGTCCGCGAGATCATGCGCGTCGCACAGGAACCCGTCAGTCTGGAGACGCCCATCGGTGAGGAGGAGGACAGCCATCTGGGCGACTTCATCCCCGACGATGACGCCCCCGTGCCCGCCGAGGCCGCCAGCCAGACCCTGCTGAAGGAGCAGCTGGCCGACGTGCTCAAGACCCTGACCCCGCGTGAGGAAAAGGTCCTGCGCCTGCGCTTCGGCCTGGAGGATGGCCGCCCCCGCACGCTGGAGGAAGTCGGCAAGGAGTTCAACGTCACCCGTGAACGCATCCGCCAGATCGAAGCCAAGGCCCTGCGCAAGCTCCGCCACCCCAGCCGCAGCAAGAAACTGCGGGATTTCCTGGATTGATTTGATACGTGAATAAAAGTACCCCCGCCCCGCTTGTGAAAATAAGCAGGGCGGGGCTTTGGTTTGTGTGGGTGTTATGGCCGCTCTGTAGGGGCGGCTGCAATGTTCCACGGGCGAGCAATGCTCACCCTACAAGGCGTCAAACAAAATTTGTGCCTTACTCCTTGCAATACACCTCAATCGCTTTCGCTGCAAACTCCGCAGTGCCGGGGCCGCCTGCGGCGTTGATGTTGGCGGTGAACTCTCCGCCTGCGCCGTACATTTGGCCGAGTTGGGCAAAAATCTCCTTTGTGCAGGTGTAGTAATGCTCGGTGATGAAAGCTTGCAGCTTGGCGGCCTGCGCCTGCACGGCGGGGTTGTCGATGGGCAGGTTTTGCAGTGCGCCGAACCCGGCGGTCAACGCCATCAGCTGATTGTTTATATCGCTGCTCTCCTGCACCGTGCGTTTGGCGGCGTTCCGCTCAAACTCGCGGTAGGCGGGGGTGTCGCCCCAAGATTCCTTGGCGCGGCGGGTGTACTCGTCAATGCGGGATGTATCAAATTCTTTGAATTGCATAGTGTGTCCTCCTGCGGCTTGCAAAGTCCGCGCCAGCCGTATCAAATCTTCCAAGTGCTGCTTTTTCAGCGTGAGAAGCTCAATTTGCTGGTGCAGAGCCTTGCGGCGGTCAAAATTCGGGTTGTCCAAAATGGTGCGGATGTCCCGCAAGGGAAACTCCAGCTCCCGAAACAGCAAAATCTGCTGCAAACGTTCCAGCGCTGCATCGTCATACAGCCTGTAGCCGCTCTCGGTGCGCATGGCGGGCAGCAGACCCAGCTTATCATAGTATTGCAGCGTGCGTATGCTTATGCCTGTCAGTCGGCTGGCTTCTTTTACGGTCATCATGATAAAACCCTCGTTTCCTTTGCGGTACTGCTATCATACACCCTGACGTTGCGTCAGAGTCAAGTGTTTCTTGAAAAAAAGTGTAATTGAAAACTTTCCGCGTCTGTGTTACACTTGCCTTTGTGCGAATTACGAAATTGGGAGGAAACAGGAGAATCATGGAACAAAAACAAAACAGAAGTTCGTTTTCCGGCAAGCTCGGCTTTGTGTTGTCGGCTGCCGGGGCGTCGGTGGGGCTGGGCAATATCTGGCGGTTCCCGTATCTGGCGGCCAAGTACGGCGGCGGTATTTTTCTGCTGATCTATATTGTGCTGGCGCTGACGTTCGGCTACACGATGATCATGGCCGAGACTGCCCTGGGCCGCATGACCCACAAAAGCCCGGTCAGCGCCTACGGTACGTTTGCCAAGCCCGGCAAAAAGAACGGATTCCTCGGCTTTGGCGGCTGGATCAACGCCATTATCCCGGTGCTGATCGTGCCGTACTACTCGGTCATCGGCGGCTGGGTCATCAAATATCTGTTTGAATATCTGCGCGGCAACGCCCAGGGTCTTGCGGAGGACGGCTATTTCAGCGCGTTCATTGCAGATGGCGCGTCCGCCGAGGTCTGCTTCCTGCTGTTTGCGTTCTTTACGCTGGGCATCATCTTTGCGGGCGTGCGCAACGGCGTGGAGCGCGTCTCCAGGCTCATGATGCCGGTGCTGGTCGTGCTGTCGGTCATCATTGCGGTCTACTCGGTCACGCGGCCCGGCGCACTGGCGGGTGTTGCCTATTTCCTGGTGCCCAACCCGGCCAACTTCTCGTGGATGACCGTCGTCACGGCCATGGGGCAGATGTTCTACTCGCTGTCCATCGCCATGGGCATTCTTGTCACGTTCGGCTCCTACATGAAGAAGGATGTCTCGATTGAGGAATCCACCGAGCACGTCGAGATTTTCGACACGCTCATCGCCGTCATGGCGGGCCTGATGATCATTCCGGCGGTGTTTGCGTTCTCCGGCGGCGACCCCGACACGCTGCAGGCCGGTCCCGCACTGATGTTCATTACGATCCCGAAAGTCTTTGCCAGCATGGGGCTGGGCACGGTGGTGGGTGTGCTGTTCTTTGTGCTTGTGCTGTTTGCAGCGGTCACCAGCTCGATTGCCCTGACCGAGAGCGCCGTCTCAACGTTTGAGGATGAGTTGGGCTGGGGCCGCAAAAAGGCCACGGTGCTCGTCGGCGTCATCATGGTGGCGCTGGGCACGCTGTCCAGCCTGGGCTACGGCCCGCTGGCGGGGGTCACGGTCATCGGGATGCAGTTCCTCGACTTCTTCGACTTCCTGACGAACTCGGTCATGATGCCGATTGCGGCCATTGCGACCTGTCTGCTCGTCTCCCGCGTCATCGGCGTGGACAAGATCGAGCAGGAGGTTGAGCTGGACGGCCAGCCCTTCCGCCGCAAGAGAATTTTCCGCTTCATGATCCGCTGGCTCTGCCCGGTCTTTGCCGCCGTCATTCTGGCAAGCTCGGTAGCCAATGCGTTTGGAATCATTAAAATGTGACAGAAAAGGACCGTTTCCGGGTGTGGAGACGGTCCTTCTTTTGTTTTTATTAGAGATGCAGGGCAAGGCTTCGCGGGCGGATATAGAATCCGCCCCTACGGCCTCCGAGGCCGCAGGCACCCACAGCCTGTCGAAAAGTGCATCGTAGGGGCGAGCATTGCTCGCCCGCAGAAGCGTTGCGGCAGCCGGAGCGCTGCCGGGCCGTCGGGGGCACCCCGCCCTACGATGCTTTTATTTCTTTTCCGGCTTGTACCGCAGCACCTTCTCCGAAAAATGCCTTGTAAAGAACTGCACGAACGGTCCTAACCCGAAGGCGCAGATCAGGGTGCCCAGCCCGATCAGTCCGCCCAACAGGAAGGCAAGCACCGCACACAGCGCATCGGTGAACACGCGGCAGCCGAAGTAGGGGACAGGCAGCCGGTCTGCCAGCATCAGCGAGAGCGCGTCATACGGCGCGACGCCTAAATCCGCCGTCTGGTACAGCGAGCACCCCAGCGCGATGACCAACACCGCCACAGCGACCCAAAGCAGCTGCACCGGCAGCGTGTCGGCAGAGCCAAAGACGGCGGTCATCGCGTCGCCGGTAAACGTGACGATGAACCCGATGCAGAAGCTGTTGATGATGGTGCCAAGCCCAATGTACCGCCGCCCCCAAAGCAGCTGCGGCACGAAAAGGCAGAGGTTCATCAGCACATTCTCGATGCTGAACGGCAGGCCGACCAGCTCCGCCAACCGCAGGTTCAGCGCACTGATGGAGTCGTTGCCCAGGCGCGAGAACTTGAACACCGCAATGCCGATGCCGATGATGACGACGCCCGCAATCATGCCAAGGATGCGCCGCAGGGTGATTTTCTGGCCGAGAAGATTCATGTGCAAAACGCCTTTCCAATTTTGATAAGGATTCTGTATAGTACTATCCCGTAAAACCACCCCGCCTGTCAAGAGACAACCTGTTTAAAATATCACACCCAACCTTGTGAAAACTGCCAAAAACCGCACCCTGTAACCGCTGTACCGAATTTGTCAAGCGTAGGGAAACGGTGCAAAATCAGCAAATTGCCGAAATTTTGTTACACTCATCCGGGCGTTCGATAAAGCAGAAAATCTTCATAAAAAAGCCGAAAAACCCTTGACAGCAAGCCGTTTACCCTGTATACTAAAACAGTATCACAAAAATGGAATAGAGCGCCCTAAAGGAATTTTGCAAAATCTGTAAAATCAAAAAGTTTGTGAAAAACGACGAATATGCCGCAGTTTCACAGCCGCCTTTCGGGTCGCTTTCGCCAACTTTGTCAATCTATGGAATAGGAGTGGTCGCGTTTTATGGTAAAGGTCAAGCCCGTACAAAACGGCAGAACGACCCGCATGAGCTTTTCCCGCATCAACGAAGTGATTGGTATGCCCAATCTGATCGAGATCCAGAAAAACTCTTACAACTGGTTCCTGGAGGAGGGCCTGCATGAGGTCTTCCACGACATTGCCGCGATCGAGGACTACACCGGCAACCTCGTGCTGGAGTTCGTCGATTACCGGCTGGACAAGAACCCCAAGTATTCTATTAAAGAATGCAAAGAGCGGGATGCCACGTATGCGGCACCCCTGTACGTCACGGCCCGTCTGTTCAACAAGCAGACCGGCGAGGTGAAGGAGCAGGAGATCTTCATGGGCGACTTCCCGCTCATGACCGACGCCGGTACCTTCATCTCCAACGGTGCCGAGCGTGCCATCGTCTCCCAGTTGGTCCGTTCTCCCGGCGTTTTCTACGGCTCCAGCAAGGACCGTACCGGCAAGGACCTGTTCACCGCCACCATGAACCCCAACCGCGGTGCCTGGCTGGAGTATGAGACGGACTCCTCTGACGTTTACTACGTCCGTATCGATAAGAACCGCAAGCTGCCCGTTACCACGCTGCTGCGTGCCCTGGGCCTGTCCACCGATGAGCAGATCAAGCAGTTCTTCGGCGATTCCGAGCCGAAGATCAACGCCTCTCTCGAGAAGGACATCACCCACAACACCGAGGAGGGCCTGCTCGAGGTCTACCGTAAGCTGCGCCCCGGTGAGCCCCCGACGGTGGAAAACTCCCGCGCACACCTGAACAACCTGTTCTTTGACCCGCGCCGTTACGACCTGGCTCGTTTTGGCCGCTATAAGATGAACAACAAGCTCAGCCTGACCCGCCGCATTGCCGGTTATAAGGCTGCCGAGGACATCATTGCCCCGCTGACCGGCGAGCTGCTGGCCGCCAAGGGCGAGAAGATCAACATGGCCAAGGCCGAGGAGATCGATAACGCCGGTGTTACCCGCGTTACCATCCTCGTTGAGAAGAAGGGCGAGGAGCCCCGTCCGTTCATTGTCATCTCCAACGGCTGCGTCAACGCCCAGAACTTCTTCAGCTTCGACGTCGAGGCCGAGGCCGGTGTCAATGAGCGCGCCAACTTTGCCGAGATCCGCAAGATCCTCGACACCACCTCCGATGTGGAGGAGCAGAAGGAGCTGCTGCGCCAGAACCATGATGTTCTGATCAGCCGCACCGTCACCGTCGATGACATCTTTGCCTCCGTCAACTACCTGCTGGGCCTTGATCACGGCATCGGCACCACCGATGAGATCGACCATCTGGGCAACCGCCGCGTCCGCAGCGTCGGTGAGCTGCTGCAGAACCAGTTCCGCATCGGCTTCTCCCGCATGGAGCGCGTCATCCGTGAGCGCATGACCCTGCAGAATCAGGAAAACGGCGAGATCACCCCGCAGAGCCTCGTCAACATCCGCCCTGTCGTCGCCGCCATCAAGGAGTTCATCGGTTCCAGCCCGCTGTCCCAGTTCATGGACCAGAACAACCCGCTGGCCGAGCTGACCCACAAGCGCCGTCTGTCCGCTCTGGGCCCCGGCGGTCTGTCCCGTGACCGCGCAGGCTTCGAGGTCCGCGACGTTCACTACACCCACTATGGCCGTCTGTGCCCCATCGAGACGCCTGAAGGCCCGAACATCGGTCTGATCTCCTATCTGGCCACCTACGCCAAGATCAACAAGTACGGCTTCGTTGAGGCCCCGTACCGCAAGGTCGACAAGGCCACCGGCACTGTCACCGATGAGGTCGTCTATATGACCGCCGACGAGGAGGACGAGTATATCGTCGCTCAGGCCAACGAGCCGCTGGACGAGAACAACCACTTCGTCCGTCCCCGCGTCTCCGGCCGCCACCGCAACGACATCCAGGAGTTCGACGCTTCTCAGGTCGACTACATGGACGTTTCTCCGCGTATGATGGTTTCCGTCGCTACGGCCTGCATCCCGTTCCTCGAGAACGACGACTGCAACCGTGCACTGATGGGCTCCAACATGCAGCGTCAGGCCGTGCCTCTGATGGTCACCCAGCAGCCGCTGGTCGCCACCGGCATGGAGTACAAGGCCGCCACCGACTCCGGTGTCTGCGTCCTGGCCGCCCATGACGGCACCGTTGAGTATGTCGACGCCGACAAGATCATTGTCCGCTGCGCCGACGGCTCCGCCGACACCTATGAGCTCATCAAGTTCATGCGCTCCAACCAGGGCAACTGCAACAACCAGCGCCCCATCGTCAATGTGGGCGAGACCGTCAAGGCCGGCGACGTGCTGGCCGACGGCCCCGCGACCCGCAACGGCGAGATCAGCCTGGGCAAGAACGCTCTGATCGGCTTCATGACCTGGGAGGGCTACAACTACGAGGACGCCGTCCTGCTGAACGAGAAGCTCGTCCGCGAGGATGTCTACACCTCCATCCACATTGAAGAATATGAGACCGAGGCCCGCGACACGAAGCTCGGACCCGAGGAGATCACCCGCGACATCCCGAACGTCGGCGATGACGCGCTGAAGGACCTCGATGACCGCGGCATCATCCGCATCGGTGCCGAGGTCAAGACCGGCGATATCCTCGTCGGCAAGGTCACCCCGAAGGGCGAGACCGAGCTGACCGCCGAGGAGCGCCTGCTGCGCGCCATCTTCGGCGAGAAGGCCCGCGAGGTCCGCGACACCTCCCTGCGTGTGCCCCACGGTGCCTACGGCATCGTTGTCGACGTCAAGGTCTTTACCCCCGAGAACAGCGACGAGCTGCAGCCCGGCGTGCGTATGTGCGTGCGCTGCTACATCGCCCAGAAGCGTAAGATCAGCGTCGGCGATAAGATGGCAGGCCGTCACGGCAACAAGGGTGTTGTTTCCCGCATTCTGCCGCAGGAGGATATGCCCTTCCTGCCCGACGGCACTCCGCTGGACATCGTGCTGAACCCCCTGGGCGTTCCCTCCCGTATGAACATCGGTCAGGTCCTGGAGGTCAACCTGGGCTACGTTGCCAAGGCACTGGGCTGGAAGGTCCAGACCCCCGTCTTTGACGGTGCGCACGAGTCCGACCTGCGCGACTGCTTCGCCGAGGCCCGCGAGAAGTGGCACGGCGAAAATGCGCCCGAGTACCCGACCCACCTGGACCGCCTGATGGGCGAGAAAGGCCATGTCATCGACTTCTCCAAGATCGATCTGACCGACGACGGCAAGACCACCCTGTATGATGGCCGTACCGGTGAACAGTTCCCCAACAAGGTCACGGTAGGCTATATGTACTACCTGAAACTGCATCACCTGGTCGACGATAAGATCCATGCCCGTTCCACCGGCCCCTACTCCATGGTCACCCAGCAGCCTCTGGGCGGCAAGGCACAGTTCGGCGGCCAGCGCTTCGGCGAGATGGAAGTCTGGGCGCTGGAAGCCTACGGCGCCGCCTACACCCTGCAGGAAATCCTGACCATCAAGTCCGACGACGTCGTGGGCCGTGTCAAGACCTACGAGGCCATCGTCAAGGGCGAGCCGATCCCGCGCCCCGGTATCCCCGAGAGCTTCCGCGTTATGCTCAAAGAGCTGCAGAGCCTTGGCTTGGATATTGTTGTGCAGGATAAGGAAGGCAACGCCGTCGATATGCGTCAGGAGTTTGACGACGATGACAGCAGCTTTGAGAACAATGACTACGACCTGGGAGATAACGTCATGGTCGAGAGTGAGCTGCAGGACGATTACAGCGTCAAGGACGCCGACGAAGGCTTTGACGATGATCTGGATGAGGATGCCGGCCCCACGGCTGACGACCTCGCCGCCATCGAGTCTGATTCCTTCGACGATTGATCGAATTGCATCGTGTGTCATATTGAATTTGAGAGGGTTCGCTGAATGGAAAATAAAGAATTCGATTCGATTAAGATCGGCCTTGCCTCCCCGGACCAGATCCGCGCCTGGAGCTACGGCGAGGTCACCAAGCCCGAAACCATCAATTACCGCACCCTGAAGCCGGAGCGCGACGGCCTGTACTGCGAGCGCATTTTTGGACCTACCAAGGACTGGGA
>OHWH01000782.1_pt1 | contig 17779 bp, 9 predicted proteins | sample 1579701 | NCBI WGS metagenome assembly OHWH01 (sample SAMEA3882515, study PRJEB24775) | human gut metagenome | biome: human-associated habitat; feature: intestine environment; material: feces | place: Netherlands | collected 2009/2010 | reverse complement strand
CCCCCGGGCAGGACCACTGGCACCACTACTGGGCGCATCTGGACGGCGCGGGCGTCGCCAATCTGGCCGAGGTACTGCAGCCGCAGGGGCGGCTGTCCCCCGTTACGGTCAGTCGGCTGGAGATGCAGCCGCTGTTTGAGTCACTGGCCGCCGAGTGGGAGCACGGCGCTGCCGCACAGATCGAGATCTGCCTGGCCCTGCACCGGATGCTGGCCCTGATGGCCCGCCAGCTGCTGGCCGGGGACGAGAGCCGCTCCAATCGCACCTTGATCGAACAGGCCGCCGAGTACATCCGCCAGCACTATGCCGAGCCGCTGTCGCTTGACAGCCTGCTGGCCCAGACGCCGGTGAGCAAGAGCTGGTTCCTGCGGCTGTTCCGCCAGTACATGGGCACGACGCCCTACAATTTTTTGCTGTCCACGCGGATCACACGCGCCAAGGAGCTGCTGGTGCTGACGGATTTCTCCGTCTGCGAGATCGCGCACCAGGTCGGCTTTGGGGATGAGAGCAACTTCTCGACCCGCTTTACCGCCATGGTGGGCCAAAGCCCCCAGCAGTACCGCAAAAGTGCAATGAAGCCCGCGGAAAACTGAATAATGGGAAAGAAGGCATTTGTATGTTGAAAACCGAACGCATGGACCGTGTCCGTGCTGCCCTGCGCGCGCAGGGACTGACGCAGATGATCGTCTGCGACCCCAAGAGCGTGTGGTATCTGACCGGCGTCGCCGTGGAGCCCTATGAGCGTCTGCTGGCGCTCTACCTGCCCACCGAGGGCGAGCCGGTGCTGTTTTTGAACAGACTGTTCAATGTGCCCGAGCCGCCGTGCAGGACCGTCTGGCACACCGACACGGACAGGCCCGTGGCGCAAATCGCCGAGGTCGTGGACGCGGGCAGGCCGCTGGGCATTGACAAGGAGTGGCCCGCCAGGTTTCTGATCCCGCTGATGGAGACCCACCCCGGTATGCAGGTCGTGCTGTCCAGCGACTGCGTGGACGACTGCCGCGCCTGCAAGGACGCCGAGGAGCAGTCCCTCATGCGCGAGGCGTCCCGCATCAACGACGCGGTAAACGAGGCCGCGAAGCACTATATAAAGGCCGGCATGACCGAACGCGAGGTCGCCGAGTTTATCGACGCGCAGTTCCGTGCCCACGGCTGCGAGGGGCCGAGCTTTACGACGATCGTCTCCTTTGGTGCCAACGCCGCCGACCCGCACCACGAGCCGGACGACACCGTGTTAAAAGAGGGCGACTGCGTGCTGTTTGACATGGGCTGCGTGAAGAGCCGCTATTGCAGCGACATGACCCGCACCTGGTTCTGCGGCCAGCCCACTGAAAAGCAGGCCGCTGTGCACGATCTGGTGCGCCGCGCGAATGAGACTGCCGAGGCGCTCATCAAGCCCGGCGTGCGCCTGTGTGAGCTGGACGCCGCCGCGCGCGACCTGATTACGGAAGCGGGCTACGGTGCGTATTTCAACCACCGTCTGGGGCATTTCATCGGCCAGACCGACCACGAGAAGGGCGACGTCAGCAGCGCGAACACCGCCGTAGCCAGACCCGGCATGATCTTTTCGATTGAGCCGGGTGTCTACCTGCCCGGCGAGTTCGGCGTCCGCGTGGAGGACCTCGTCCTGGTGACCGAGACCGGCTGCGAGGTGCTGAACAGGAACGATAAGCATTGGGATGTGGTGGGGAAATAACTGCCGCCATCCCTGCCTCCCCTTGAAGGGAGGTGGCCCCGCAGGGCCGGAAGGGTGGCTGGCAGCCGACCTATAAAAGGGTTGCTGCGGCCCACCCCTCACCGCCTGCGGGCGGAGCTCCCCTCAAGGGGAGCCTAAAGAATTTCAGAGAGGTGTACGATTGAAAAAACATCTGTTCCGTATCATTGCCGTCCTGTCCGCCGCGGTCCTGCTGGCGGGCTGCGCGGCGTCGCGGCTGCGGCTGGGGGCTGCGGCTGCCGGCGGCGTGTACAATGCGTTTGGTACCGCCATGGCCACCCAGAACAGCACCATCGAGGTCAAACAGACCGCCGGGTCCGCCGCCAACCTGCGGCTGCTGGCGGGCGGCTATTTACAGCTGGCCGTTGCCCAGTCCGACATGGCACAGGATGCCTACGACGGCAGCGGCGTCTTTGCTCACGAGAGCACCGAGCGCAGCTTCAGCGCCGTGGCCGCCCTGTATGAGGAGGCCGTACAGGTCGTTGTCCGGGCCGACTCCGGCATTACGACGCTGGAGGAACTGCAGGGCTGCACGCTCAGCGTCGGCGAGGAGGAATCCGGCACCGAGCAGAACGCCTGGCAGGTTTTGGCCGCCTGCGGCCTGAACAACCGCCTGGTACACACTGTAAACCTGAACTACACCGACGCTGCCGCCCGGCTGGCCGACGGCACGATCGACGCGATGTTCGTCACCGCCGGTCTGCACGCCGACGCGCTGGAGCAGCTGGCCAAGACCTGCGCCATCCGTCTGCTCTCCGTCGACGGGGGTGTCGGTGCGCGGCTGCTGGCGGCCTACCCGGCCTACCGCGCCTGCGTTATCCCCGCCGGGACCTACGCCGGTCAGGATGAGGACGTCTGGACCGTCAGCGTGCAGGCGCTTCTGCTGGCGTCGAACGCGCTGTCCGACGAGACCGTCCAAAGGCTGACTGCCCGGTATTTTGACAGCGTGGACGCCGTGGCTGCCGCCGTGCCGGTGCCGCTGGTGACCGACCCCGCCGTGGCCGCCGCGCAGAGCGTTATCCCCTACCACACCGGTGCCGCTGCGTACTACACCGCGCAGGGCATCACCCCCGCAGGGCCGGAGATGGGCGCGTCCCCTGAACAGGAGGCCGCCGCATGATCATCTCACTGGATATGTACCAGACGCTGTTTGCGGCGGTCTGCGTGCTGATGCTGGGCCGCTTTTTGAAGGCGCGCATCGGCTTTCTGGAAAAATTCTGCATTCCCGCGCCGGTCATCGGCGGCGTGCTGTTTGCCGTTTTCACCTGTCTCTGCTATGTGACCGGCATTGCCGAGTTTGAATTTGACGACATTTTAAAGGAAGTCTGCATGGTGTTCTTCTTCACCTCGGTAGGCTTTCAGGCCAACCTCAAGGTGCTGAAAAGCGGCGGCAAATCGCTGATCCTCTTCTTGGGGCTGGTCGTTGCGCTGATTTTGTGCCAGAACTTCCTCGCCGTTGGGCTGGCGGATCTGCTGGGCATCTCGCCGCTGATCGGTCTGTGCACCGGTTCCATCCCGATGGTCGGCGGCCACGGCACAGCGGGCGCGTTCGGCCCCGTGCTCGAGGACTTTGGCGTTGCGGGCGCGACCACGCTCTGCACGGCGGCGGCCACCTACGGCCTGATTGCGGGCAGCGTCATGGGCGGCCCGACGGGCCGTCTGCTCATTGAGCGCCGCAAGCTGCTGGACACCGTTGTGCCCGAGGACGACAGCCTGCTGGTGGAGGAAGAAATCAAGCACGAGCGCCACACCAGCATGTACCCGGCTGCTGTGTTCCAGCTGATTATCGCCATCGGCATCGGCACGTTCATCTCCAAGGCGCTGGCCATGACCGGGCTGACGTTCCCCATTTATATCGGCGCGATGATTGCCGCGGCGTGTATGCGCAACATCGGCGAATTCTCCCACAAATTCACGACCCACATGGGCGAGATCAACGACATCGGCGGCATCAGCCTGTCGCTGTTCCTGGGCATTGCCATGATCACGCTGAAGCTGTGGCAGCTGGCCGCGCTGGCGCTGCCGCTCATCATCCTGCTGGCGGGCCAGACGCTGCTGATTTTCCTGTTCACCTACTTTGTGATTTTCAACATCATGGGCCGCGACTATGACGCTGCGGTCATTGCAGCGGGCGTCTGCGGCTTTGGCATGGGCGCGACGCCCAACGCCATGGCCAACATGCAGGCCCTGTGCGAAAAGTATGCCCCGTCGGTCAAGGCGTATCTGCTGATCCCGCTGGTAGGCAGTCTGTTTGCGGACTTCCTCAACAGTCTGGTCATCACCTTCTTTATCAACTTTATCTAATGGGGAGGTCTTTCTGATGTTCCGCAAGCTGCGCGAGGCGCTGAAAAAGCAGCGCTACCGTGTCCACAGTGACGACGTTGCCCTGCCCGAGGTCCACACCGGCCAGGTCACCCACAGCGACGCCCCCGAGACCCCGGAGAAGCACAAGTCCATCAACTATGAAAACGTCGCCATCCCGGAGGTTCATATTCCAAAGAAGAAGCCCTGAAGCCTTCTCCCCCTGGGGGAGAAGGTGGCCCCGCAGGGCCGGATGAGGGGAGAGCTTGCGCGGCCCAAAATATTTCGGGCCGCCGTACAGTTCTCTCCCCCACCCGCTGCGGCGGGAGCCCCCTCGCAGAGGGGGCCAAGAGACAGCAAAACGCCCCTGACCGTTCGGTCAGGGGCGTTTTGCCCGTAATGTTAGTCGAGGAAGTTCTCGTTGAGGGTGACACCGAAGTCGTGGGCGATGGCACGCAGGTCATCGTCGGTGATGGTCTGGCGGATCAGGCCGCCGCCCATGGACAGGACCTTGACGTAGATCTCGGCACTCTTTTCAATCGTGTGGGCGAGGCCGAAGGTGATGTCAAAGTCAGGGCCGGAGGCAAACAGGCCGTGCTGTGCCCAGATAGCGGCCTGATAGGTTTTCATCTTCTCGCTAGTGGCCATGGCAATGTCCGCGCCGCCCGGGACCATCCAGGGGCAGACGCCAACGCCCTCGGGGAAAACGACGGGGCACTCGGTAGCGCTCTGCCACAGGGCGCGGGAGAAGTCACGGTCCGTCAGCGGCAGGATGTAGGTCAGCGCAATGACGTTGGTGGCGTGGCAGTGATAAATAACGCGGTTCGCGCCGTTGGTAGCGGCCTTGCGGACGCTGTGGTTCATGAAATGGCTGGGGAACTCGGACGTCGGGCGTGCGCCGTCGGCCAGACCCCAGACGATGCGCCAGCTGTCGCCCTTGTCGTTGATCTCCACAATGCCGATGCTGTGGATCGGGTCAGGCTCGACGTTGCGGAAGAACTTGCCGGAGCCGGTGGTGATGAAGTACTCACCGGCCAGGTTATCGGCCTGCACGCCCATGTTGACCCACTCGCGCGGCTCGGCGTCGAAGTAGGGACGGCAGGCGGCGACGTCCTCCCCGGTCATGCGGTAGGTCAGGTTGCCGCCGTTGCGCTCGTGCCAGCCCTGCAGCCAGCCATCGTTGCACATGCGGATAAAGCCCTTGACACAGGGAATTTCATAAATCGTAGACATAATTTCTGCTCCTTTTTTGCTTTTTGCCGCGTCCGTAGGGGCCGGACATGTCCGGCCCGCCACCTTGCGCAGCTGCCCATTTACGGGTCATAATTTTTATGTTGAGGGCCGGGCATGCCCGGCCCCTACCGTGCATCGATTATAAATCAGCGCGTGATCACATCCACCGGCACGTTGAAGATCTCGGCAACCTTCAAAATCGTGTCGATGTGGTGGCCGGTGGCGGCGGCCATGTGGTGGGTGGGGCCGGCCTCGCTCCAGCGGTTGACGAACTCGCGGGCACCGCAGCTGAAGCGGGTGCGCATGTTCGTGTCACCGAAGGTGAAGATCGGGCCGGGCTCGTTGACGCCCTCGGCCACGACAAACTTGAAGTGGCCGTCCTTGTCCTGCGTGATGGCCAGATAGGTCACATCGCCCACCGGCGGGTAGAACTGGGTCAGGTAGCCGCCGCCGGTCTTGCCGTGGAACACGGGCACGATCTTCATGGTCGGCTTTCTGGCCGTGGAGATGTCAGCGTCGCCGGAGCCGGAGTGGCCGATAATGCAGATGTCCTCATTGAAGTCGATGGAGTACATCTCGCTCAGCTGGCCGCAGCCCGCAATGGTCTTGAGGATGGACATGGCCATCGCGACCTTGATGTCGCCCTCGACGGCGCAGGCCGTGCCCTGCTTGATGAGCATCGAGAACGCGGGGATCAGCATCGAGTCCAGCTTACCGGCCACGCCCTTGGCGAAGCCGTCGTAGTGGCTGGCGACGAAGGCGATCTTCTCGTCCCTGACCCACTGCTCAAATGCGACAACGTAGCGGGCCATATCCCAGACCTTCTCCACCGTGCCGCCGCCCTCAATATCGAAGGTGTCCAGAATGTCCTGCGCCTTGGCGCGGATGGCGTCCTCGTCGGTGATGTTGTCGGCGATGGCCCACATCTTCTCCCAGTCAAACTGCTTGGTGTAGAGCCACATACGGTTGTACAGGTTCGTCTCGTCGATGTACAGATCCATCATGCCGGGGTACGGGCGGCCGATCTGCGCAAGGTTCGTATCACGGAAGCGGCGGCGCACCTGCGCGGCCTTGCACCAGTCGTTGATTTCGGCCTGCACGGCGGGGTCACCGCCCTCGACAACGCCGGTGATGACGGCGTGGCGCTTACCGGCGCGCTCCAGATCAGCGACCATCTCGCCGACAGCGCCGCAGGCGTACAGCTCACCCAGCCAGGTGGGGGTGTCGGTGTTGGCGTAGTCGGGGGCCTTCTTCTTCTGCACGTTGACGAGGACGACGGGCACGTCGAGGTCGCGCACGGCGGGCAGCATATTGTAAGAGGTAGCGTAGGTCAGCAGCTGCAGAATGACAAGGTCAACGTCGGCGGTGCGGAACTTATCGCCCGCGGCCATGGACTGCTCCTTGGTGGTGACGATGCCGCCGTCGATGACCTCGACGGTGTCGGGCAGCGTCTTTTTGAAGGCGGCGTACTGGCCCTCAAACTCGGGGACCAGCGTGGGGAACTGCGGCAGGTAAGCGCCCAGCGCAATGGCGAACACGCCAACGCGGGCTTTGGTTTCGACTAACATGGTGGGACCTCCTGTATATGGATTTGTTGTATTGGTAGGGGCCGGGCATGCCCGGCCCTGTCGTGTAAGGCAAAAGGTCGTTTACTCCGGCTGATACTCTTTAATTTCAAAGCTGCGCCGGATGGCGGCGCGGGCCTCGGCCAGGTCGGCAAAATCGCCGCTGTGGATGAACTGCACCATCAGGTTGCCCAGCGCTGTGCCCTCGGTGGGGCCTGCAAACACGGTCAGGCCGGTGGCGTTGGCGGTCTGCTGGTTCAGGTAGCCGTCCTGGCTGCCGCCGCCGACGATGTTCAGGCTTGTGTAGGTCTTGCCGGTCAGGCTTTGCAAGGTCTCCACGGCGCGGCGGTAGTCCTGCGTCAGGGAGTTGTAGACGCACTGCATGACCTCGCCGGTGGCGGCGGGCACGGGCTGGTGCGTGTCGGCGCAGGCGGCCCTGACTTCTTCGATCATGGAGGCAGGCGCTAAGAAGCGGTTGTCATCGGGGTCAACGCAGCTGGGGAAGTCGGCGGCCTCCTTCGCGGCGGCGATCAGCTCCGGGAAGCTCGGACGGGTGCCGGTCTTTTCGCCAAGCTCACGGCGGACGGACTGGATCATCCACAGGCCCATGATATTTTTCAGGTAACGGTAGCGGTATTCATAGCCGCCCTCGTTCGTAAAGTTGGCGGCGCAGCTGTCCGGGCCGGTGATGGCCGCTGCGTTTTCCACGCCCAGCAGGCTCCATGTGCCGCTGGACAGGTAAGCGGCGTACTCATCCCGCGCGGGCACGGCGAGGAACGCCGAGCCGGTGTCGTGGGTCGCGGGCAGAATGACCTCGGCGTCAAAGCCGACAGCCTTCTGAATTTCCGGCGTCAGATGCCCCAGCACCGTACCGGCGGTCTTGATGGGCTGGAAGATGCCGCGCGGCAGACCCAGCTTTTCGATCAGTGCATCGTCCCAGTCCCTGCTGTCCGCGCCCACCAGCGCCGTGGTGCTGGCGTTCGTGTACTCATTGGCGGGCACGCCGCAGAGCAGGTAGTTCAGGTAATCGGGCACCATCAGGAACGTTTTGGCGGCGGCCAGCTGCTCCGGGTGCTCCTTTTTGAGCGCCATCAGCTGGTAGACCGTGTTGAACGGCTGGTACTGGATGCCGGTGCGGGCGTAGTGGTCGGCAAAGGTCAGGCCGTATTCCTTTTCCAGCGCCTCGCGGATGCCCTCGGTGCGCTCGTCGCGGTAGGCGACGGCGTCGCCGATGCGCTTATTGTCCGCATCCAGCAGCACAAAATCGACGGCCCAGGTGTCGATGCCGATGGTCGCGGGGGCAAAGCCTGCGTCGTGTGCAGCCTTCAGGCCGTTGACGACCTCTTTTGCGAGGGTGTCGATGTCCCAGCAGAGGTGGCCGTTCTCGCGGTGGACGCCGTTTTCGAAGCGGTAGACCTCCTGCAGGGTGATTTTTCCGTTCTGCACGGTGCCTGCGATGTGCCGCCCGCTGGACGCGCCGATGTCGACTGCCAGTGTACAGGTTTGCATAAGCTCTCTCCTTCTTTGCAAAATAACAGTGTTGCAGCATTTGCTTTTCGTCTGCATTATACGACACCCGGGCCCGGCTTTCCATCCGCAAAAGAATTTGATTGTTTGGGAAAATTCCACACGTCCCTTTCCGCGTTCCCGGCGGTTTTGTCCGGGTCCCGTGCCGGAATGATCCGATTGACACGCCCCGTGCCGTCCCGTATAATAGACCCTGCAACCAATAAAGGAGATGTTACATTATGGCCACCGCGCACAAAAGCCGTGTGCTGGATATGACCCAGGGCGACCCGTTCCGCCTGGTGCTGCAATTTTCGATGCCGCTGTTCTGCTCCAACCTTTTGCAGCAGCTGTACAACCTGACCGACACTGCGCTGGCCGGGCACCTGCTGGGCTCCACCGCGCTGGCGGAGATCGGCGCGACGGCGGCGCTGTACGGGCTTATCATGAACTTTGCCTTCGGCATGAACAACGGCCTGGCGCTGACGGTCAGCCGCTATTTTGGTGCGGGCGATGAAAGCGGGATACGCCGCGCCGTGGGCTGGATGGTCACGCTGTCGGCGGCGGTGTCGCTGGTGCTGACGGGGTGCTCCCTGCTGGGCCGCGACGCGCTGCTGACCGTTTTGCAAGTCCCGGCACAGGCATGGGGCGGCGCGTCCGCCTACCTGACCGTCATTCTGCTGGGCATCCCGCTGACGATGCTTTATAATATGGAGGCTGCGCTGCTGCGCGCCGTCGGCAACAGCGTGACGCCGCTGCTGTTCCTGCTGTTCAGCAGCGTGCTGAACGTCGGGCTGGACGCCGCGTTCATGGGGCCGCTGGGGCTGGGCGTGCGCGGCGCGGCCATTGCCACGGTGCTGGCGCAGGGCATCAGCGCCGTGCTGGGCGTTGTGTACATCCTGCGCGGCTACCCGGAGCTGCGCTTTACGCCCCGGCAGCTCGGGGCTGCCACGCGCCGCGCTGTGACCAGTATGTTCTGGGCGGGCCTGAGCATGGGGCTGATGAGCGCCATCTACAATCTGGGCAGCGTGGCGCTGCAAAGCAGTATCAACGCGCTGGGCAGCGTCTACATCACGGCGCAGACCGCCGCGCGCCGCCTGGCGGAGCTGTACTTTATCCCGGGCGGTGCGCTGGGCATCGGCGTGGCGACGTTCAGCAGCCAGAATCTGGGTGCGGGCCGCCGCAGCCGCATTTGGCAGAGCGTCAAGGCCGCGCTTGCGATCTATTTTGTGTGGTGGGTGTTTGTGATGGCGTTCACCTTCCTGCTGGGCGGGGCTGCCATCCGCGGCATCACGGGCAGCACGGACGAGGTCATTATCTCCAATGCGCTGCTGTACCTGAAAATCAGCGCACCGGTCATCCCGCCGATGGCCGTGCTGGTCATTCTGCGCCACATGCTGCAGGGCATCCGGCACACGGTAGAGCCGCTGCTGGCCAGCGGGCTGGAGCTTGTGGCAAGGTGATCTTTGCCGTATGGCTCGTGCCGGTCCGGGGCTACCGCGCGGTCTGCTTTTGTGAGCCGACAACCTGGGTCGTATGCTTTGTGTTTATCCTGCTGGCGGTCTGGCGCTGCCGGGGCGATTTGCGCGACGCAGAAAAAATTTGAATTTTTTTGCAAAAAGGGCTTGCAATTTGGAAGTCGTTCTGCTATAATAATATGCGTCGCCAAGAGGCGGCGCAATAAGCGCGGTTAGCTCAGCTGGTAGAGCATCTGCTTGACGTGCAGGAGGTCACAGGTTCGAGTCCTGTACCGCGCACCAAGAGTCTGTGACATCTTAGATGTCGCAGACTCTTTTTTTGTTGTATCACCCAGAACCTGCAAGGCCGATGTTGAAAACAAAATCCGTAGGGGCGCATTCTATATGCGCCCGCGGAAGTTTATCCTGCCGCAAGCGGGCACGGGCGGATATAGAATCCGCCCCTACGTTTTTTGTGGCGGCGGAGCCCCGCGTGGAGTTTTCTCCCTTTGGTCGAAAACGAAATCCGTAGGGGCGCATTCTATATGCGCCCGCGGAAGTTTGCCTTACCGCAAGCGGGCACGGGCGGATATGGAATCCGCCCCTACGTTTTTTTGTGGCGGAGCCCCCGCGCAGAGGTGGCCAAGGGGCGCGGTTTTGCCTGTTGTGCGTGCAAGCGGCTTTATTTTCTCTTTCGCCTTGTCAAAAACCATCTTATGTGGTATACTATTTCTCTACAAGTCCACAGGCAAACCCGGTGCAAACCGGCGACGCAAAGCTATAGGGGCCCATCGGGTCAGCCAGTTGCCAACAAGAAATTGTTGCTTTACTGCCGCCGGTAGCTTCGCGTCCTTTTGGGGGCAGGAGTTGACGAGGGTGAAAACACATCGCTACACCGGCGGCACAAAGCAGGGCATCTATGACGCTCTGCTGTTTTCTGCTGCCCGCGGATATTGTTTAATACGATCAGACAGCGCTTTCAGGCATGGGTCCGCCATGCCCTGAAGGCGTTTTTTCCTGCGTCACAGCCTATATAGCAGACCGTCAAAAAATAAGGAGAAAAACCGGATGAAAAAGAAACCACTGCACAGAATTTCCTCCCTGCTTGCAGCCACGGTGCTGGGGCTGTTCCTGCTGACCGGCTGTGCCGGAAAAAGCGCCGAGGCGGTGCAGGCACAGGAGGACGCCGACACCATTCAGGTCTATTTGTGGTCCAACAGCCTCTACGAAAAGTACGCCCCCTACGTGCAGGCGCAGCTGCCGGACGTAAACATTGAGTTTATCGTGGGCAACAACGATCTGGACTTTTACAAATTCTTGCAGGAAAACGGCGGTCTGCCGGACATTATAACCTGCTGCCGCTTCTCCCTGCACGATGCGGCCCCCCTGAAGGACAGCCTGATGGACCTTTCCACCACCAACGAGGCAGGCGCTGTCTACAATACCTACCTCAACAGCTTTAAAAATGAGGACGGCAGTGTAAACTGGCTGCCCGTATGCGCAGACGCCCACGGCTTTGTGGTCAACCGCGGCCTTTTTGAGGAATACGGTATCCCGCTGCCCACCGATTATGCCAGCTTTGCCGCTGCCTGCAAAGCCTTTGACGAAGCGGGCATCCGCGGCTTTACCGCCGATTATCTGTACGACTACACCTGCATGGAAACGCTGCAGGGGCTTTCCGCCGCCGAGCTTAAGACCACGGCAGGGCGCAAATGGCGCACCGCCTACAGCGACCCCGCCAGCACCGCCCGTGTCGGGCTGGATGATACCGTCTGGCCGGGCGTCTTTGCGCGTATGGAGCAGTTCATTCAGGACACCGGTCTTACGGCGGCGGACTTAGAGCTGAATTACGACGCCGTGACCGGGATGTTCGGCAAGGGGGAGCTTGCCATGTACTTTGGCAGCTCCGCCGGCGTACAGATGTTCCGGGAGCAGGGCATCGACGCGACCTTTTTGCCGTTCTTCAACCAGAACGGCGAAAAATGGCTGATGACTACCCCCTACTTCCAAGTGGCGCTGAACCGCGACCTGGAGCAGGACGCCGCCCGGCGCGACAAGGCAATGCATGTCCTGCACGTCATGCTGTCGGAGGAGGCGCAGGAGCAGATCCTCGCGGACGGGCAGGATCTTTTGAGCTACAGCCAGAATGTCAGCTACCACCTGACCGACACCATGAAGGATGTGCGCTCGGTGGTGGAAGAAAACCACATGTTTATCCGCATCGCCTCCGACGATTTCTTTGCCATCTCCCAGGATGTGGTTTCCAAGATGATCGCGGGCGAATATGACGCCGGGCAGGCCTACCGTGCGTTCAACGCCCGCCTTCTGACAGAGGAAACGCCCGACACAGGCGACGTTGTGCTGACCAGTGAAACCGCCTATTCCAATGTGTTCCACAAAAACGGCGGCAATGCGTCCTTCTCGGTCATGGCAAACACGCTGCGCGGGCTGTACGGCACCGACGTGCTGGTGGCACCCGCCAGCAGCTTTACCGGCAGCGTGCTGCAGGCAGACTATACCCAGACAACGGCGCGCGCCATGATCATGCCCAACGGGCTTATGTCGTACCGGCGCACCATGACGGGTGCCGAGCTGAAGGACACCGTGCGCGCCTTTGTGGAAGGCTGCGAGGGCGGCTTTACCCCGTTCAACCGCGGCTCCCTGCCGGTGGTCAGCGGCATTGCCGTGCAGGTGCAGGAGAACGGCGGCAGCTATACGCTGACCGGCATCACCCGCAACGGCCAGCCACTGCAGGATGACGACACCGTCACCGTGACCTGCCTGGCAACCGAAAAGCAGATGGCACCGCTGCTGCAGGACGAAAGCCGGGCGTTTGAGCGCGGGGATGCTACGGTCAAAGACGCCTGGAGCGACGCACTTTCCGGCGGCAGCGTGACGCTGGCCGCGCCGGAAAGCTATATTACATTCGGGGGGGGGTAATGCGCTGTGGAAGAAACTAAGCATAAAATAAAAATAAAGCGGCATTCGCGGCGAACTTGGCATGCTGCGGCGGCCTACCTGCTGTCGATTGCGCTGCTTGTCTGCCTTAGCACGCAGTATCTTTCGTTTGTGTCAAAAACCATCTATGCGGAAAGCACCGAGCATTTGGAGGAACTCCTGCACAAATCCAACAATATGCTGAGTATGATCGTCAAGAAGAACACCTCCTACCTGCATGTGTGGAACGGCTTTCTGAGCAGTGACCCCGATGATGCCAGCACGCAGGCTTATCTGGAGTCAGCGCAGCAGCAGCTTGGCTTTGCCGAATTCTACTTTCTTTCTTACGACGGCAACTACATGACCCCCAGCGGGAAAACGGGCTACCTGGGCCTGCAGAGCAATCTGGACGAGCTGCTTTCCGACCAGAAGGACGTTGTGTTGAACGCGGCCCTGCCCGGGCAGGACCCGATGCTGGTGTTCATCTGCCCCGAAACCAAGGGCATCTACCGCGGCTTTGCCTACGATGCCATTGCCATCGGCCACTACAACAATGTTGTGATGAAGGCCGTGGACGATTCGGCTTTCGGCGGAACGGCCAGCTCCTTTGTCATCTACCCGGACGGGCAGGTCGTGATCGAAAATATCTCAGAAGACTCGGAATCCATTTATAACTTTATAGCGATACTGCAAGAGTATTCCGACCTTACCGAGGCGCAGATACAGGAGCTTACGGACGACTTTGCGCAGGGCATCACCGGAAACCGCGAGGTGACGCTGGACGGCACAAGATACTATATGGTCTACGAAAGCACCGGCATCCAGAACTGGATCCTGGTGGGGCTTGTCCCGCGGGATACCGTCAATGCCGCCATGAACCAGCTTTGGCAGCGCACGATGCAGATCGTAGCCCTCGTTGTCCTGTCGATTGCGGCAATGGTCCTTCTGATGGTCATGCACCGGGGCCGCACCAAGCTGCGCCGCCAGAACACCGCGATTTTGTACCGGGATGTGCTGTTCGAGAAGCTGTCCCAGAACGTGGACGACGTTTTCCTGCTGCTGGATGCCCAAAAGCACCGGGCGGATTATGTCAGCCCGAACATAGAACGGCTGCTGGGCCTGACGATGAAGAGCGTGCGCAAGAATATCGGCACGCTGGCCCTGCTGTACCCGGCGGATTTCCCCGGCCGCACCAAAAATTATCTGGAAGGGCTTGCCTGCGGCGACCAACGCGAATGGGACACGGAGTTTGTCCATCAGAAAACCGGGGAGCATCGCTGGTTCCATGTGGTTGCCATGGGCAGCGAGGTCGAGGGCCAAATCAAGCACATTCTGGTTCTGTCTGACCGCACCGCCGACAGGCAGGCGAACCAGGCGCTCTCGGATGCCGTGGCCGCCGCCGAAAACGCCAACCGCGCCAAGAGCACCTTCCTTTCCAATATGTCCCACGACATCCGCACCCCGATGAATGCCATCATCGGCTTTACCACGCTGGCGGTCAGCCAACTGGACGACAGGGACCGCGTGAAGGATTACCTTACCAAGATACTTGCCTCCGGCAACCACCTGCTTTCGCTCATCAATGATATTCTGGATATGAGCCGCATCGAAAGCGGAAAGATCCAGCTGGACGAGACCGAGGTCAACCTGTCCGACGTGCTGCACGACATAAAGACCATCGTCAGCGGGCAGTTTTACGCAAAGCAGCTGGAATTGTATATGGACGCGATAGATATTACCGATGAGGACGTCTATTGCGACAAGACCCGGCTGAATCAGGTTTTGATGAACCTTTTGTCCAACGCCATCAAGTTCACCCCCGCGGGCGGCACGGTGTCGCTGCGGGTGCGCCAGCTTGCCGGCCAGGTCAGCGGCTGCGGGCAGTATGAGTTCCGCGTCAAGGACAACGGCATCGGCATGAGCCCGGAGTTTGCCCAAAAAATCTTTGAGCCCTTTGAGCGCGAGCGCACCTCCACGGTAAGCAAGATACAGGGCACCGGGCTGGGTATGGCCATCAGCAAAAACATCGTAGATATGATGGGCGGCACCATCGAGGTGCAGACCGCGCCGGGCAAGGGCTCTGAATTTATCGTCCATGTGCCGCTGCGCATACAGGCAGAGCACCACAAGGCGGAAAAGATCCCCGCGCTGGAGGGTCTGAAGGCGCTGGTGGTGGACGACGATTTCAACACCTGCGACAGCGTGACCAAAATGCTGGTCACGGTGGGTATGCGCGCCGATTGGACGCTTTCCGGCAAGGAGGCTGTGCTGCGCGCACGGCAGTCCATCGAGATGGGCGATACCTACAAGGCCTATATCATCGACTGGCGCCTGCCGGATATGAACGGCATCGAGGTCACCCGCCAGATTCGCAGTTTGAACGATGATACGCCTATTATTATCCTGACCGCCTATGACTGGTCCGACATTGAGGCCGAGGCAAAGGCCGCCGGTGTCACGGCGTTCTGCCCCAAGCCGATGTTCCTGTCGGACCTGCGCGACTCCCTGATGACCGCCATCGGGCAGAAGCCGGAGGAGCAGCAGGGCGTATTGCCCAAGGAACCCACCGACTTTGCGGGCAAGCACATCCTGCTTGCCGAGGATAACGAGCTGAACCGCGAGATCGCCGTGGAGATTCTGAACGCCTACGGCTTTGAGGTCGATACCGCCGAGAACGGTGCCATCGCCGTGGAAAAGGTCCGCACCGCCGCGCCGGGGCAGTACGATCTGGTGCTGATGGACGTGCAGATGCCGATCATGGACGGCTACACCGCCACCCGCCGCATCCGCGAGCTGGAAAACCCCGACCTGGCGGGCATCCCCATTCTTGCCATGACGGCGAACGCCTTTGACGAGGACCGCCGCAACGCCCTGGAATGCGGCATGAACGGTTTCCTGTCCAAGCCCATCGTGATCGCCGACCTTGTGCAGGAGATGCGCAAGGTCCTGTAACACGCAGGGTTTCCGTGCCGGGAATCATACGTAAAGCCAAAACCAAAAACGCAGCCACGCTATTTTACCGCAAAATAGCGTGGCTGCGTTTTTTTGTGGGTGTTCCTGTTGGTCGAAAACGGAATCCGTAGGGGCGCATTCTATATGCGCCCGCGGAGGTTTGTCCTGCCGCAAGCGGGCACGGGGGGCGTGACGGCTGGTGGGGGTTATGACTTTAGGTGGTCGGTGTACCAACGCTGACGGTAATATACCGTTCATGTCAACAAGAGCCTTTTGGTTTTTAGGGACTTCGGCTATCAGCACACAGCCGCAAAAGAAAGCAACGATCGTTATATTGATGTAGCCCCGGAGTACATGGCATTTATGCAGCAATACAAAAAACGCCGGGAGTCGATACGCAATCAGTTGAGCAGTGAATTGTACGAAAAATAAAGAATCGCAGCTATGCCATTTTGTACAAAACGGCATAGCTGCGATCTTTTTTTGGTGGGCCGTGAGGGATTCGAACCCCCACTCAAGCGGTTATGAGAATACCGAACCTCTTAAAATTCTATTTTTCTTGTGCAATCGTACCAGATACTGTGTCTTATAGAAGTCTTATCTTTAGGTAATGTGACGAATCTTTTGGTCTTATTTAGTAGTGAAACTGCCCCTTTATCGCCAGCTTTATCGCCAGAAAAAAGCTGGCGATAAAAAACAGCTCTAAAAACGTATTTTTCCCTAATCTGGCGATGAAGAAACCAACCATAGGTACGAGTCTTTTGCCACACAACAGCGAAACACGAAGCACGATGCGGACGGCAAGGATGTTTTCGCCATCTCTTTGATGGATACGGTTTACACCAAGCGCGAGGACGCAGGCAAAGCCCTGCTGGGGCTGCTGGGTATGGCGATGAACCGCACCGAGCCGGTTTCCATCGGGCAGTACAAGGGCTTTGATTTGCAGATCGCTTATTTTGCAATGGACAAAATGTATCTGGCGTATCTTGTGGGCAGCGGCATCAATCCGGTGCAGCTGGGCGCGGATGCGGTCGGCAATACGGTACGCTTGGACAACTGCCTGCACAACCTGCCGCAGAGCGTGACCGACCTTGAATCCAAATTGGTGCAGCTGCAAAAGCAGCTGGAAAACGCCAAGGAACAGCTTGCGCAGCCTTTTGCACAGGCGGACGAGCTGGCTGAAAAGAGCAAGCGCCTTGCCGAGCTGGAGGCACTTTTGAACCTGAACGAAAAGGATATTGTGCTGGATACCGTGCCGGACGAAGAGCAACAGTGTCGTTCGGACAATCGACAGCGTGGACAAGAAAGGTAGAAGGTTTTAAGATGAAGGAAAGAAGAAGCAACCGGGTCAGAGATGGCCCCCTGCAAGGAGTTATCAAGATGAAAAAATGGATCGTAATGCTTGCGATGCTGTCCCTATTGACAGCCTGCGCACAGGCACCGGAACCGGAATCCGCTGAATTGACGGAGCTGTCGGCAGCGACATCCGAAAGCGCAGAAGCCGAAGAAACACCTGCACCAATTTCAACTGCCGAGCCGACAGCGACACCTACAGCCACGCCGGAGCCGACCGCAACACCCGCGCCGACACCCACTGCCACCCCCGCGCCGACTCCTGCCCCTACGCCGGAACCCACGGCAGTGCCGACGGCAGAACCTGCCCCGGCGCAGGTCAGTATGAGCTATGGTGCTGTGCCCTTTGATTTGGCGGCAGGCACCGAACAGTGGTGGAGCATCGACAGCTCCGATTCCGCTTATTGGGCGGTGCAGGAAAACATCAACGCTATGCGCGCTGCCGGTGGACTGGCACCGCTGACCATGGACGGTGGCTTGAGCGCCGCAGCCGATGCCCGGTGCGAGAGTTTTGTGGCAGGCGGTCCCTTTGACCACAGCGGTATGACTACCCGCAGCGAGATCTGCGCCGCCGGTCCGCTGGGTTCTGCAAGTGCCGTTTGCACCGGCTGGCAAGGCAGCCCTGCCCACTACGCCAACATTATGGAACCCAGCTTCACCAGCATGGGTGTGGGCTGCTGGTTCTGCCAAACGGCAGAGGGACAATATAAGCTGCGATATCATTCTGCAAAATATTTCCCAGATCAAAAGCAAATACAAGG
>OHWH01000772.1_pt1 | contig 17902 bp, 17 predicted proteins | sample 1579701 | NCBI WGS metagenome assembly OHWH01 (sample SAMEA3882515, study PRJEB24775) | human gut metagenome | biome: human-associated habitat; feature: intestine environment; material: feces | place: Netherlands | collected 2009/2010 | reverse complement strand
ATAGTAAATTATAGGAAAGTTTCGGCTAGAGAATGTCAATCCAAATCCCTTCATCCTGGATTTTGCTGTCGGGCAGCGAGCGGTAAAAGCGCTGGGCTTCTTCGTTGGAGGCAATCAGCCCGACCAGGGTGGTGATTCCCTGCTGCTTGAGCTGTTCCCGCAGAGCCTTCATCAGTTTTTGGGCAATACCCTGATGCCGGTGGCTTTTTAAAACGCAGACCCAATCCAGATAAGCTTGGCGGGAGCCTTCAAAGTGGGTGGCAATCTCATACCGGAGTCGATTCTGCCGACCACCTTGCCTTCGACATAGGCAAGCAGCGAGATTGAATGAGAAAATTCAGGGGAGCAAAAGCTCTTTTCAACATTTTCCCGGTAGGCTTGGTCGATTTTCCATCCCCAGAAATTTTCTTGTCTGCGCAGATTTTCTTCAAAGTTGATGACATCGGGGATTCTTTCCTTTGCGTATGGAAGAATGTCGATTTGCATGGCTGAAATTTCCTTTCTTTCTGGAAGGTTTCAAAAGTTTAGATTCCTTGCAGGGAAAAATCAGGGGTATATTCCTCTTTAGCGGAGGAGAGCTCCTGGACAAAGCCGTTTTCGATGCCCATGCACTCCATCCAGTCGAGCACCCGTTCGTATTCCTGTGGCAGCAGGCGGCGGTTGATTTCGGGATAATCGGCACTTTTGTAAAAGGGAGTGTACTGGCTCATCACACTGACCAGAATGTCGTCCAGCGGCAGGTGCTCGGCAATCCAGCTTAAAATGTCCATGCTGTCCTCCACGCCGTCGGGCATGACCATGTGGCGAACGATGGTTCCCTTTTGGATGATGCCGCGGGAGTCCAGCTGCACCGGACCGGTCTGGGCAAACATCTCCTGCACCGCAGCGCTGGCGACTGCAAAGTAGTCGGGAGCCGAGCAGTACCGCGCCGAACGCTCCGGTGAATAGAACTTGAGGTCCGGCAGGTAGACGTCGACATAGCCTGCCAGCATCCGAAGGGTCTGCACCGTTTCATATCCGCTGCTGTTGTAGACGACCGGGATGTGCAGCTGATGGCGCACCCGGTCCAAAGCATCGATGACCTGTGGAACAAAGTGTCCGGCAGTGACCAGGTTGATGTTGTTGGCGCCCTGCTGCTGCAGCTCCAGAAAAATCTGTGCCAGCCGCTCGATGCTGACCTCCTTGCCAAAATGTCCTGCGCTGATGGTGTGGTTCTGGCAGAAGATGCAGCCCAGCGGGCAGCCGGAAAAAAAGACCGTCCCGGAGCCTTGCTCACCGCTGACACAGGGTTCCTCCCAAAAGTGCAAAGCGGCGCGGGCAAGCTTGACCGAATCGCCCACACCGCAGCGACCGGTGAAAAGGCTGCGGTCAACGCCGCAGTGTCGTGGACAGAGGGTACACGGGTTTGACAAGTAAAGGACCTCCTTGCAGGGGTATCAGTTGTTCTGGAAGAGAATGTCGTGGTTGATGGTGGTGTAAAACATCGCCTTGATGCGCTGCGGGTCGTGGGTCTGTGCCATAATCCACATCAGCTTGGTAACGGTGGCTTCCAGTGTCATATCATAGGACTCAATCAGTCCGTAGCGTTCTTTGGCAACGTGTCCAACCTCATAGACCTCCATATCGCTGCCTTCATACATGACCTGCGTGGTCATCACGACGATCTTTCCGTCGGCAATCAGCTTGTCCACCTCTTTGAGGAAGTCGCGGTCCGGTGCGCTGGGCAGACCGCCGACACCGTAGCTTTCGATGATGACCGCATCATAATGCTCGCCAATCCAGGGCAGCAGGTCCGGCTCCATGCCCGGAATCAGCTTGACTAAGCAGACCTTGGGATTGATGTCGCTGTAAAAGGCAGGATAAGAGCAGGGACAGCTGTCCTTGACATAGTGGACGATTTTATTGTTGCGGATGGTGGCAAGCACCGGGAAATTGATGCTGTCAAAGGCGTTGAAGCTCTTGGAGTGGACCTTTTTGGCGCGGGTGCCGGCGATGATTTTGCCGTTGAAGACGATGGTGACCCCGTGTGCATCGGGATAGGCGGCAAAGCGCAGCGAGTCGAGCAGGTTGGTTTTGGCATCGGTGATTTCCATGGAGATTGGCTTCTGCGCACCGGTGATGATGATAGGCTTTGGCGAGTTTTGAATCAGGTAGGACAGCGCCGAGGAGGTGTACGCCATCGTGTCGGTGCCGTGGCAGATGACAAAGCCGTCGTACTTATCATAGTTTTCGCGGACGGTGCGCGCCATCAGCAGCCAGTGCTCCGGCTGAAGATTGGTGCTGTCGATGTTGAGAATCTGTACCGCGTCGATGGTGCAGAATTCCCGTGCAGCAGGAACATAGCTGAGCAGTTCTTCCGAGGAGATTTGTGGGGTCAGTCCATTTTCAGAATTTCCAGAGGCGATGGTTCCGCCGGTGGCAATCAGCAGGATATGTTTCATAACAGAATTTTCCTTCCTTTTCAGATGCGTTTTTTCGGACGCCCGCGGCAGGGCGGTCCTGTTTCTTTCATTATATGCAATTTATCCTGCACAGACAAGACCTTTTCTCACAAAAAGGAACGGGTGTCCTCGGGTTTTTCTTTTTTGTGTATATGCTCCATCCTGTTCCCGGTTTATCTTCGGGCTTTTTTATAAACGACGATGCCGCAGACCAGGTAATACAGGCAGAACAGGATTCCTAACGGCAGTTCGACAGCAATGACCTGACCGGTGAATCGTGTACTCATGTAAATCAGCGCGCAGCCGGGCAGGAAACCTCCCACACAGCCGTACCATCTGTCCTTACATAGAAGAAAAGCGGAGAGGAACAGGATGCCAACTCCACCCCACGCAAGAGGATGGACTGCACGAAATCCGCTGACAACAGTAAGTACAGAATAGAATAAGAGCGACATAACTGCGGGAATATAATAAAAAATCTTCCTCATAAGGCGAAGCCTCCCTTTGGTGTTCTGCTTTTTTAATGATAGCATACAGGATAGCTGGCGGCAACCGAAAAGCCGGGCAGGCAAAAGATTCTCTCTTGCATAACAAGGGGAAAAAGGTTATAATAAAGAAGTATGAATCTGCTGCAAAGCAGCGGGATTCTGTCCTGAATGATTCTTTTGGAACGATCAAATTTTAGGAGATGAAGTACATGAGTGAAGCAAGCGGCTGCTCCGGCAACTGTTCTTCCTGCTCAAGCAAGGGTTCCTGCTCCAAGCCACAAAGCCTGCTGGAGCCGGCAAACCACCTGAGCGAGGTTAAAAAGGTCATCGGTATCGTCAGCGGCAAAGGCGGCGTTGGCAAGTCGATGGTCACCTCTTCGCTGGCAGTTATGATGCAGCGCAGAGGATTTTCTACCGCCATTCTGGATGCGGACATCACCGGTCCATCCATCCCGAAGATGTTTGGGATCACCGGACGCGCACAGGGAACCGAGCTGGGCATCGACCCTCGCCTGACCTCTAAGGGCACCGAGGTCATGTCTGTTAACCTGCTGCTGGAAAACACCGACGACCCGGTCGTCTGGAGAGGACCGGTCATTGCAGGAACCGTTAAGCAGTTCTGGAGCGATGTAGTCTGGGGAGAGGTGGACTATATGTTCATCGATATGCCGCCGGGCACAGGCGATGTTCCGCTGACTGTTTTCCAGTCGATTCCGGTGGACGGCATCGTCATCGTGACCTCTCCGCAGGATCTGGTTTCGATGATTGTCAAGAAGGCTTGCAAGATGGCAAAGCTGATGAATGTTCCGATCGTCGGTATCGTAGAGAATATGAGCTACCTGGTATGCCCGGACTGCGGCAAGAAGATTGACATCTTCGGTCACAGCAAGCTCGAACAGGTAGCACAGGAAACCGGTCTGGAAATTCTGGGTCGGATGCCAATCGACCCGACCCTTGCCGCACTGTGCGATGAAGGCAAGATCGAAGAGATGCCGGTGGAATATCTGGAAGGCGCAGTGGAGAAACTGGAAGCACTGCCAAAGCGCAAATTTGAGGAATAATCGGGCTTATCCTCGCCCATCAAAGGAGCGGACCGCTGTGGTCTGCTCCTTTTTGTATCTTTCGGATGATTTTGGGAAAACTAACAGAACATCTAAAATCAACAGGGAGGTGTGAAATGGTGATACCGGTGATTCTGCTGGGAGAAGAACGGGACCGACATCTGCCGGATGCGCTGCGCAGTCTGCTGGGAGAGCGCTGTGCATGGAAGACGAGAAACGGAATTTTCTGGAAGGCAGATGCAAAGGTGCTGCTGCTGGAGCTGTCGGCGTCCTCGTGGGTGGATGTCGGCGGCGGGCTGGTAGTATTAAAGGAAAGTTTTTTGCCAAAGCACCTGCCGGAGCATCTGCTGCACGCAAGGTGCATCCTGCCCGACCGGGGTGGAGAAGCGCTGGTGCAATGCGGACTGCCCTGCATCCGCTGCGGAGACACAGGGGAACTGCGGATGTCCAGCACGCAGGAGAATGCGGTCGTTTGTGTACAAACCCCGTTGGCTCGATTGGACGGCAGCTGCATTGCGCAGGGAGAGCACCTGTTTGCACTGCCGTCCAATTTGAGCGCCTACGAGATGCTCTGCTGCGCAGCTGTCCTTTTGCTGCTGGGAATGAAGAAATAAAATCTATTTTATGCGAAGGACTGGCATAACTTTCTAAACATAATCAACCGTCTGCACGCCATACTATTACTGCAAACGCAAGGAGCGGTTCTTAAACAGGGAGGACCGCACCCAATCATTTAAAAAGATGAAGGAGTGCATTTTTTATGGCAAGCAACAAAAACAACTCGAACAGTAATAGATTGGTCGTTCCAGAGGCGCAGGAAGCGATGAATAAATTTAAGATGGAAGCTGCCAACGAGGTCGGCGTCAACCTGAAGGAGGGCTACAACGGTCACCTGACCTCCCGCGAAGCAGGCTCTGTCGGCGGTCAGATGGTCAAGAAGATGATCGAGGCTTACGAAAACTCCATCAAATAAGGAAAATAAAAACAGGAGGGTCAGACATTCTGACCCTCCTGTTTTTTGAAAAAAGATTCGAAAATCCTATTGACTTTACAGCCACTGTATCCTTTATAATGACAGCGTCACAGAGGGTATTATACAACGAGGAGGAGATTTTGATGAAACTGACACAAATCAATGCAGAGCAATGGAAACAGGTAAAGGAAATCTATATGGAGGCTTTTCCAAAGGCGGAGCGCAAACCGTTTTTTGTTCTGCGCCATTCGGTGAAAAGCAAAAAGGCGCAGATTCTGACGGCAACCGAGGACGGAACTTTGATGGGATTTGTCATGGTCATTCCCTATGGCGGGATGGTGATGGTGGACTATCTGGCGGTGTCCTCCAAAATCCGCAGCCGTGGCACCGGCAGCCAAATCATGCAGCAGGTGTGCGAGCATTTTGCAGACAAGCGAATTGTTCTTTTGATTGAACGTTTGGATGATAACGCAGAAAATGCCCAGCAGCGCAGTGCAAGACGTCGTTTTTATCTGAAGAACGGCTTTACTTCCTCGGACATCTTCATCAAAGGTGCCAGCGGAGAGATGGAAGTGCTCAACTGGGGTGGCAAGGTGAGCGCACAGGAATACCTCTCCTTGCAAAAACACGCGCTGGGAAATCTGCTGTTTTCTCTGTCCGGGATTGCTCTGGCCAAGTAAGAATTGCACGCTTTATAAAATATTATAACATTTTGCCGAAATTACAGCCGGGCACCTATCAAAATATGGAAGAGAAAGCATTGAATTTTGGTGAAAAAGCCCTGGAAAGAGGGAGTTTTGGAGGAATGACCGAAATCTTCCCGAATCTTTTTTCAAAAAAGTAGTCGCAATTTTCCTCTTTTGTATGAAATACACAAAAAAGCTGCCGGACAAAGTGCTCCGGCAGCTTTTGACAGTTATCCTGCACTTTTCTGAAAGAAGAAGGAAATCCTGCATAAAATGAAGTAATTAAAAACCATCGCTTCATTCTATGGAAACCGCAACGATGGTTTTTTCAAAGTCCGGCGAAAAAACAGGAAAGAAAATGGCTTAATTATAGGACTTTTTATAAAATCTGCACGGAATCGTCAGAGGGATAAAAGCAGATGGATTGAATGGAAAACCGTACAGCAGTGCAAAAAAAGACAGAGAGAGCTTATTGTGCAGATTGCTGTGATATTTTTGACGATTTGCTAAAATGCACAAAAATGTGGTTTTTTAAAATTTTGACAATTCATGAATTAAATATTAACATAGAGGGCAGAGATAACACCCGCGAGTGGTGTTATAAAATGTTACATTTTATGTTAACTAAAGAAGGGAATGGAAAAAACATGGATTTAACCATCCTCGCTCCGATTGGAGCAGTCCTGGCTCTGCTCTTTGCTGTTTTTCAGGCAAAGAAGGTCATGAAAGAGGACGAGGGCACTGACCTGATGAAGTCCCTGTCCCAGAAAATCCGTACCGGTGCAGACGCTTACCTGAAAAGACAGTACAAGAGCGTAGCTGTTGTATTCGTTGTTCTGGTAGTTATCTTCACCGTCCTGGCTATCTTTGGTCAGGTCAACAAATTCGTGCCGATTGCATTCGTAACAGGCGGTGTCTTCTCCGCTCTGTCCGGTTACTTCGGCATGAAAATTGCTACCGCAGCAAACGCAAGAACTGCAAACGCTGCTCACCACAGCCTGAACAAAGGTCTGAAGGTAGCATTCTCCGCAGGCTCCGTTATGGGCTTCACCGTAGTTGGTCTGGGTCTGCTGGACACCTCCATCTGGTTCTACATTCTGAAGATGGTTTACGGCGACAACGCACAGGCAATCGCTTCTGCACTGGTTACCTTCGGTATGGGTGCTTCCACCATGGCTCTGTTTGCTCGTGTAGGCGGCGGTATCTTCACCAAAGCTGCTGACGTAGGCGCTGACCTGGTTGGTAAAGTAGAAGCTGGTATCCCGGAAGATGACCCGAGAAACCCTGCTGTTATCGCTGACAACGTAGGCGACAACGTTGGTGACGTTGCTGGTATGGGCGCTGACCTGTACGAGTCCTACTCCGGCGCAAGACTGTCCTCCATGGCTCTGGGTGTATCCGCAGGTCTTGGCTTCAAGGGCATGATGATTCCAATGGCACTGTGTGCTCTGGGTATCTTCGCTTCCATCATCGGTTCTTTCTTTGTAAAGACCGAAGAAGGCGCAGACCAGAAGAAGCTGCTGGGCTCCCTGAGAAAAGGTACCTACATCAGCTCCGCACTGGTTGTAATCGCTGCATTTGTTCTGGTTAAATTTGCAGGTCTGGGAATGGGTCTGTTCTTTGCAATCATTTCCGGTCTGCTGGCAGGCGTACTCATCGGTTACTTCACAGAGTACTACACCTCCGACTCCTACAAACCAACCCAGAAACTGGCAGAAACCTCTCAGACAGGTTCTGCAACCCTGATCATCGGTGGTCTGGGTCTGGGTATGAGATCTACTGCAATCCCTGCTGTTATCGTTGGTATTGCTGTACTGGTCAGCTACTTTGTTTCCGGCGGTGCAGAAAGCTTCAACATGGGTCTGTACGGCATCTCCCTGGCAGCAGTAGGCATGCTGTCCACCCTGGGTATCACCCTGGCAACCGACGCTTACGGTCCTGTTGCAGATAACGCTGGTGGTATCGCTGAGATGGCAGGTCTGGGTGAAGAGGTTCGTAAGAGAACCGACGCTCTGGACTCCCTGGGCAACACCACCGCTGCAACCGGTAAAGGTTTTGCAATCGGTTCCGCTGCTCTGACCGCTCTGGCTCTGGTTGCTTCTTACATCGACCAGGTTAAGCTGATCGCTCCTGATTACAATTTCGACCTGTCTGTTATGAACCCACCGGTTCTGATTGGTCTGCTCATCGGCGCTATGCTGCCATTCGTATTCGCAGCTCTCACCATGGAGTCTGTTGGACGTGCTGCACAGAGCATCGTTGTTGAAGTTCGTAGACAGTTCAAATCCATCCCGGGTCTGATGGAAGGCAAAGCTGAGCCGGATTACAGAAGCTGTGTAGACCTCTGCACCAAGTCCGCTCTGCACGAGATGGTTCTTCCTGCAATCCTGGCAATCGTTGTTCCTGTTATCGTTGGTCTGCTCATGGGCGTAGTTGGTGTTACCGGTATGCTGGCAGGCGCAACCGTTTCCGGTTTCGTTCTGGCAATCATGATGTCCAACTCCGGCGGTGCTTGGGACAATGCGAAGAAATACATCGAAGCAGATCACCTGGGCGGCAAAGGCTCTGACAACCACAAAGCTGCGGTTGTTGGCGATACCGTTGGTGACCCATTCAAGGATACCTCCGGTCCGGCAATCAACATCCTTATCAAACTGCTGTCGATGGTTTCCATCGTATTCGCAACCGTTGTTGCAAACTGCTCTTTGATCAAATAGTTTTTGATACAGATAAAAACAGATGCACCCAAAGGTGCATCTGTTTTTTTGCGCTTAAAAAGGATTGCCAAAGCAGGCACTGCCACCCAGCTCCTCTTCGATGCGCAGCAGCTGGTTATATTTGGCGGTGCGTTCGCCGCGGCAGGGAGCGCCGGCTTTGATCTGTCCGGCTCCGATGGCAACCGCAAGGTCGGCGATGCTGCTGTCCTCCGTTTCGCCGGAGCGATGAGACAGGATGACCCGATACCCATTTTGCTGTGCAAGACGGGCAGCTTCGATGGTCTGGCTGAGGGTGCCAATCTGGTTAGGCTTGATGAGCACCGCATTGGCAGCCTTCATTCCAATTCCTTCGCGGATTCGCTGCGGGTCGGTGACAAACAGGTCGTCTCCCACCAGCTGTATGCGGCTGCCCAGACGATGGGTCAGCTGCACAAAGCCCTGCCAGTCATTTTCTCCGAGCGGGTCCTCCAGGGAACGGATGGGATATTGAGCGCACAAGCCTTCCCAGTAGGAAATCAGCTGGGAGGTGTTATAGTGCAGCTGGGATTTTGGCAGCAGATATTCCTGCTCGCATCCCTGCGTTTGGGCACACCATTCGGAGGCAGCTGCATCCAAAGCCAGCACAAAGTCCTTTCCGGCACAAAGGTTTGCCCGTTCACCGGCTTCGGTCAGCAGCAAAAAGGCTTCTTCTCCGGTCAGGTTGGGAGCAAATCCGCCCTCGTCCCCGACGCCGCAGCTAAGTCCTTTTTCGCACAGCAGTTCTCCTAAGCGGTGGTGGATCCGGCTGCACCACTCGATTGCCTGGGAAATATTCTGCGCGCCCACCGGGATGACCATAAACTCCTGGATGTCCAGGTTGTTGGAGGCATGGGCACCGCCGTTTAACAGGTTCATCATCGGCATGGGCAGGGTGTTGGACATCGCGCCACCCAGATAACGGTAGAGCGGCAGATGGTAGGAGGACGCCGCCGCTTTGGCGCAGGCAAGCGACAAGGGCAGCAGCACATTGGAGGCAAGACCCTGTTCGCTGTCGGGGTCAATCAATGAAAGCAGCCGCTGGTCGATGGACTGCTGCTGGGAAACAGAGCATCCAATCAGCGCAGGGGCTGCCAGATGATAGATTTGGTCGACCGCCTTTTGTACACCCTTGCCCAGATAGCGGGAAGGGTCATGGTCGCGCAGTTCTGCCCGCTCATGCTTGCCGGTGGAAGCACCGGAGGGAGCGCAGGCGCGTCCGAGGCTTCCGTCGTTGAGGATGACGACTGCCTCCACGGTGGGATTTCCACGGGAATCCAAAATTTCCCGGGCTTTGATAGATTGAATCTGACGTTTGGTTTTGAACATAGGACCATCCTTTCGTTGTACGTTTGAAAATCCTTGCAGAAGAAAATCAGGAGCTTTTGGAATTATTTTGCCCGCAGGCTTGCTTTTTATGACATCCGTATTTTATAATGAGAAAAACGACCGATGTATAATGATGGGCAAAAAAAGAAACAATAATCCAAAGTTACGCACAAGGAGCAATCCGGTTTAAAAGAAAGGTTTGGTGAGTCGATGAACAGGATTTTTACAAAGAAGGTCCTTCCTCTTGTTTTAGCAGCAGGGCTTGTACTGGGACTGGGCGGATGTTCCCAGCGGGTGCCCGAACAGGGAGATGTTCCCGACAGCATTGATGAGCTTTCAGAGGGGATGACCTCCGACAAAGAAGAGGAACCGCAGCAGCCCGAGCCGCCGCAGGAGCAATCCTTGCAGCAAAGCAATGAAGAAAAGACCCAGTTGCAGGACCAACTGGCAGGAGAAAAGCCGGAGAACAAGTCACAGGAAGAAGAGCCGGCTAAGGAAACGGAAGAGAAAAAAGAAGAGGAAAGCCAGCAGACGATTACACCGGTCAGCAGCGGGCTGGATACCACCAAACTGGGATGGGGACCGGGTGGTCCGACTGACGAGAAAAATCGCCCGAGCGGTGCGACCGCCTATCAGGAAAAGTATGGAAAGTACGATGCCGACTTTATCGCCGAGGACCAGATGAAGATTTATCTGACCTTCGATGAAGGGTATGAAAATGGTTATACCGACGATATTTTGGATGTGCTTAAAGAGAAGCAGACCCCTGCGGTCTTTTTTGTCACCCAGCCTTATGTAGAAGCGGAGCCGGAGCTGGTACAGCGGATGATCGACGAAGGACATATCGTCGGCAACCACAGCGTCAACCACCTTTCGATGCCGACCATCTCGATGGAGGACTGCCGCGCGGAGGTCATGGGTCTGCATGAGTATGTCAAAGAGAATTTTGGCTATGAGATGAGTTTGTTTCGTTTCCCGATGGGAGAATTTTCCGAGGCGGACCTGTCGCTGTTACAGCAGCTGGGCTATCGCAGCGTATTTTGGAGCTTTGCTTACCGCGACTGGTTGGTGGACGAACAGCCCGACCCGCAGCAGGCAATCGAAACCATCGAGTCCAAATGCCACCCGGGCGCCATCTATCTGCTGCACGCAGTTTCGCAGACCAATGCACAGATCCTGGGACAGGTGATTGACGACCTGCGCGCACAGGGCTACACCTTCTGCGCCTATGGAGAATAAGATAAAAAGAGCATCCCTTATTATAGAGGGATGCTCTTTTTGTGTTTTTCAAGATGGAGGTTAATTTTCGCGGGTGATTTTCAACTGCTCAAGTTGTTCCTGCTCGTGGGACATTTCCCGCAGGACGCTGATGGACAGCGGAACTGCCAGCAGAAAGCTGCAAAAGTCGGCAATCGGCTGGCTGAGCTGAACGCCCAAAATCCCTAAAAATCCGGGCAGAGTCAGGATGACGGGCACAAAGAATAGAAACTGTCGGGACATCGCCAGCAGAGAGGCTTTGACCGTTTTGCCGATGGTTTGCAGCATCATATTGGCAATGGTAATCCATCCGACCAGCGGGAAGGTCAGCGCTTGCAGGCGCAGCGCCTGCGAGCCATATTCGATGACCAGAGGGTCGGTTTTGAGGAAGATGCCGATGAGGTTGGGCGAGAAAATCCAGCCGCACACTGCCGCCACCAGCAGGACCGAGGTGCAGAATTTGACGCAGAACCAAAAGCCCTCCTGTACCCGCTTAAACAGCTTAGCACCGTAGTTAAAGCCGCACACCGGCTGAAAGCCCTGCCCAAAGCCGATGACCACCGAGGCGGCAAACTGAGAGATGCGGGTCACGATGGACATGGCAGCGATGGCGGCGTCGCCATAGGGACCTGCCATCAGGTTCAGACAGACGGTGGCAAAGCTGCCCAGTCCCTGCCGGAAGAGGGAGGGCGCACCGCCCTTGACGATGTTTTGATAATATTTGAGTGAAGGAGAAAAATCCCTTAGGTTCAGCCTTAGGTTGCCGCCGCGGAAGGTGCCCGCAATCAGCAGGCAAAAGCTGACAAACTGGCTGATGATGGTTGCCAACGCCGCACCGGCAACACCCATGTCCAGCACAAAGATGAACAGCGGGTCCAGACCGATATTGAGAACCGCTCCTGTGGTGATGCCAATCATCGAGTAGAAGGCGCTGCCCTGAAAACGCAGCTGGTTGTTGAGTACCAGCGAAGCGGTCATGTAGGGTGCGCCAATCAGAATGATGCGCATATAAGAACGAGCGTAAGGCAGGATGGTTTCGGTGGAACCCATGATGTGCAGCAGCGGGTCGGTAAAGAGAAAACCGACGACCAAAATCCCCAAGCCGAGGACGAAGGCGGTAACAAAGCCGGTCGCGGACATCTTGGAGGCATCCTCAAAGTTGTGCGCACCCAACTGGCGGGAGATGTAGTTGCCCGACCCGTGGCCAAACGTAAAGCCCAGGGCCTGGATGATGCTCATCAGGGGGAACACGACGCCGACCGCCGCGGTGGCGCTGGTGTTGATTTTGCCGACAAAAAAGGTGTCCGCCATGTTGTAAAAGGATGTGACCAGCATACTGATGATGGTCGGGACTGCCAGCTCGCCAATCAATCGGGGAATCGGGGTCTTGGTCATACGGTCAAATTTTTGTTGTCTTTGTTCTTCTGCACCCATATGTGTTCCTCCTCTGTATACAGTTGATTTTTCTGTGTTTTATTATACACGAAAATGATTGCTTTAGCAACAGTTTGTTAAGCAACTTTTTTGTTTGTAAATTTTTTGCTGACCTCTGTCGGATTTTGAAAAAGTGTGGTACAATAAGGAAAAGGCTGCAACAAAGAGTACAGAAAAAAGCACCTGTATGATAGAAGCCGCAAGCAGCTTTCATCAAAACCTTTGATTTACAGGAGGGAACACCATGAAAAATAAGTGGATTGCATTGCTGCTCTGCCTGAGCCTGCTGTTAAGCATGACCGCCTGCCAAAGCAGAGAAAACCCGGCACCGACACCGGACCAGCCGACAGCATCCGACCAGCAGACCCAGGATGAACAGCCGCAGCCGGATGAAGGGGAAGAAGAGGCGGAGCAACCTCAGGAAGAGGAAAAGACCGCCACACTGTACATCGGGATGGATGGCGAATTTGAAAGCTATCCGGTCGATTACACCGGAAAGCTGACACCGGACTGGTTGATCGAGCAGATCAGCGAACTGACCGGTTGGAACCTCGATCTGGCAGAGCCGACTACCGGCGGAAAAGGCGGGATGACCGTCACCTTTGCGGACACCTGCTCCATTGTGGTTGGACCACCACAGGAACAGAAGGAAGAATTTTTTGCTTATGATTCGACCTCTCTGCTGCAAATGATTCTCGATTCGATTCAGCACACCTTGCAATATAACTTTGTAGACCCGCAGCAGGGCGACCCTTCCACCCTGGACATCTACTTCAGCATGGAAGGCAAGGACATCACCCTGCCGGATGGTATCATCGTGCCGTCTACTTCTCCCTATCAGGGCATTATGATTTCTGATAATAGGGAAGGATAAATCTTCTGCCTTTCCCCAAAAATCAGCACAGCTAAAAGGCTGTGCTGATTTTTTGTATCCAAAGAAGGAAGGGGGTGCGCTGTATTTCTGCTCAATTTACAAAAATGAGTGAAAAAAAGGAAAAAGTATGGTAAAATAGAAGATACGAGGAAAAGCGCCGTCTGCCGCGGCGGTCGGTGCAAAACAGGAAAGGAAGTGCTTTTATGCAAACAATACAGATGCTCAGACAGCTGACACAAGTCGACGGTGTCGCAGGCGGAGAGGACCGCGCACTGGCAGTTGCCCAGGAAATATGTGAAAATCTGGGTGAATGCAGCCGTACCATCCAGAAGAGTCTGGTTTGCCAGGTGATGCCGCCGCAGGAGGGACGTCCGCACCTGCTGCTGGATGCACACATCGACGAGATTGGTCTGACCGTTACCCACATCGAAGACAACGGATTTTTGCGGGTCGGACAGGCAGGCGGCGTGGACCGCAGACTGCTGATGGCATCGCAGGTGGTGGTACACACTGCACAGGGCGATCTGCCCGGCGTGGTGGGCAGCGTACCGCCACACATCCAGAGCGGAGAAAAGAAGAATCCGACAGTGGATGAAATCTGGATCGACGTCGGCATGGACGGTCAGCAGGCAAAGGAAAAGATTGATTTGGGCAGCAAGATTAGCTTTGTCGGTCCTTTCACCGAGATGGCTGGCGGACTGGTTTCCAGCAAAGCCTTCGATGACCGCTGCTGCTGCGTTGCCATCATCAAGGCAGCGGAGATGATTAAAAACGATTGGAAAGAAAATCATCTGGAGCCGATCGGTTTGACCGTTCTGCTCAGTGCGCAGGAAGAAACCGGCGGTCTGGGCGCCAGAACCGCAGCCTTCGCCCTGCATCCGACCCAGGCAATCGTGGTGGATGTCACCTTTGGCACCACACCGGAGATTGCAGACAAGCACGTTCCATCGGTTGGCAAGGGTCCTGCCATTGGAATGGGCGCCATCCTCAGCCGCAAAATGTCCAAGGAGCTGATTGCAGCAGCTGAGGAGGAAAAGATCCCGTACCAGCTGGAGGTTATGAGCGGAGGACATACCGGCACCAACGCCGATTCAATCGTTGTTGCACAGGACGGTGTGGAAAGCTGCTGCGTTTCGATTCCGCTGCGTTATATGCACACCCCAATCGAAACCATCTCGGTGGATGATGTGGACAAGACCGCACAGCTGATTGCAGCTTATGCAAAACGCATCGTGAAATAAGGAGGGAATCAGCATGGAATTGACAAAACAGCTTGAACTGCTCAAACAGCTTTGTGAGATAGACGGAGTGTCCGGCGGAGAAGAAAAGGTGGCGGATTGGCTGAAAAACCATCTGCCGGAGGATTGCAAGGTGCGCACCGATGCACTGGGCAACCTGATTTGCGAGAAAAAGGGGAAACAGACCCCCAAAAATAAACTGCTGTTTTCAGCACACATGGATGAAGTTGGCTTCATCATCACCTACATCGAAGAGAGCGGTCTGCTGCGATTCTCTTCGATGGGCAGCATCGACACCCGTGTGGTAGTCGGCAAACCGGTCCGTCTGGAAAGCGGCGCACTGGGTGTTATCGGAGCAAAACCGATTCATCTGCAAAGTGCTTCCGACCGCGAAACGGTGCTCAGCTATGACCAGCTGTACATCGACATCGGCGCGAAAAACCGCGAGGACGCACTGCAATTTGCTCAGCCGGGCGACTTTGCAACCTTCCGTCCGAACTTTATTGAGATGGGCAGCTGCATCTGCGCAAAGGCACTGGACAACCGCATCGGCTGTCTGCTGCTGCTGGACCTGCTCTGTCAGCCGCTGGAATACGATGTGACCGTCGTCTTTTCTGCCAGAGAAGAGATCGGTGCTGCTGCCGGCGCCGCTGCCTTCTCGGTACAGCCGGACATCGCCGTAGCAGTCGATACCAACTGTGCAGCGGATGTTCCCGGCGTATCTGCGGGCAAGCAGGTCTGCGCTTTGGGCAAGGGTGCGGTGCTCAGCTTCCAGGACAAAGGTGCTTTTATGGACCGTGAACTGTTTGCTCTGGCTAAAAAGCTGTGTGAAGAAAAGGAAATCCCATACCAGATTAAAAACCAGATTGTCGGGGCTACCGATGCCGCTGCCATGTCCAAGGCAGGCAACGGATGCAGAGTGCTCACCGTTGCAGCACCGGTCCGTTATGTCCATTCGCCATCGTCGATGTTTGACCCACGCGATTTGGAATCCTGCGCACGTTTGCTCCGGGAGTTGGTAGGCGCTCTCGCGCAGCTGTAAGATAAAGGAGGAGAAGGATGATCCGTCTGGCGACCCAAGAGGACCGAACCACCATCGAGCGCCTTTGTGCAAAGGAGCCGTGGGATGGGACGGAAGTGATGACTGCCTACCTTTCGCGCTGTGCGGATACCGCGCAGGTCGATTGGCAGTACAGTGACCTGTGGGTAGGGCAGTCGCAGACACAAAAGCAGAATGCGCAATATCTGCTTTGCCGCATCGGGCAGACCTATCGGATAGTCGGTTCCCCTCGCTCGAAGGAGCGCTGGGAGGAGCTGCACCACTTTTTGCAGATGCAGCCTGCGGGGAAACTGGCAGGCTCGGCAAAGCTGATCGACGGCTATGACCTGCGCTTTGGGCAGCTGCCGGCAGTCAGCCATCCTTCAGGACCGCGGATGATTTGCCAGAGATTGCCCGACGATGTCAGTGAAAGCTCGGTCTGCTCCTGCGAAGGTCTGGGAGAGGTGTATGACCTGCTGGCACAGGCGGACCCTTCCTTTGCCAAGCGGCATACTAAGGACGATTATCTGGCGCGGCTGTTCTTTTTAAAACGCGGCGGCGGGCAGTTCTTCAAGCTGTGCCTACAGGGCAGGGCAGCGGCAGTGGGAGGAATCCTGCTGCCGGAGGGTTGTGATTACGGGTTGATTCTCAACCTGTGTACCCTGCCGGAGTTTCGCGGACAGGGCTTGGGCGGTCAGCTGGTGTCCCGTCTGTGCCTGGAGGCTTTTTGGCAGGGAAAAACGCCGCTGCTCGACTGTGCGGACCAACAGCTGGAGAGCTTCTATCAGAAGCTGGGCTTTGTCACAACTTCCGAGTGGAAGAGCAGGCAGCTGTAGATAAGAAAAACAGAGGAGATAAAAAAGGAGATCGAAACCAATGAGTTTTTTTAACATAGATCCGGCGCTGCGCCAGCTGTGTGCAAAAGCAGAGGAAAAAGCCGCAGCAAGCTTTCGCCGAATCGACAGCATTGCGCAGTACAACAGTGAAAAGGTACTGTCGGCTTTTATCAACAACCATGTCAGCGAGTCCCACTTTGCTGCCTCCACCGGCTACGGTTACGGAGATCGCGGCAGAGAGGTGCTCGACCAGGTGCTGGCAGAAATTTTAGGCTGCGAGGATGCGCTGATTCGTTATAACTTTATGTCCGGCACCCACGCGCTGACCGTTGCTTTGTTCGGCGTTCTGCGCCCGGGCGACCGGATGGTCAGCCTGACCGGTCTGCCGTATGACACTCTGCATGGCGTCATCGGGCTGGGTCAGAAGGAGGAGGTCAGCGGTTCGCTCAAGGACTTCGGTGTGCAGTATGAGCAGTTGGACCTGCTCGAGGACGGCAAGGTCAACTATGAGGGCATCCCGCAGGCAGTCAAGGGTGCGAAGGTCGCTTACATCCAGCGTTCCCGCGGTTATTCGCTGCGTCCATCGCTGTTTGTGGAGGACATCGAGCGAATTGTCGGTCTGGTGCGTTCGGTCAACCCGGAAGCCATCATTATGGTGGACAACTGCTACGGAGAATTCGTGCAGGAGAAGGAGCCGACCCAGGTCGGTGCTGACCTCATCATCGGTTCTCTGATTAAAAATCCGGGCGGCGGCATCGCCCCAACCGGCGGCTATATTGCAGGAAAAGCCAAGTATGTGGATATGTGCGCCCAGCGTCTGAGTGCGCCCGGCGTGGGCAAAGAGGTCGGCTGCACACTGGGCAACACCCGTTCGCTATTTATGGGACTGTTCTTTGCGCCGACGGTGGTGGCTTCTGCCGTCAAGACCGCGACCTTTGCCGCTTCTCTGTACGAGCTGCTGGGATATGAGGTGACCCCATCCAGCGACGAAATCCGTGCAGACATCATTCAGGCGGTCTGCCTGCAAAAGCCGGAGGCGCTGATTGCCTTCTGTGAAGGCGTGCAGAAGGGCGCACCGGTCGATTCCTATGTAACTCCTGAGCCGTGGGATATGCCGGGCTATGATGCACAGGTCATTATGGCAGCGGGAGCGTTTGTTTCCGGTTCCTCCATTGAGCTGTCTGCGGACGGCCCCATCAAGCCTCCGTATGCAGTGTATTTCCAGGGCGGACTTACATGGGAACATGCCAAATATGGAATTATGATGTCTCTGCAAAAAATATATGAGACAGGAAAACTTAAAAATATCTTAATAAATGACACAGAAAGTTAACGAAACCTACCCTTGAACCCTATATACAAAAGTTTGTTTTTATGGTAAAATATTTTCAATCAGCGTGTCCGTGTCTGGAGAGAATTCAGGAGGGACCAATATGGAAAGACAGTCAGCAGATTTTGTGCGCTGCAATAGAAACGTAAACGTTCCATTCTCAACTTCTTGGAGATTACTGCCG
>OHWH01000706.1_pt1 | contig 19446 bp, 10 predicted proteins | sample 1579701 | NCBI WGS metagenome assembly OHWH01 (sample SAMEA3882515, study PRJEB24775) | human gut metagenome | biome: human-associated habitat; feature: intestine environment; material: feces | place: Netherlands | collected 2009/2010 | reverse complement strand
AGATCGGTGGTTATTTAAAAACGGAAGGTCTGGATCAGGTAGTGTTATTTTTCGGTAAAGGACTGATCGATATGTTCGGAGAGCTGGTCATGAATTCACTGAAGGAAGCGGACGTGAATGTTCTGGAATACAATGAATTGGATACGGTGGATATTGACGATATCATTACGATGGCTTTCGCCATTCCCAACAAGGCAAAATTTTTCTCCGGGATATAAGGACCTACATGCAGTTCATTACAGAAATGAGCGAAGATAAACCCGGTGATACACCCCAAGAACAAACTGGGAGCAAAAATTCCCCCGCAACCACCACCGCCATTCGTTGCACTGGAAGCAAAGACTTTGAAAAGTACAATCATGGCCAAATAAACGAGTAACAAATTATCGAACCCATAAAAGATAGAGTTATTCATTACTGTATTCCAGTCATGATTGGTTACGCCATTCAGCAATAAATTAATAGTATCATATCCTTCACCATACAATGGAGGAAACAAGAAAATCAATATGCTCAGCATTGCACCGCCTATAGCCAGCTTGATATACGGATTACTATATCGACGAAATATATTCTCCACAGAATTCATAGCCCGCGTAAAATACAAAGAAACCAATCCGCACGCAATGCCTAACAGAATTGCCGAAGGAATGCGCTCCATCAGAAACGGTTCATCCATATGGAACTTGAACATGGCATCGGGACCGGTAAGAATATAAGAAACAGTAGCTGCCGTGACACAGGAAACAAGAAGAGGCAACAATGATGCCATCGTCAGATCAATCATCAAGACTTCCAAAGTAAAAACCAAGCCTGCAATAGGAGCCTTAAAAATACCGGCCACAGCACCTGCCGCACCACACCCCACCAACAGCATCAGGGTCTTATGCTCCATCTTGAATACACTTCCCAAATTAGAACCGATAGCCGATCCGGTCAGCACAATCGGAGCCTCTGCACCTACGGAACCACCAAAACCGATAGTAATGGCACTGGCTATCACAGACGACCATGTATTATGCCGCTTGATGCGGCTTTGGCGACGGGATATGGCATATAATATTTTCGTCACCCCATGACTGATGTCATCTTTCACAATATAACGAATGAACAATCCGGTAAGAAAAATACCAAAAACCGGATACACCAAATACAACCAGTTGACTCCTGTAGAATCAAAATTTTCAGTCAGAAATTCCTTGATCCATTCTACTAGAAACTTCAGAAACCATGCGGCCAATGCCGTAAAAATACCAGCAAGAAAACTTAATATAAGAATAAAGTGTTTCTCTTTTATCTTCTTTTCGCGCCATAAGATAAAGCGCTGTAACCAACTTTTCTTATTTTCGTCTATAATTGCGTCCATTCCTTTTTTTACTCTCTAATAATCTTCACTTCTCCCCCTTTACCCAGTTTGATAATGCTGGATGGTTTGGGATGCCCCACTTCATCTTGTCTATACTCCACAATATAGTCTACAGCTTGTTTTACTTCTTCACTGATTTCACTGAAGTTGGCAGGTGAAGGCTGACCGCTGATATTGGCAGAAGTCGACACAATAGCTTTACGAAACCGGAAACAAAGTTGTTTGGAGAATTCCTCAGCCGTAACACGAATACCTACACTGCCGTCCTCAGCCAGCAAATTCTCAGCCAGATTACGTGCCCCATCATAAATAATAGTCAATGGTTTTGTGGTAAACTCAATCAAATCCCAAGCTACCGCAGGTACATCACTAACATAAAAATTTACTTTTACCGTACTGTCCACCAATACAAGCATCGCCTTACTGTCAGCACGCTTCTTTATATCATAAACTCGTTTCACCGCCTCCGGATTAGTTGCATCACAACCTATTCCCCAAATAGTATCAGTAGGATAAAGAATCACTCCTCCCTTCTGCATCACTTCACAGGCTCTCTTCAAATCCTCTCTAAAATCTCCGTTCATATCGTTTTTTATTATTTGGTTCTCATTTTAACAAGTTGCAAATGTAGCAAATCCTCTTGATAATGACGAGTTAAACCCGAAAAAAAGATACCTTGATTGTTTTCCGAAACAGTCAAGGCATCTTGTCCACACAATAAGGATACTAATTCTCCCTTTATCTTCTATTTTAAAACAAAGTATTCGTATCCTCCACCAGCCTGCCCATAGCCCAAGCCGCCCGGATATTCAGTTCTCTATCCAAAATCAACACATCGGCATCCATATCTTTCTGCAATGCCCCCTTCCGGTCATCCACTCCCATAATCCGTGCCGGAGTTTCAGAAGCCATCCGCACGGCATCGGCCAGCGGAATACCAGCTTTTACCATTGTCCGTACCAATACATCCATGGTTGCTATGCTACCTGCCAATGAAGAATGATCAGCCATTTTGCATACACCATCTTCTATAATCACATTAGGATCTGTTATTTCCATTCCATCAGCGGCGGCATATGCCAAAGCATCCGTAACCAAACAAGTTTTTTCCACTCCCTTCAACTTATAAGCCAACCGAAGAATAGTAGCAGGTAAATGGATACCGTCGGCAATCAATTCAATGGTCATTCCGTCTGTCAGATAAACACTTTCCACTGTCCCTTCGTATTTATATTCACGACATTTATGGAATCCCGGCATACCGTTATAGAAATGGGCAGTATGAGTAAACCCAGCTTCAAACGCAGCTTTTATCCCCTCGTATTCCGATTCTGTATGTGACACAGCCACTAATATACCTTTTGATTTCAAATAGCGGGCAAATTCCAACGCGCCCGGAAGTTCAGGTGAAGCGTCCCAACGCTTGATGCAGTCAGTACTTTCCAATAAAGAAGTATATTCCTCTTTATCAGGATTCTTCAATTTCCCGGCAAACTGCTCACCTGCTCTTTTCGGATTCAGATAAGGGCCTTCTACATGCAACCCCAACACAGGACTGTCCTTCTCGTTCATCAAGGTTTCGCACACAGTTACCGCCTTACGGATTTCTGAAAAAGGAGAAGAAGACAAAGTTGGGAAAATACTGGTCGCCCCATGCTTCTGATGCGCTTTTATAGCTGCGCGGAACGCCTCTTCCGTACATTCATTAAAATCGTGACCACCACCGCCATGAGCATGCATACACACATATCCGGGTACAATATACATCCCTTTAGCATCAATCAATTTTGCACCGATCAGTGCCAGGTCACAGTTAGTCACTTCCAATATTTTATTATCCCGTATCAGTACAGAGCCTTCGTCCAGCCAACCTTGCGGAGTAAAAATCTTGCCGTTAATAATTTGAGTCAACATGATTAGCGAGTATTAGATAATATTTATTCAACGTTTTTTTGTAACAACAAAAGTAAACACTTCTATTGAAAAAGAAAAGTAAAACCTTTATTATCTTTTTTGTTTCTTCAATGAGAATATAGGCAAAAACAAAAATATTCCAAGTATAGACATAACTAACCCGCCTATAGTACCTGCTGCCAAAGGGAACCAGAAAGCCTCTTTTCCATCTCCCACCATAAAAGGAATAAATCCCAGAATAGTAGAAACGACCGTCAGAAAGATAGGCAGAATTTTCGAATTCCATGCCTTGGTGAAGGCACGTACCGGTAATAACAGAGGATACCTTTTTCTTATCGCATTATATTCATTTAGAATATAAATACTGGCATTTACTGTAATACCGCAAAGTAATACAAAAGAAGCAAATCCCCCCTGATCAAAATTCAGTCCGAAAAGATAAAACGTAAGGAATACGCCGATATAGGATATCGGAATAACAAAAATGATAGCCAAAGGCTGTTTCAAGGAATTAAACAAAATAGCCGTCGTAAAGAAAATAATGGCGATTACAATCAACAGCAATGCGTATTGCTTGTTATCTTTCTTATTCCATGACCAGTAATCCTGCTCATTTTCGGCTGTATATCCCATAGGCAATATCTTATTAAATTCTTCCAAGTCTTTCTTCAACAGTTTTTTTCCTTGTTCGGAAGAACCGATATATTCATATTGCAGACAAAGCCGGTATTGCTGGTTTTCTTTAGCGACTTTCTGAGGTGACTGTCCCTTCCGGACAGTAGCGAAATCAGCCAGTTTATAAGAACGGCCATCAATAAAAAAGGGTATATTGACCAATCCCCATACATCATATCGTTGTCCCTGAACCGATGAAAGTTTCAATTGCTCCGTCTGACTGTCAAACAACACGTTACCACAATAAATATCCCTTCCGAAAACAGGGCGCAAAGCGGCGAACAGCTGCGTGGCTGTAATATGCTCTTTCGCCATCCTCAACCTGTCCAAATCCAGATAGAACTCGCTATAATCATCTTTCCACCAAGAGAACTCCGAATTTACCGTAACCTCTTTAATACGACGGTGTAATAACAACTTCTCTTTCAGCTGTTCTGTCCAATAAGAAAGTTCGTCATAATTATATCCATACAGTTTCACACGGAAACTTCCCGCACTCTCACGCACATCGTTACTGAAGCCCTGATCCTGCAAACCATATACACTCCAGCTACCACCTCCCAAAGTCAGTGCCTTACTGATTATATTAGCTTTCAAAGTATACGGGAATCCGCTCCGCTGATTTTCTTTTGTAAAATAAATCTGGATATTAGCCTGACGCGCATTATAGATATACGTCTGAAACTGCCTGATTTCCTTGAAATCGCTCAGATAAGTTTCCATCCTCTTAATCAGCACATTCATCTGCTCCAATGTACTGCCATTAGGCAACGTAGCATAAACGGAAAGCACCACTTCACCTTCATCACGATTGAAATAACTTCCCTCGTATACTTTTTCCGCAAAAAGACGGAGGCTGCCACCTAAAGCCTTGTTGATTACCGGCTTTACCTTATCCTTGAAGGTAGGATTATCAAATACCTTATTATAATATTCCACCCATTTACCTTCTCCTTCCATCTTCTCGGGCAGCATAAATACAGGCAGACCGAACCCCAGCAGCAATAATAGGCAAGCTATCACCCTGAAACGGCATAAATAATAAATCACCCCTTGATAGAAACGGGTAAAATAGACAGTCAACCGTTTCATAAAAGTGGGTCTGAGCAGAAAACGTCTTCTTTTTCTTCTCTTTTTCTTTTCCAAACCTATTTTATCAATCATGGACGGAACAAAGAATAATGCAACAAACAAAGATACTGCCAGATTGATAATGACCACCGCTGCAAAATCCTGCAAGTTCAGACGTATCTTCTCATCCAGAAAGAAAATAATAACCAATGCCCCGATAGTAGTCAGCGTGGCCGCCAGTACAGAAACAAACGCCTTCAGATTGCGGCGATGCAGAATATGGTCTGTCATCACTATCGTATTATCTATCACCAAATTCAATGAGATGGTAATACCCGCCAATGAATAAAGCTGCATTTCCAGACCAAATGCATAATAAAGAATGACGGCAACAGATATATTAACCGCCAGACTGGTCACAATCAGGAACAGATAACGCAGATTTCGTGTTATCAACGCTACAAACAGCAATAAAATCAATACGGTCAGTCCGGTACGGAAATAAATCTTATCCAATTCTTTCTGAATATATTCCGTAGCGTCATAACTGATATGTACCTCATAGCCCGGAGGCATCTTCTGTTGCAACTCACCCATAAGGTGCTTCACTTCCCCACTTAAATTTAATTGATTGGCAGTTTCCTCGGCTGTGATATACAGGTAGACAGAATTCAGCCCGTTTATCCGGTAATAACTTTGCGGTCGTTCTTCCACATGCCTTACCTTTATCAGTTTATCCAGCGTAACCATCGTTCCATCTTCGGCTTGCAGTTGAATGGCTCCCGGTTCAAATTCCATTTCTTTTTCAGTAGATGTACGTACCAGTCTGATCCACTCTCTGCCCTCCGCACCTTTTTCAATAGAACAGATCCCCAGAAACTCTTTTTCATAATGGCGGTTAATGGCCCGTTGCACAGCCTGCAGTGTGATTCCCAAACGCGAAAGCTGGTCACTGTCATACTCCAACTGCCACTCCATAGGTGTAGCTCCATTCAGTTCCACTTTATAAATCCCCTTCAACTGTCCCAATACCGGCTTGATATTCTCTTCCGCATACTGCTGAATCAAAATAGGATTGGCAGGCGCATTCAGTGTATAAGTAATAAAAGGTCTGGATGCCTTATCATCCGAACGTCGCGTACTGATTTGAGGATAACTCACCCCCTCGGGCAGCTGAGGCCAGGTCTGTCTGATGATGGTAGACACTTCAAAGCGGGTAACGTCAATATCCGCATGCTTGTCCAGTTCCAAAGAAATTGAGCCGCTGCCGTTATCCGAAGTAGAGTTCACCTTCCTGATTCCCTTTACTCTGGCCATCATCGCCTCCAGTTTACTGGTAACCTCCGCCTCAATAACCCGTGACGAATTGCCGGGCATACTGAAAGAAACAGTCAGACCGGGCAAGGTACGCGACGGCGCCAGCTTAACCGGCAACAGCGGTACTAATACCACCCCTATCAGTGACAGGCAGACAAATGTCACTATCAAGGTAAACGAGGAGAGGTTACGCGGATTACTCATCGATAAATTCCTGTATTAAAATCAAACTTGTCCGCAAGGGAAAAACCGGACTCAAAATCGTGCAGCGTCAGTTTACGTATCTTATAATAATTCAACCAATAATTCTGCAAAGCCGAAATATAATTTTTCTGCGCCTCCTGCTGGCGGTTCAACGAAAGAGTAAGACTATTCACATCCGCCTTTCCGATGATAAAACGTTGGCGTGTCTGCTCGTATGCCATTACGGCAAGATCCAAAGCCTCCTCCGCACTCGCAATCAAACTCTGCTGAATATTAAAATCATTCACCGTCATAATCACCTCTTCCTCCACACTCAGTTCTTCCTGACGGGCGGCAATCCTCACCACATTCAGATTATTTCTCGCCATATTATATTTACCCTTTCTCACCCCCCAGTCAATCAAAGGAATAGAAACACTGACAGAAACCAAGTCCTGTTGCAAAGGATGCCTGTAAGCATCTCCCAGTTTATCCGCCACCTGGTTAAAGCCCACACTGGCATTAAAGCTGGCATTGAAACGGGATTCTTTCTTTGTCTTGTCCACATTCTGTTCCGCTTCCAGCACATTCTGCCGTTGTTCCAGGAAAGTAGGATTATTCTCTTTGGCCCGCATCAACGCATCATCTACGGGAATCATCTTTCCTGTGGGACGTCCCGGTATATCCAATTCAATCACAGTATTCTTATCCAGGTTCAGAAAGGAAGCCAATGAAAACATAGCGCGTTTCAAAGCAATCTGCGCATTCTGCAACGTATTATGCGCATTCACTTTGTCCAGCTGCAATGTCAGCAAATCGGCACGTGATATGGCTGCTATCTTATGACGCTGGAGTCCGATGCTATAAAGGGTATCACTGGACGCCACATTCTCCTCCGCCAAGCGGTAATCCGCCTGTGCCATAGCCAACGCAAAGAAATAAGTCACCGCTTCTTCTGAAACCATTTCCGTGTTATAAATGAATTGCTTCTTCACCTTTTCATACTTCAACGGCTCTATTTTCCGGTCCCAACGAAAAGCATTATATCCCAACAGGCTCTGTTGATATCCCACACGCACAGGGATACTGGAATACTGTGTAGACTTTGAGTCACCGAAATTACGCATAAAGTCCAGTTCCGAATCAATATAGAAAGTACCGCCCGTCCAGTCCAGATTCTGTTTGATACTCAATCCACCCGATGCGCTGAACATCTGTTGTTCACGATACACATCCATATCCTCATTCGAATCATAACGCTGGGTGATATAGCGATAATATTTAGCCGGAGTCAGATCCAGCGTAAGACTCGGCAAACGGTTCGCCTTGTAAGTACGATATTCCCAATATCCCGACAAATAAAGATTCTGATATCTGAAAGCGGACAAGGAACTATCATTCGCAATCTCTATCGTGCGTTGCAAATCCAGCTTCACCACCTGCTGCGCCTTTGCTCCGAGAGACAACAGCATACACCCCACCATCCATATGCTAATGTACTTCATTTTTGTCATGTTTTCTATAAATAAACCAATATATTAAAGGAATGATAAACAAGCTGACCAAAGTTCCCACCACCATAGAGCCAATCATGGCAATAGACAAAGGCTTCTGCATCTCCGACCCCATATCCGAGGTAAACAGCAACGGAACCATTGCAAAGACAGTTGTCAGCGAAGTCATGATAATCGCTCTCAACCTGCGCCTGCCCGCTGTATGAATGGCTTCCACCAAAGGCATCCCCGCTTTCCGTAATTCATTGATGGCATCCATTTTTAAAATAGAGTCATTCACCACAATACCACAAGTCACGATAATGCCTATGGCAGACATCAAATTCAACGTGTGACCGAAAACCCATAATGCCAGCAAAGCAAAAGCCGTATCAATAGGAATTTCCATCAAGACAATCAGCGGTTGCAGGAAACTCTCGAATTGCGCGCAAAGGATAAAATACATCAGCAACAAAGAAACAAAAAGAATCACAGTCAATTCCCCCATCATTTTTTCATTCGAAAAGAAACTACCCGAGAAATCCACTTCCCATTCCTTTTCCTCACTAACCACCTCTTTTACATTCCGCATCAGTTCCGGTGCATCCTTCACATCATAAAAACTTAAAGGAATATATTCTCCGTTCTTTCCCGCCGTAATACTCTTCAAATCTTCGGCGGGCACTACCGTCACCAGATTATTCAAAGGAATATGATTCACCTCTCCGTTACCATCCGCCATCGTCCGCACCAAAGTTTCACTTAATACACTATTTACACTCTTTTCCTCTCCGGCAATACTGATAGGCAGATATTGCTGATAAGAGCGTAAAACGGAAACCTTGTTTTCTTTGAAAGCCGTGCGGAGCACCCGCGTCAATTCATCATATGATACGTTATACAACAACAGTTTTTCTTTATTGATTATCAGATTCATCTGATTCCGGAAAGCGATGCCCGTCGGAACATTATCCGCCACCCGCGTAATTTCCTTTTCCAACCGCTGCAAATGCTCCGCATCCGGTGCCTGCGACTTATTCGCCGTATGGAGTTCCGCTACCACATCCGCTTCTCCTGTCACAAACAATTTTTCAAAGATTGTTTCGGGAGGTGAGAAAGTAACCACAGCCAACGGATATTTCTCTCTTATCTCCTTCTCTAATAATTCCTGCAATGAATAGATTCCGGATGGCTTTTCCGTCTTGAAATAAAGTTCCGCTTCGGTAGACGAAAGTTCACTGCCCCCGTTCAATATATAATCCTGCATACCCACATAAGCAGCATGCTCCGTTACCCGGTCGTCCACCTGTTTCATTAAATCATCCACCCGGCGGTTGTTCTCGTCCACATGGATATTCTCATTCCACTCTATCCTTGCCACCAGTTCATTCTGGTCAATCTGCGGCATACGCTCTTTTTCCATTACATAAAAAAGAAACACACACAGTGGAAGGGTTGCCAGCGTGCCGGTCACACAAAGCTTTTTATGTGAGAACACCCAGTCAATCCCTTTATCATAAAAGCTTTCCAGCCACTCATTTTTCAGCAGATTGTCAAAACGTCTGGAAAGAAATCCCTTACTGCGGATACCGACCTTATAAAACAACAGATACAATACGGGCAGCAACATAATACCCGTAATATAAGATATCATCAATCCCACCGTGATAGAAAAAGCCTGATCCATAAAAATAGCTCCGGCTATGCCACTCATAAATATCAAAGGCACAAATACCGCAATGGTTGTAAGGGACGAACTGAGCATCGGTGTAATCATTTCCGTCGTGCCCACGGCACACGAACGTTTCAGAGAATACCCCCGTTCACGATACTGCGAAATATTTTCCGTTACAATAATGGCGCTGTCTATCATCATACCTACTGCCAGAATCAAGCCCGAAAGTGATATCACATTCAGCGACACATGACAGAAATAAAAGAAAAAGAATGTGATTACAATAGAAGTAACCATGCTGATGCCGATAATCAACGGTGAACGGACATCCCCCAAAAACAGCACGGCTACAATAAAGATAAACAAGAAACCCAAAGATAGGTTCTGCTGCAAATTCGAAATGGTATAGTCCAGCAATTCCGTCTGATTACGGCTTACGCTGAATTCAATATCCGGATATAGAGAAGCAAAATAATCGGTTGTTTCTTTCAGCTTCTCTTTCATGACATCCATATTTTCATCGCTCTGCTTGATAATGGCCAGCGTCACCGCCCTTTTTCCTCCGGCTACGGAACGTCCCATCTCTTTTTGCGAAACAATATCTACTTTGCAGAGCTCTTTCAACTGCATAATACGTTCCCCCTTGCGGATATAGATATTCTTCACATCCTCCGGGGTACGAAGCAGGGTAGCTATGCGAATATTATATTCATAATAACCATCCCTCACCAGCATACTTCCCGGCTCTACATTATTGGCGGAAAGTGTATTCTCTATATCCTCCACACTGATACCTGTCATGGCCAGTTTATCTTTATCAGGAACAATTTGCAAAAGCCTTCCGGGCACTCCGGTTATATCCGCCATAGCCACTTCGGGTAACTGTTCGATGCGGCGTTTCACCACATTCTCCGCCAATTCGCACAACTCCAGAAATTGTTGCTCGTCGGTTTCCTGATAAGCACCGTCGTTTTTCAAAGTCATATTGACATAAAGTACAGGAATATCCGTTGCACTTGCTTTGATAGCCTTGGGACGTGTCACTTCCTTGGGAAGACTGTTCATAGCGGCATCTATCTTCTCATTCACCTCTATAAATGCCAGGTCGGTATTCACTCCAAAGTCAAATTCCAGACGGATCACACCCGCCCCGTCACGGGTTTCACTTTTTATTTCTCTCAGTCCGGCCACTTGCAGCAACTGTCTGCGCACAGGGGTAACCACCGTATTCTCCAGTTCGCGTGCCGATGAATTCTCGCCCGTTACCTGTATGGTAATCTGCGGTATGGCAATATCGGGCAGCAAAGATACAGGCAGCGAAAAGTAGGTCACCAACCCGACAATAAAACAGGCGGTAAAAGCCATCAGCACCGCAATGGGCCGTTGCAATAAGAACTTAACCATACCTTTAATTTTTAATTACCCTCACCGGTGCTTCATGAGCCAGATTCACATTTCCGGTAGTTATCACCTCCATATCTTCTTCCAGTCCGTCTGTGACAGTATATTCCTCCATATTCTCCAATCCCGTATGCACATAGTTCCACATAGCTTTACCCTCTTTCAGTGTAAATACCACCTGTTTGCCGGAACGTAGTACAACCGCCGTTTTGGGGATAACCAGTTGTTCGCCCACAGAACGCTTCACGCTTACCCTTACATTCATGCCGTCGAACAATTTATTACTCCCGTTCACTCGCGCCTTTATCCGTACCATTCCATTCTCGTCCACCAGCGGATTAATCTCACTGATACTTCCCTGGCGCACCCCTGCTGCCGATGCATAAGGAGTAATCTCCACCTTATCCCCCACTTTCAGCAATGGCAGCTCATTTTCAAGTACGGTGAAATCCACCTCCATATTTCCGGCATTGATTACCCGGCAGAAAGGCTCGGAAGTTTTGGGCATATTATATCTCTTTTCAAAGAGGTTGGCAATCACTCCATCGAAAGGAGCAGTCAACGTAGCTTGTTCCATATCATATTGAGCAGATTCATATTGAGCTTTGCTCTGCTCATACCCGCTTTTTACTTTTGCCAGTTCCAGCACATCAGCAGGTATCACCTTCAGATTATCGGGAGCATATCCTTGTCCTATCAACACATCCTGCATCTCCAGGGTAGCCTGTGCCAAACTATTTTTATTCTGTACCAACGTATTGTTCAACTTAAACAAATCCAATTGGGCTATTTTTTGACCTTTCCGCACTATATCCCCGTTCTTTACCCAGATATTCGCCACCACTTCCGAGGTACGAAAATACAGGTCGGCATAATCCTGTGCCGTCACTTTCCCGTTACTGATCAATTCATGATTGAAAACCTGCTTTTTCAGCGGCATCACCGTCACCTCATTGGGTAAAGAAGGAAGAACTGTTTCCACCCCTTCTTTTTCCGTTGTTTCCTTTTTTTCTCCCGAGCAGGCAGTGAAAGAAACGGCTAATAATAAGCCTGATGCAAATATGTGTAATTTCATGGTCATATTTTGTGATATCTATAACAAATAAAAACTTTTTATTTTGAAAAAACTAATTTTCGGGTACTTTTTTTAATAATTCCCGTGCTTTCCGTCTCATCTGCTTGATAGCGGTAGATTGAATTTTCGGTTCTTTCTCCAATACCGTCTGTACCATCCGCTCCAATTTGTCACACCGATAAAAAAACGGATCCGCATATAGATTGGCCAAAAGATAATAAGGATAAATCCTTCCGGGCAACCGATGGACAGCACGCATAAACCAATATTCCGCACTATCATAGTGCTTCATGTCTTGTTCATTTTTCCCGATAATATTTAGTATCATGGGATCGCCACTCACTTTCAAGGCCTCTTTCAGTACCTTGTTAGACAGTTCGGGTTCATGCAGTTTATGCAAGGCATGGCCATACTCAAACATAAAGCGGGCATTCCCTTTCATTTCTTTCTGAATTTCAGCATAGCTTTCCACCGCTTGCTGATAAGCTCCCGAGTGGTAAAACATACGGCTTTTGGTCCATTGCTTACAAGCTTCTACAGTCTTGGATTTCTGCTGATATTTACAGAAACAGCCATAGCTTCCGATTAACAATAAAACAGTAAATAAAATGCGAGGCCAAACTTTCTCTAAAGGAAGAACACGGATACCGCAAGCTAATACTAATATAATCAAAGCCGAAACAAACGCTGGAAATTGTAATGGATAAGAAGAAAACGCAAATACCGCTAAAGATAGCAATGCGCCGCATAGTCCATAGATGCCTTGTTTATGACCTATGTACATGCTCCCACCTAGTATCAACAACCCGATGCAAAGCACAGGTATTCCCCAGGCAATGGCTACTTGCAGATATTCATTGAAAACATATTCGGGAGCACCTGCCACAAGTTCCTCCGTTGCCGTATAATTTCCGGCTGCAAAATAATTCTCCTGCGCTTGTCCGTAAGCAGCCGGAACACTGTTCCATCTGCATCCTGTCCATGGGTGCTCACTGACAGCTTGGGCAGCAATTTTCCACATAAACAGACGGCCGTCTGCCGAATCCTTTTTCATTTGATAAATGCCACCCAATGCTATACCGCCCAAAATAAAGGTTACTATGGCAAAAGACACTGCCTGCTTACGATGATGCCTGATATAATGCTGAATTTCCATCTTATAGTGCATACCACAAACATAAATGGAAGAGACCGCTGCGGCTATCCATGCCGAGCGGCTCATTCCGGCAGGCAACACACAAAGAATCAATAGCATGACAGCTAAAGCAACATAATAAGGTATGGTTTTCTTACCCTCTTTCCGCTTTAACCATTCATACAGGCAGATAGGGAATATCATGGCAAGGTAGCCTGAATAAGGACCGGGATTATAGAACGAACCGGTCAAGGCATAGAGGGAATGGTTGGAATAGGTAAATCCGTATACCTGGCGGATGCCCCAAACGGCTTCTATACCTCCGTATAGAATAAACACCCATGAAACGACAGCCGACAGACATTCCTTAATCCGTGCCGGAAAAAGAAATATCAACAGGGCAAAAGCTGCCGATGAAAGAACTCCACAGGCATACATCCACCGCCAGTCATCCGCCAAAATATCGGATGACAGTGAAGACGTACTACAACACACCACGCTGAGACACAACGCAACCGGTATGCCTGCCACCAATGCTATTCCATATTTCAGCCATTTATTTTCCATTTCTACCACCAAACTTGTTTCCCGTCTTCGTATGTAAAAATCCGCTCTTCTTTTCCTTGAGTATGATTTTTTAACCACAATAAAGCGCCTTTAGGCACATCATCATAATGAAGTTTATTGTCGACTGCTAATTTTCGCCCTAAACTAATCCATTTCATATTCCAATAGAACAATTCATATTCATTATCGACACATATTTCATTACTATCATGTATTATTGCATTATTACTTCCATAATATGGGTATTTACGGTAAAGTATAATACTTTCTTTTTCTGTACTAGCACACAGCTCTTTTATGGTTCCATCTTCTAAAAGAATTATAGGAAACCCTATAGGTTTATTATTCAACCGCCCATTTTGGCTGATAAATGCTAAGAAAACGATCCCCTTTCCTTCGTTTAAATAAGTTCTTATTTGATTATCTCCCCATAAAATTCCTCTCCCGACTGATTCAAACAAAACACTTCCATTCATCACCTTTGATAAAGCAACAGGAACCCAGTCATGATTATTAAAAGTACAAAGACTGATTAATTGTTTATCCTTCTGTGAAGGCACTCTAAAGGTTAAATCAGAAAGAGGCATAGCATATTCGGATGTAACGTCACATAGTGGAATATCATATTTTTTCCTATAAATCTTAGAAATCTTGTATACAACTTCATTTTTTCCTTCAGGGCCATATCCCACTTCTATAAAATCACCAGTAGCATCTTTCACCACATTCCAACAATGCGAAGAACTCCTATTAGCCCATGCCGGAACATAATCAATAGAAGCAGGGATTCCAATGGCACGTAAAGACAAAGCTAAAAATGCCGCCATATCATCACAAGTACCCCAACGGGTCTGTAGCATTTCAGCATAAGACTGTTTATAAGGATATTTAGTCATTCCTATATTATAACGCATTCCACCTAATTTTATGATACGAAGGGCCAATTCTCGTGGAGACATTAAAGAATCCAATAAATGACCAAACTTTTGAAAACCTTCCTCGCGCCAATTCGATAATGGCTCATGGTCTATACGGTAAGGCAAAATATAATGACAGAATTCATCAAATGAACAGTAATCTTTTATTTTTCCATTCTCCCATATTTTAAAAGCATATTCAATATTTTTTATTAAATAATCTCCCGTTATAACTTTTATATCTTCAATCTTACTAAAACCTGCCAACTGTCGTTTAGAAATAGAATCAAATCCATACCAAATCTTAGAATATCGCACATCCCAACTTATAGGATCATTTTGTGGGATAATCTTCAAAAAGTTCTTATATCTATCCAACGAATCATAAGGGAGTATTGAATATTTACCAGGCATATTTTCAATCAAAAAACAGGCAGCACGGTATTTCAAGCTATCATGTTTAAAATGCTTCAACACTTTTTCCAACTCCGCTTTATTATGTTTAGCCTGCTGCAAAGCAATATCCAAATGACTTACTCCATTCGTACAAGCAGAAAGAAGAATTACAAAAACAAAATATACACCACAAACTCTCATACTACTTTATCTTTTTAAATATCCTGTCCATACGTATTTCATCCGTCACTCCATTCTTAGACTTCCATATCAATGTCGCCTTTCCTACAATATATTCCTCCGGCAAAGGCCCCCAATAGCGCGAGTCCTGAGAATTATAACAATTATCACCACCCATGAAATAATAATTGTGCATAAAAACATAATGCTCCACTTCCCGCCCATTTAAATAAAAATGCCCGTTACTTGCTATTAATTTATCTTGTTGCTCCCATTCTATAAGATTGCGATAAAGCAAATAATGTTTATCATCCATCACAATAGTATCCCCACGGGAAGGAAGATAAAAAGGACCAAAATCTTTAATACTCCATTTTAAGATGGTATCACCGGGATAAGCAAAAAAACAATTTTCCTGTATCATTTTCTCCACATTCCTCGGTTTCTCCAAAAAATGCGCCAAACTGTTTTGTGAAACTATATTTCCTAATTCCTTATCATAACCTCTGACCCTATATCGGGCGTCCCTTATTTCAACAGTATCACCCGGCAATGCGATACACCTCTTTACATAATAAAGCATCAGGTTAAACCCTATACTGTCCCATCGTTCCGGATAAGGGAAATTAAAGACCAATACCTCATTGCGTTGAAATTCACTGAATCCCTTCAAACGATCGATGTGTAGCGGCTTATGTTGCCGGGCATCACCAAGGCTGAATATACGTGGTCCTTTCAACATTTTATTGACAAGCACATAGTCACCCGGTATCAGAACCGGCTCCATGGAGTCAGAAGGTATGGCAAATGAGGCAAAAACAAATATCTGTAATAACAACCAAATAATCATCATTAACAAACTCCCTCCGGTCACACAAACCAGCAAGTTATATAAAACGCCTATGTATTTCTTTATATACCTCATTTTAAATCTTAAAAGGTTGGAAATTTCTGCCGCCTGTTCTGCATAAAGAAAATATGTTCTTCACGCCCACGGGTCAGATCGCGTAACCAGAACAATGCATTGTCAGGCACAATCCAGTCCAAACAGGTAGTATCAGCCCGCTGTTTTCCCAAACTCTTCCATCCTTCAGTACCGGCATGACAGAACAACTCATAAATATCACCCGGAGAAATAAAATTGTCATCATTCCGGGGCATATACTCCAGGCAATCTATAACTGCGACACGGCCCAAATCAACAACAACCTCCCCTCCTTTGTCTAAAGACAGATAATAAGAAAGAGGATCACCATCCGCCACGTGCTTTGCCAGCACATGCATATTTCCTTTTTCCGTAGGACTCCCCCAAACCGCTATCGGAGAAACAGCCTTTCCATTGGCATAAAATGTCATTTCCGCCAGTTCCGCACATTTATCATTGTCAGCCTTATATCTTATGTAACGGCACTTAACCGACTTATTCAGAAAGATTCTATTCCTTGCTATCACGGGAGTATCCGCTATCTCATATAATCTCTTTCCATCTTCAAAGTCTTTCGTCATACTTCCCTCAAAAGTACCTCCCACCACATGGCTCATAAAGCTGCGCAACCAACCATATACCGGATATTTTCTATACAAACGAACCTTTACTGTTTTCTCCCAATCCGGAAGAAACGTATTTATTTCTCCACCTGCAAACCAAAAGGGGAAGCCGGAAGAATAATAATTGCCTTTGGTATATTTCATGGGAAGATATACCAGTTCCGATTCTAGATTAGGTATTTCCATCTTGCCGCTTGCCGAGCGTGCACAGGCACAACTCCACCAATGCGCTTCGTGGAAATGGGCCAGATAACAAACCTCATCATCAGGAATACCGGTAAGTATGCGTAACGTATCCGGATAATATGCATAACTGACATCTTTCATATAAGGGTGATAGAATAAAAGCGGCATTGATTTCCAATCATCTCCCAGATGTGCTGCCTTTTCTTCTTGAAAACCATACATGGGCCTGTAAACCTTGCCACGTTTATACCCTCCCGTATCCCTACTCCCCCTTACAGCCTCCGAAGCTATATACCAAATAGGTACATCGCGCCCTGTCGTGTCACGAACAACATTCCACACATGTCCCCCTCTGGCATCCGTATCTTCCATACAAGGAATGCCGACAGCCCGAAATGCATAAGTCACTATATCCGCCGCATCCACGCAACTACCATATCGATGGCTGAATAAATATCTGGGACCGATATGAGGCAGTTCAAAGTCTTCACAATAAATAAAGACAGGTTCTTGTAGATGCCTGCTTACCAAATTCGCGGCCTCCACCACATCGCCGCCTTTATATATGGAATCTAATAAATATCCATATTTCTTTTCATAAAGTTCACGCCATTCTTCCAGCGGTTCATCCCCTATACGATAAGGCAACAAGTATTCACAAAAATCTTCAAATGAAAGAGAACGGTTCCATGGACGTTTCTGCCAATTATCAAAAGCACGGTCTATATTGTCTATCAAGTATTCGGCTGTGATAATATGGGCATCATATATTTTAAGAAGATTACGATAGGTATAATGCCCCCAACGTCTGGCATAAGTCTGGTCTATTTGTCCGAAAGGACTATAATAAGTACGTACACGCTTCACACTATCCATTTCACCTCCCTGTTGGTAGGAATAGCAATGAGGCATATTCCGTATCAAAAATTTAGCCGCTTCCAATTTTAAAGAATCATAGGTATAATGCTGAAGCAGTATCTCCAATTCCAAACGATTAGAAGTAGCAAAATCTAAAGCATGTTTCAATTGTTTCTGCTCAAAAGAAGAGTGGGCACAAGAGATACATACTAATGAAAAAAGGACAAGGAGTCTTGCTAAGAACATAATATTATTCATTTGTTAATTTGGTGGAATAGTATAATTTACCCCTGCGAAAACATAAATTAAAACTAAACTCAAAACACACCTTATTCTTCCCGCTATCTGATACAATCTAAAACACAGGAATTAAATTATGTACCTGAGTAAAACTACATTTCAACCAGTCTGAAAAATCAGACTCAATTGATATTTTTAGTTTCAATAATTAGTTACTTCATCTTATTTTCAGAAAAGGAGAGAATAAGGATTCACACTTACAATAAAATAAAGATACTATATTTGTCATCGTACTTTACTAAATAGTTCATTAAATTCAAGTGCTACTACAGAAGGATTTAAATTTTCCTCAAAGGATTCCACATCCTTATTTTCCCATATATACCCCAAACAATATAATTTATTATCATTAGACAAATACTGAGTATTAAACAAATAGGATTCTGCAGAAATTCCACCATCAATTTTGATGATAACTTCCTCTTGCAAATTCTTACTAATAATCCAATAATAAACCTCTGGGATTCGTTCACCTTCATTGTTCAATAAAACATTTAAAAATATATAATCATGATTTTCCAAATAATTTATAATAGATGCATAGTTAGAACGCTGCAATTCTTCTATAACTTCCATGCCCGATAATTCATGTAATTTCTTAGGCAGCTTATAATTAGGAAAGTCCATAGCATATGATAAGTCCAATTTCCCATTTTCTATCGTATACAAATCATGATTTAGCGACTCATGAAACGTCAACCATTCTCCATTTCTTCCAAAATTATTCTCTACCATCGGAAGCATATTAGACTTTTGATGAAGATAATATGCCACATTGGCGATATTTTCATCTGTACAAATCATTTTAGCATCGCCATACGTGGTGTTGTTACCTACATAAAACCAATAATTCTGCCTATCATCTATGGCAAAAGAAAACGCAGGATAAGTAACCTCCTTCTTGTCTAAGAAATCTCCCCCAAAAGTATAACAAAAAATTCCTCCATCTGATAGGACCTCTAAAACTTTACTTTTCTGATTAACAACGACATCATAGACGCTAGTATATTCACCAGGGCCATTTCCCCTGTGTCCGATATAACCGGAAAACTGTCCATCACTAGTAAAGCTAAGTATAGATGATTCTGAATTTTTTGAATATACAATCCAACCACTGTCAACTTTAATTATAGATGAATTACGATCGACCATACTAGAATCTGAAAAACTGAGAACGGTTATATCCTTA